>OLWU01000167.1_pt1 | contig 15253 bp, 10 predicted proteins | sample 1673351 | NCBI WGS metagenome assembly OLWU01 (sample SAMEA103958109, study PRJEB25191) | human gut metagenome | biome: human-associated habitat [ENVO:00009003]; feature: intestine environment [ENVO:2100002]; material: feces | place: Germany | collected 2013/2015
GTGGCGTCATAGGCAAGCCCGCCGGCCGCCATGACGGCAAGCGCGGCCAGGACCGTGACGACGCCGCGGCAGATTGGTGCGGCGTGGCGGTTGTGTGCGATGACGTAGACGGCAAACGGCGAGAACACGGCCAGCGCGCCAAGGCCCGACTCGGGTCTCAGGGCAAACCCGAGGCATACGAGCGCGAGCGCGCAGGCGTCGGGGACGCCGAGGCCCTCTCTCCCAAACGAGGAGCGCGCCACGAGCGTCGCCAGTCCCGCGGACGTTGCGAGGAAGGCAACGACCGTGTAGGTGAAGTACATGGTCGAGATGACCTCGAGTGCGCCGAGCGCCATGCAGACGCACGCCTTGGCTGGCGCGCTCAGCCGCGTGCGAAGCGCCTGCGTGCCGCATGCCCAGAACGAGACCGTCGTGAGCGCCAACAGCGTGATGGCGTACCAGGGAACGGCGGGCAGAACCTGGTAGAGCGCCGACATAGGGGCGCTTATCGGCCAGAGCGTGTACGGCATGAGCCCGCATGCGCCGCAGCCCAGGAGGCGGCCGCTCACGTAGAGCTGCTGCACGTAGTCGTCGGCAAGCGGGTAGCAGGGGCGAACGAGCATAAACGTCCCGACGCAGAGCAACAGCGAGGCGAGAAGGGCGCAGAGCGAGGTCGAGAGGCCGGCGCGTCGCCGCGCGCGGTGAGAGGTTGCTGCCGAGTCCATGGAACTCCCTGCATGTGGGCGGTATTCAGATGACGTTATTTTACTGGTTGTGCGTCCCGACGGTGAGCGGGGGCGCATGCCGGCCCGTCTCGCGCGCCGACGTTGCCGTGGCGTTTCTGCACGCCACCAGCGTTGACGTGGCGTTATTGCACGCTGGGAGCCTCCTGAGCGTGCAAAAGCGCCACGGCAATGGGCGCGGCCGGCGTGCGGACCAAAGGGGACGGGTTCGTTTGGTCCCTAGAGCGAGAAGGTCTGCCAGTCGCCGTCGGGCGTGGGCGCCCAACCCTGCGCCGAGAAGCGCGCCGGCAGGTCGGGGTGCGCCATGGACGAGAACCCCAGCGGGCTCTCGCAGGCCGCGCACCAAGCGTCCGCGTAGCGACGCCACACCTCGTCCGCCCCGAGCTCCTCCCACACGCGCATGTCGTCTGCGAAGTCGACCCAGCCCGCGCCGCTGCCGGGCTGCCCGGCCGGCGCCACGCGCTCGGTCCCGGGCTCTCCCGTGGCGCCGGCGGCAACGTCTCCCGCGTCGCCCACCCAGTGCACGCTGCCGAGCGTGAACGCCGCTCCCGCCGCCCAGGCGCGCAGGTTGCCCTCGCACCCCGGGTACCAGTCACACTCAAAGCCGTAGACGAGCTCGAGGCCGGGCGCCACCTCCGCGGCCGTCTCCCGCGCCCGCTCGAACGCCGCGCGATGCTCGGCCAGGCGCGCGTGCGGCACCTGCGCGTCTGCCACGGCCTCCATGCTCGCCGGCAACGTGAGGTGGTCCGTGCACGCCAGCACGCGCACGCCGGCGCGGGCAGCGGCGGCCACGTTCTGCTCGAACGTGGAGGTGCCGTCCGAGAACGACGTGTGCGTGTGGCAGTCGACGATTGGCGTGGACATGCGGGCCTCCCGGGCGTGCGCGTGCAGGGATACCATGGAAACGGGCAGCTCCAGGCCGTGCGCCGGCGTGCCGCCCCTACACTCAATAGGTTAGCCAAAAACCACCTGGGGGTAGCGCCGTGGCACTGAACCAAGAAGAGATCGAGGGGCGGGCAGCACTTGCCGAGGAGGACGCCGAGGTCGAGAAGAAGGCCGAGCAGTCCTCCAACATCGTGAGCATCCTCGTCATCATCGGACGCATCACGGGGTTCTTCCGCACCTCCGTGCAGGCGTGGGCCATCGGCGCCCTGGGCCTGGCGAGCGCCTACACCGTGGCCAACAACCTGCCCAACCTGCTCTACGAGCTCGTCATGGGCGGCATGCTCATCACGTCCTTCTTGCCGGTGTACATGTCGGTCAAGAGCAAGCGGGGCAGCAAGGCCGCGGCGGAGTACGCCAGCAACCTCACCTCCATCGTGGTGCTCGTGATGCTCGTGGTGCTCGCCCTGAGCATCGTCTTCGCCGTGCCCATCGTGTGGACCCAGTCGGCGGGCGCCACGGAGGGCTTCGACTCCGACCTCGCCGTCTACTTCTTCAGGTGGTTCGCCATCGAGGTCGTGCTCTACGCGCTGTCGTCGCTCGTCTCGGGCGTGCTCAACGCCGAGAGGGACTACTTCGCCAGCAACGTCGCCCCCATCCTCAACAACGTCATCACCATCGCGGGATTTCTCATCTACGGCTACCTCGTGAACTCGCTGGGCATGCCCATGGAGTCCGCCATCGTGGTGCTCGCCGTGGCCAACCCGCTTGGCGTGGGCGTCCAGGTGCTGGCGCAGGTGCCGGCGCTGCTGCGCCATGGCGTGCGCCTGCGCCCCCACATCAACCTGCATGACCCCGCCCTGCGAGAGACGCTCAAGATCGGCCTGCCCACGCTCGTGCTCATGCTCATCTCCACGCCCACGGCCGCCGTCACGAGCAGCTGTGCCCTGTCCGTGACGCCGGCGGGCGCCTCGATCGCCTACTACGCGCGCGTCTGGTACGTGCTGCCCTTCTCGATCTTTGCCGTCCCCATCTCGGTGACCATGTTCACCGAGCTCTCGGGCAGCTACAAGATCGTCTTCACGCTCGTCCCCATGACGCTGTACCTCATCGTGTTCGCGCCCTGCCTCATCGCGGTGTTCACGGCCGGCAGCTTCTCGGGCGAGGCCGCCCAGCAGACGAGCGTCTACCTGCAGTGCCTGGCACTCGCCCTGCCGTTCTACGGCCTGTCGAGCTACCTGCAGAAGGCGTGCTCGTCCATGATCAAGATGAACTTCTACATGGTTGCCACCATCGTGGCCACGGTGCTGCAGATCGGCATCTGCGTGGGTCTCACCCCGGTGTGGGGCCTGTACGTGGTGCCCGTCTCGTCCACGTTCTTCTATGGCTCCGTCGTCATCGTGACGCTCGCCCACATCAGGCACGAGCTCGGCAGCATCGGTATGCGCTCGATCGTGCGCACCACCGCGCGGGCGCTCGTGCTCGGCGGTCTGGGGGCCCTTGTGGGCGCGGCCATCCTCGCCGTGCTCGCCTGCGCCATGGGGCCGTGCCAGGGCATCGCCCGCGGCGCGCTATACTGCGTGCTTGGCGGCGTCCCTGCCGTGCTCGTCACGTTTGGCGTCGCCTATGCGAGGGGTGTCTCCGAGGCCCCGTTCTTCGACGCCCTGTTCGCGCGCGTCGCCCGCCGCGCCAGGTAGCACAAGCCCCGGCCCCGTCCGCAGGCGGGGCCGGCACAACACATAGGAGCATTTCGCATGGACTTTCTCATGAAGAGGGACGACATCCAGCCCGTCATCCTCGGCGGCGACATGTCCACCTACTCGCTTGCCCGCGAGTTCTACGAGGCGTTCGGGGTCGCGAGCGTCGTCATCGGCATGGACGCCATCTCCGTCATCAAGAAGTCGCGCTTCGTGCGCATGCACATCGTGCCCGACAACGGCCGAGACAGCATCGAGGCCGCCATCCGCGAGATAGCGGCGCGGGACGCGGGCAAGAAGGTCGTCGTCATCGCCAACACCGACGATCGCGTCGAGCTCGTCGAGAACATCCAGGACGCGCTGCCCGGCAACGTCGTGTGCCCGCTGCCCCCGCACGACCTCATGAGCGAGGTCTCGGACAAGGTGCGCTTCCAGCAGCTGTGCGGCTCCTATGGCCTCGACGTGCCCAAGACGCAGGTCGTGTCGCTGGCGGGCGAGCAGCCCATCGCGCCCACGCCCATCGCGTTTCCGCTCATCGCCAAGCCCGCGGCGTCCTCCGAGTACAACCACTACATCGCCCAGGGCTTCCAGAAGATCTACTTCATGCACGAGCAGGCCGAGCTCGACCAGCTGTGGGCGGCGCTGCGCGAGGCCGGCTTTGCGGGCGAGTTCCTCGTCCAGGAGCTCATCGAGGGTGACGACACCTACATGGGCAGCCTCACGGTCTACATGAACCGCGCGGGCGAGCCTCTGCTGCTGTCCGGCGCGCACGTGCTGCTCGAGGACCACGCGCCCACGCTGTTCGGCAACCCCGTGGCCATGATCACCACGCCCATGCCCGAGCTGTGGGAGAAGGTCGTGGAGCTGCTGCGCGGCATCGGCTGGTACGGCTTTGCCAACATCGACATCAAGCGCGACCCCAAGACGGGCCGCAAGCTCTTCCTCGACCTCAACCCGCGCGTGGGCGCAAACTCGTTCTACTCTGCGGCGGCGGGCGCCAACCCCATGTACGTGCTCGTCCGCGACGTCATCGACGGCGACGCCACCCGGCACCGCATCGACCGCAACGTGCTGTACCACCGCGTGCCCGTGAGCCTCGCGCGCCGCTACGTGCGCGATGCCGAGACGCTCGCGCTCTTCGACGAGTGCGTGCGCCGCGGAGACGTCGCCAACCCCTCGCGCTGCAAGGCCGACACGCTCGGCTCGCGCTTCGCGGGCCTGCTCATGGAGAAGAACTTCATCCGCAAGTTCGCCAAGTTCTACCCCGAGCCCACCGACACCTCGTTCTAGGGAGTGGCCATGGCCAACAGGCCCGTCGCCGACAGCCGCCGCGGGACGCAGGCGCGTCTTGGGGCGCTCAGGGAGCCCGGCCGTGCCGGCATCGTCTCGCTTGTCGCCACACTCGTGCCGGTACTGCTCATCTGCCTGCTCGCCACGCCAATCTACCCGATGAGCCCCGACGAGCAGGTCCAGCAGCTCTATGCGAGCGGCCGCTTCCTTGGCGCCGGCCAGCAGCTGCTCATGCCCTACTCGCTCGTCACGTTCAGCGCTCCGATCTCTGCGCTCTACGCGCTGCTGCCGGCCGTGCCGTGGTACGCGCTTGCGCTTCTCGGCCTCATCGTGGCCTCGTTTGCGGTGGCGTGGGACAAGACGCTGCGCTCGCGCATGTCGGGGCGGCTGTGCGTGCCCACGCTCGCGCTGCTCGTGGCCCTCGAGGCCATCTCGACGCTCTATCTCACCTACACCATCGTGGCGTTCCTCACCGTGGGCGCGGGCCTCATGCTCGTGCTTGGCCGCGCCGCGTTCGACAGTCCGGGCGGCGCCCACGCAACGGACGTGGCCGGCATGGCGCTCGTCGTGGCGGGCTACTCGCTGCGCCCGGAGAGCGGCCTTGCCGCCATCGCCGTGTTCGCCCCGTTCGCCGTCTGGGTGCTCGTGCGCAACCGCAACGCGGGCTCCATCGCGCGCGGCGTCATCGTCGTGGCGCTCGTGGGCGTCTGCGCGTTCGCGGGCCGCTTTGCCTATGACCACACGCCGGGCTGGGAGGGCTACTCGGCCTACCTCGATGCCGGCCGCTCCGCGCTCGACTACCCCGACCTGCCCACGGAGGCGGTCCAGGCCGTGGAGCCCGACCTCTCCGACAACGACGTCGACGTCCTCTACAACTGGCTCTTCGCCGATGACGGCGTCTTTGGCACGGAGTTCTTCGAGCGGCTGGGGCAGCGCGTGGACCACCTCGGGCTCTCCAACCTCGCGAGCTCGCTCAGGGCCAAGACGACCTACCTGCTCGTGGGCCTCGTGGCGCTCGTGGGCCTCTACGCCTGGGCGCTCGTGCGCGACCTGGGCGAGGGGAGGGGCGCGCTTGCCGCGGGCATCGTCCTCATGCTGCTCGCGAGCTGCGGCGTGCTCATCCTGCGCGCACGTGTGCGCCTGCACGTGGTCATCCCGCTCGTGGCGATGGGCGTGTTCGCGCTCGTGTCGCTCGCCGGCGGCTCCGAGAGGCCCATGGGCAGGCACGCGACGCCGGCCACGACTCGTGCCGCCTCGCCGTGCCCGGTTCCCCTTGCCGCGACCTGCGTCGTCCTTGCGCTTGCGGTGAGCGGTGGCTTCTGGCTCAAGGTGGCCCGTCCGCTCGCGGCCCGCTCGACCTCTCCCACGATCGCCGCGGCCCGTGCGTACGTGGACGAGAACCCAGGCCAGCTCGTCGTGTTCGGCCGCTCCCAGACGCTCATGTTCGCAGGCACCAACGCGCTCGCGTTCGAGGCTTGGGACTGGCCGGACAACATGCTGCCCATCGGCGGCTGGGAGAACCACACCGCCCCGTGGGCGAGCTTCCTGGCGCGCTGGGGCATCGAGGGCAACGACGTGCTCCAGCAGCTTCCCGAGCGCTCCGACATGGTGGCGGTGCTCCAGCCCAAAAAGATGGAGCTCATCCGCACCTACCTGTCCGAGCACAGTGGCCGCGAGGTCGAGGCAAGCGTCGTGCAAGACCTTGGCCCGGGTGCCGCGGACCCCAGCGTTGACGTCTACGTCTACCGCTTCACCTACGCGAGCTAGGGACCAAAGGGGACGGGTTCAGTTGGTCCCTTTCGCGTCCCGAAGCGCGTCCCTGGGACGTACCCCCTTGGGACGCCGCCGAGGCCGCCCATGAGAGAGGCCCCCGACGAGCAGCATCGTCGGGGGCCTCTCGCTTCTCTTGTGCCCAAGGGGCCGCGTCCCTCTCGGGACGCGCGCGGCGCTACCTGCCCAGCAGCTTGTGGGCCAGGCGCTTGGCCGCATAGACGGCCGGGCGCACGGGCATCTCGAAGTAGCCCATGAGCTCCTCCACGTAGCCCTCGAAGCCCTGCTTGAACTCGAGAAGGCCGCGGCCGGGGTCGTTGGGGTCGTCGAACACGCCGTTGATGCCGTAGAAGTTGTAGCGCGTGCAGCCGCGCTCGATGCACTCGCCCATGACGTGGTGCTGGATGGCGGTGGCGGCGTAGAACTTGGCGTAGGTGGCGTCGCTGCCGCTGAACAGGTACACGCACTCGCGCGGGTGCCAGATGAACAGCGCGGCGGCCGCCGGGATGTGCGCGCCCACCGTCTCGTACTCGTGGGCCGTCTCGATGCGCCTGAGCGCGGCCTCGTGCTTCTTGCGCACGTCGGCAAGCTTGCGCTCGACCTTCTCGGGCGTGCGCGCGGTCTCGAGGGACTTCTCGAGCTTGGCGATGTCGGCGGCGAAGGCGTCGCGCTTCTTCTCCCAGATGGCGAGGTGCTCGGCCGTGTCGATGAAGGCCACGTTGAACTCGGCGGTGTCTCCCATGGCGTCATAGATTTGCTCGAAGTAGGAGACCGGCTTGTTCTCGAAGCCCTGCTTTTCGCAGCTGAGCTCGCAGATGTCGTGGAACAGGCCAAGCTCGTCTCGGCCGATGCGCCTCACCACGACGCCGTTGTCGTGCGCGATGCGGACGTTGCGCTTGGTGTTCTTGGAATAGCTCGCGAGCAGCGCCTTGTCGTCCGTAAGTCCCGTGAGGTCCTTGAGGTAGCGCCAGCGCGGGACCGCCTGGTAGCCAACGGGGAAGCCCTCGTGGGCAAGCCCGCACGACGTGATGCTCGCGATGCCCTCGTCGTCCGGGCCCGTCTCCACGCCCGCGGGGACGCCCGCAAGGCTTGCTCCCTCGGCATCGAGCGGCTCGCCGGCGGAGTTGCGCGTGCGGTAGGGCTTCTCGGGCGTCACGACGAGCTGCGCGGCACCAGCCGCCTTGGCGCGGGCCCTGAGCTGCGAGAACACGTAGGAGGTGAGCTCGCGGTCGTGGAAGTCCGCGAGCGGGCCGTCGTGCACCTCGGCAAACGTGCCCAGCCCGTGGCCATGGACCTCGAACTGCGTGGCGGCAACGAGCTCGCCGTTCTCGTAGAAGCCCAGGTAGCTCACGGCAACGCCGTTTGCCTGGCGAACGCGGCCCATCCCGGAGGCCTGCTGGAAGTTGCCCTGGGGATGCGTGGCCGAGAAGGCGTCCATCTCATCGGGCGTGATGTCTGAGCAGGTGAACGTGCGCGTGGCCCTCTTGGCGGCGCTCGCCTCTATGTTCGTCATTGGTGTCCCATCGTGTCCGGGTGCCCGGGGCCGCTGCGAGCCCCTCTTGTTTGCAACCGTCAATCCTAGCGCGCGGGGGCGCGGGCGTGGTGGAGGGTGTGCGTAGAAGCCCGCGAGGGTGGTACGATGACCGCACTTAACCCACGGAGAGAGGCTTATCCATGCGCGTTGTAGAGGTTGTGGCACGAGACGAGTGGAACGAGGACGCCGAGCGCTTTGGCGCCCATCCGCTGCAGTGGTGGCAGTGGGGCGAGCTCAAGGCCAAGACCGGCCCGTGGACCGCGCGTCGCCTCGCCTGCCTTGACGATGCCGGCGAGCTCGTGGGCGGCGCTCAGGTGCTGCTGCGCAAGATGCCCTTCCCCTTCAAGGCCATGGCCTACGCCCCGCGCGGGCCGTTTGCCGCCGAGGGGCGCCTCCAGGACGTCGCGGACGCCGTTGCCGACTGGTGCCGCGCCAACACGAAGGCCGTGAGCCTCAAGGTGGACCCGGCCGTCACGGACTTTGCCTACTCGGACGGCTGGAAGCCCAGCGAGGCCATCCTGCTCAACAAGACGGCCACGATCGACCTCGCGCCCACCGAGGACGAGCTCATGGCGGGCATCCCCAACAAGAAGTGCCGCCAGTACATCCGCAAGGCCCACCGCGCCGGCGTCGTCGTGCGCCCGGGCAAGCGCGAGGACCTCGACGCCATCCTGGCGCTGTACCACCAGACGGCAGACGCCGACGGCTTTGCCCTGCACGCCGACGAGTTCTACCGCGCGGCCTTCGACGAGCTCGAGGGCATCCAGCAGCTGTTCGTGGCCGAGGGCGACGAGGGCATCGAGGCGTTCCTGTGGAACGTGATGAGCCCGGCCGGCACGTGCTTCGAGCTGTGGGGCGCCGTGAGCGACGCGGGCAAGGCCTCGCGCGCCAACTATTACATGAAGTGGGTCGCCATCTGCGCCGCCAAGGAGGCGGGCGCGGCTACGTATGACCTCAACGGACTGCTCAACGGCGGTATCAGCAACTTCAAGCTGTTGTTCGTGGAGGGCCCCACGCTCTGGGCCCAGACCCACGACAAGCCGCTGAGCCCGCTGTACGGCCTCATGGACTGGGCGCTGGCTGCCCACAGGCGCCACAACGTGGAGGGTGCCGCCCAGGAGGACACGAGCCGCCAGTAGGGGAGCGCCGATGACCGAGCCGCACCAGCCCACCGCGGATGGCGCCACGCTGGAGACGCCGGCGACCGCCGGGCAGCAGCCCGTCACGGACGACGCCAAGCTCACCTGCGCCCTGACGCACCTCGACACCCGCGCCGCCGCCGAGGCGCGCAACCGCGCGGCGCACGCGCCCACGATCGCCGAGCAGGTGGCCGCCGCCCCCATCGACCCGGGCTGCTACCTGTGGAAGGATGCCGAGGGCAACGTCCTGTACGTGGGCAAGGCCAAGAACCTGCGCGCGCGGCTGCGCCAGTACGTGCAGCTCACCGACGAGCGCCCCATGGTGCCGCGCCTCATGGCGGCCACGGCCGGCTTCGACTACGTGGTGGTGGGGTCGGAGCACGAGGCCCTCGTGCTGGAGATCAACCTCATCCACCAGTACCGACCGCCCTTCAACGTCGACCTCAAGGACGACAAGAGCTACCCCTACATCGCCATCACCAAGGGTGACGTCTACCCGGCCATCAAGTACACGCGCGAGCGCCACAGGGCGGGCACGCGCTACTTTGGCCCCTACACGGACGCCCGCGCCGCCCGTGCCACGATTGACGTGGTGCGCAAGGTCATGCCGATGTGCCTGGCCACCTGCGCCGAGTGGAAGCGCGTCCGCCGCCAGCTTGAGGCCCACCCCGAGCAGACCGACGTCGTGGCGCTCGCCCAGGCCGAGAACGGCCGTCCGTGCTTCGACTACCACGTGGGTCGTGGCCCCGGTGTGTGCGCCGGCTGCGTCACCCCCGAGGAGTACGCCGAGAACGTCCGTGCCGTGGAGCACTTCCTGGCGGGACACCGCGGCCAGTTCGTCTCCGAGCTCAAGGCCGAGATGGCAGACGCCGCCGCCGAGCTGGACTTCGAGCGCGCCGCGCGCATCAAGCGCCGCCTGCAGGTCATAGACGGCCTTGACGACAAGCAGCGCGTCGTGCTCTCCGGATCCCAGGACGTCGACGTCTTTGGCTTCTGGCGCGAGGAGACCATCGCCGGCGCGTGCGTGTTCGTCGTGCGCGAGGGCCGCGTGAGCCGCACCTGCGAGTTCGTGCTCGACAAGGGCCTCGACGTGGGCGAGGAGGAGCTCGTGAGCGGCTTCGTGAAGCGCTACTACGACGAGACGAGCGACCTGCCGCTCGAGGTTGACGTGCCCGTGGAACTCGCGGACGCCGAGACGCTCGCCGGCTGGCTCACCGCCCGCCGCGGCCGCAACGTCTCCGTCCATGTGCCCAGGCGCGGCCAGAAGGCCCACCTCGCCGAGATGAGCGTCAGCAACGCGCGTCACTACCTCGCGCGCTACGAGCTGCGCACCGGCTACGAGGACAAGCGCACGAACGAGGCGCTGCTGCAGCTCGAGAGCGCGCTGGCCCTCGACGAGCCGCCCATGCGCATCGAGTGCTTCGACATCTCGACCATCCACGGCAAGCACACCGTGGCCTCGATGGTGGTGTTCACGGGCGGCAAGCCCGACAAGGGCCAGTACCGCCGCTTCAAGATCAAGACCGAGCTGGACGAGGCAAACGACTTCGTCTCCATGAGCGAGGTCCTCGCACGGCGCTACGCGCCTGAGCGCATGGCCGACGAGCGCTTTGGCGCGCGTCCTGACCTGCTCATCCTCGACGGCGGAAAACCGCAGCTCACGGCTGCCATGGAGCAGCTGGGCGAGCTGGGCCTGAACATCCCCATGGCCGGCCTCGCCAAGTCCGACGAGGAGCTGTTCGTGCCGTGGGACGACATGCCCGTGGTGCTGCCGAGCGGCTCCGCTTCGCTGTACCTCGTGAAGCGCGTCCGTGACGAGGCCCACCGCTTTGCCATCACGTTCCACCGCGAGCTGCGCGGCAAGGCCATGACCGTCTCGATCCTAGACGAGGTCCCCGGCGTGGGCGAGAAGCGCAAGCGGGCACTGCGCCGCGCGTTCGGCTCCATGAAGCGCCTGCGCGAGGCCACCGAGGCCCAGATTGCGGCCGTGCCCGGCATTCCCGCCGAGGTTGCCCACGAGGTCTACACCACGCTGCGCGCCTGGGACGAGGAGCTCGATGACGGCCGCGAGCGCGCCCTGGGCGAGGGCACCGCCGAGTAGGCACTGCCCACGACGCGCGAAGCGCCCAACCGCTCACCCTCAAAAATCGACCGCTCATGCGTGAAAATGCTCACTCATGCACATTGTTGCGCAGTTATGCGCAAAAACGTGCAATAGTACGCAATGTAAAGCAAGGACAGTGCCAGCCTTCGAACCGGGAGTGGCCATGCTCGCAGAGCAGCGCAGGCAGATCATCGTCGACCTCGTGGGCCGCAACGACACGGCCTCCGTCTCCGAGCTCGCCGAGCGCTTCGAGACCTCCGAGTCCACGATCCGCCGCGACATCGACCGCCTGGAGGCCGCCGGACTTCTCGTGAAGGTCCACGGCGGCGCCGCGAGCGTAGACGCGGCCGTCTCGCCCGCGCCCTTCGTTGCAAACGAGCCCACGATGGCTGAGAAGCGCGACCTCAACGCCGCCGAGAAACGTGCCATCGCCGCCTATGCCGCCAGCCTCATCGAGCCGGATGACTTCGTCTTCCTCGACGCCGGCTCCACCACCCAGATCATGGTCGAGCTGCTGGGCGAGCCGGCACTTTGCGCCACCTACGTCACCAACTCCGTCTCGAACGCCCTGGCCCTTGCGGCCCGTGGCATCCACGTCATCGTCATCGGCGGCGACCTCAAGGCCGGCACCGAGGCCATCGTGGGACCGGGCGCCATCGACGCGCTGTCCCGCTACAACTTCTCAAAGGGCTTCGCGGGCGCAAACGGCGCCACGCGCGAGCAGGGCTTCACCACGCCGGACGCGTCCGAGGCCATGGTGAAGATGCTGGCGCTGCAGCACAGCGCCAGCCGCTACGTCCTGGCAGACGCCAGCAAGCTCGGCGTCGTGACGCCCGTGACGTTCTCGGCGTTCTCGGACGCCACGCTCGTCACCGCCGGCGCCGTCGATGCCACCTACGGCACGCTACCCAACGTCGTGGAGGTATCCGCATGATCTGCACCGTCACGTTCAACCCGTCGCTCGACTACATCGTCCGCGTGGACGATATGCGCCTGGGCGTCATCAACCGCACCACCTACGAGCAGGTGCTGCCCGGCGGCAAGGGCATCAACGTGTCCATCGTGCTGGGCAACCTCGGCCACGAGAGCTGCGCCCTGGGCTTTCTCGCCGGCTTCACGGGCACAGAGATCGCCCGACGCGTGCGCGAGGCGCATGTCCACGCCGACTTCATCGAGGTCGAGAAGGGCATGAGCCGCATCAACGCCAAGATCAAGAGCAACGAGGAGACCGAGCTCAACGGCCAGGGCCCGCTCATCACCGAGGAGAACATCGAGCAGCTCTACGCCAAGCTCGACGTGCTCGGCCAGGGCGACACGCTCGTCATCTCGGGCTCGGTGCCCAACACGCTGCCCGGCGACATGTACGAGCGCATCATGGCGCGCCTCGACGGCCGCGGCGTGCGCATCGTCGTGGACGCGGAGCGAGACCTGCTCACGCGCGTCCTGCCGTACCACCCCTTCCTCGTGAAGCCCAACAACATCGAGCTGGGCGACATCTACGGCGCCCGGCTCAAGACCCGCGCCGACGTCGTCCCCTATGCCCAGCGCATGCAGCGCGAGGGTGCGCGCAACGTCCTTGTCTCCATGGCGGGGGAGGGCGGTGTGCTCGTGGCCGAGACGGGCGAGGTATTCGAGAGCCCCGCTGCCAAGGGCACCGTCGTGAACTCCGTGGGCGCGGGCGACTCCGCCGTCGCGGGTTTCCTCGCAGGTCTCGCCGAGACCGGCTCCTACGAGACGGCCTTCCACATGGCGCTGTCCGCCGGCTCTGCCAGCGCCTTCTCCGATCACCTCGCCACGCGTCCCGAGGTCGAGGCGCTCATGGCCCGCTAGGCCGGCAAGAGGGATGGCCCCCTCGCGGGCCGTCGCAGGTAACTTGCGTCCCACATCCGCAGCGGGGGCGCACGAGATAGAAAGGTCCCCCTACCATGAAGATCTCGAGTCTGCTCAAACCGGAGGCGATAGCGATAGGAGCCGCGGCGTCCTCCAAGGACGACGCCATCTCCAAGCTCGTCGACCTCATGACCACGCAGGGCAACGTCGCCGACCGCGACGCCTACGAGGCCGCCGTCCACGCCCGCGAGGACGAGGGCACCACGGCGCTCGGCGAGGGCATCGCCATCCCGCACGCCAAGACGTCTGCCGTCACGGCACCGGGCCTCGCGGCCATGACGCTGCCCGCCGGCGTCGACTACGACGCGCCCGACGGCCAGCCCACGACGCTCATGTTCCTCATCGCCGCGCCCGACACCAAGGCTGACGTCCACCTCGAGGTGCTCTCTCGCCTCTCCACGCTGCTCATGGACCCCGAGTTCTGCGCGAGCCTGCGCGACGCCAAGGACCCGGCCGAGTTCCTCGCCGCCATCGATGCCGCCGAGGCCGCCAAGCTCGCCGCCGACGACGAGAAGGCCGCCGCGGCCGCCGAGCGCGACGCCGCCGGCTATGACATCGTGGCCATCACGGCCTGCCCCACGGGCATCGCCCACACCTACATGGCCGCCGAGGGCCTGGAGATGAAGGCCAAGGAGATGGGCGTCCGCATCAAGGTGGAGACCCAGGGCTCCGGTGGCGCCAAGAACGTGCTCTCTGCCGAGGACATCGCGGGCGCCAAGGGCGTCATCATCGCCGCCGACAAGAACGTCGGCCTCTCCCGCTTCGACGGCAAGCCGCTCTACAGCTGCCCCGTCTCGCGCGGCATCAACGAGCCCGAGGCCCTCATCAACGAGATCCTCGAGGGCAAGGCGCCCGTCCACCACGTGGCCGCCGGCGCCAAGGCCCAGGCCGCGAGCTCGTCTGACAACGAGTCCACCTGGCACAAGATCTACAAGCACCTCATGAACGGCGTCTCCCACATGCTGCCGTTCGTCATTGGCGGCGGCATCCTCACCGCCATCGCGTTCCTCGTGGACCAGCCGGGCCTGGGCACCTCGGCCTACGGCTCCTCGATCCCGGCGGCCGCGCTGTTCAAGACCATCGGCGGCGAGGCGTTCGGCCTCATGCTTCCGATCCTGGCCGGCTACATCGCCAGCTCCATCGCCGATAGGCCTGGCCTGGCGCCCGGCTTCGTGGGCGGCCTGTTCGCCAAGGCCGGCTATGACTTTGCCTACCTCGGCACGCTCGACTCCACGACGCTCGTCTCCGGCGGCTTCATCGCGGCGCTGTTCGCGGGCTTCGCGGCCGGCTACATCACGCTCGGCATCGAGCGTGCGTGCGACAGGCTCCCGGCGTCGCTCGAGGGCATCAAGCCCATGCTCATCTACCCGGTGCTGGGCACGCTCGCCATCGGTGTTGTGATGCTTGCGCTCAACCCCCTGTTCGCCCTCATCAACACGGCGCTCAACGGATTCCTCGCCGGCCTCGGCACGAGCAACATCGTGGTGCTTGGCCTGGTGCTTGGCGGCATGATGTCCGTTGACATGGGTGGCCCCTTTAACAAGGCCGCCTACGTCTTTGGCACCGCCGCGCTCGATCCCAGCTCCGGCCTTGGCACCACCGGCCAGATCATCATGGCCTCCGTCATGGTGGGCGGCATGGTCCCGCCGCTGGTCATCGCCCTGTCCACGACGTTCTTCAAGAACCGCTGGACCAAGGCGGATCGCAACGCCGGCCTCGTGAACTACATCATGGGCCTGTCGTTCATCTCCGAGGGCGCCATCCCGTTTGCCGCTGCCGACCCCGGCCACGTGCTGCCCAGCTGCATCATCGGCTCCGCCATCGCCGGCGGCCTCTCCGCTGCCTTTGGCTGCACGAGCCCCGCTCCCCACGGCGGCGCCTGGGTCGCGGCCGTCATCGGCAACCCGCTCATGTGGCTCGTCGCCTGCCTCGTGGGCTCGGTCATCGGCTGTATGATCCTCTCCTTCTGGAAGAAGCCGCTGCCCGCCAGCGAGTCCGGCCTGGAGAAGTAGGCCAGACGCGTCTCATATAGCGTCACCCCTACGGGGCGTCCTTCGGGGCGTCCCTTTTTTTCATGGGACCAAAGGGGACGGGTTCGTTTGGTCCCCTCAGGAACCAAAGGGGACGGGTTCGTTTGGTCCCTCGCCCGTCCTCGGGACCAAAGGGGACGGGTTCGTCTGGTCCCGCGTCGCCCGTCCTCGTCTACTGCCTGACGGCTCTCGTGA
>OLWU01000169.1_pt1 | contig 15200 bp, 15 predicted proteins | sample 1673351 | NCBI WGS metagenome assembly OLWU01 (sample SAMEA103958109, study PRJEB25191) | human gut metagenome | biome: human-associated habitat [ENVO:00009003]; feature: intestine environment [ENVO:2100002]; material: feces | place: Germany | collected 2013/2015
TAACGACATTATTTCAGGCTGTCGAAAAAAGCCGGAGGCTTTTTCGACAGCCTGAGCAGAGGAAAGCCGCCCTGCGGCGGCTTTCCTCTGCTCTCAACCTACAATATCGTACAGCTGGCGCAGGTCGGTGATGCGGTAGTCTATTCGCAGGTCGGCGGGCGCGGGGCTGTTCTTCGGGTCATACCAGCAGCAGGGCAGGCCGTAGTTGTTCGCGCCGCGGATGTCGCTGGACAGGCTGTCGCCGATAACGATGCAGTTCTCCTTGGTGATACCGCCGATCCGGGCGAACACATAATCAAAATACGCCGGGTCGGGCTTGGCCGCGCCAGCCTCCTCGCTGATAAACGCGTCACTGATGTAGGGCCGGATGACGCTCCGCCCCAGCCGGCTGCGCTGCACGGAGGCCACGGCGTTGGTGACGAGGTACAGCTTATGGCTGCGGCTCAGCTCCCGACAGACCTCCTCTGCGTGGGACAGCAGATAGGATTGCTGCTCCAGCGTGTGCAGGTGCAGTTGATTGCAGGCCGCCGGATCACGCTCCACACCCAGCGCGGCCAGGAAATTGCGGAAACGCTGCACCACCAGGAAATCCTTGGTACACTCCCCCCGGTCGAAGGCGGCCCACATGGCGTTGTTGCAGCGCTCGTAGAGGGCAAACGTCTCGTCATCATCCGGCAAACTGAAGGCAGCGCAGACGGCGTTGAACGCCACCCGGTTGCTGCGGTCGAAATCGAACAGCGTGTTATCGGCATCAAACAGTAAGTAGGGGTATCTCATACGGTATAGACTCCTATGTCACAGAAAGGCTTCATTCTTCGCGGGGCGGGCATAGACCTCCTCCAGCTCGCTCTTGTGGTAGAGATAGCCCGGATCGTCAAAATACTTCGCCCCGGTGGGACAGCCCTTGACGCAGGCACAGCACTTGATGCATACGCCGTTTACCTGCGACACGTCCGTTGGATCGATGCTGCCCATGGGGCAGTGTGCGGCGCACCAGCCGCAGCCGCCGCATTTGCTCATGTCCGTTTTGGGCTTGACCTTCAGGATGTTGATGGGGTTTCCGTGGCGGTCGCGGGGCGTGTAGTAGGGCCGGATGGGGTCACAGCCGCCTACGGTGACGGCGGCGGTGTCTCCGGCCCGCAGCTTGGCGGCTAGTCCATCGGCAAACGCATCCATCTCCGCCTCGTCCGCCCCGTTTGGACGACCCGCGCCCAGCGTGCGGGAGAAGCTGTGCTCCCCCACGAACGCCCCGCCGCCGACGCAGGTGAACCCGCCCGCCGTCAGCAGCTGGGACAGCTCCATCAGCGCGTCATCGTAATTGCGGTTGCCGAACAGCACCACCGGCAGGGCCAGTGCCCCGCCGCCGCGAACCATATCCCGCAGGTACGGCATCAGCAGGTTCGGCACGCGCCCGGCATAGGTGGGACAGCCCACCACCGCCAGTGCCCCGGCAGGGATGGTCAGCGCCCGCTGCCGCGCATCGGGCAGTGTATAGTCGTACTCCTCATAGGCCGCGCCCAGCCCGTCCGCCAGCCGGCGGGCGATGCGGGTGACGGTCTTTTTCGTTGTTCCCGTGCCGCTGAAATAGACGGCGTAAATCTTGTCAGGCAGCATAGCGTTTTCTCCGTTCAGATCTCAAAATCCTCGCTTGTCAGCTTGTCCGTATCCAGCTTCATGGGCCGGGGCGGCACGCGGCGCAGCGGGTCGTAGACGAACGCGGCGCAGTGGTACTCCGGCGCGACGATGCCCCGCTTGACACAGGCCACCTTGTCCTCGCCGATACGGCTGCCCCGGGCGCAATAGGCGCAGCGGGGGTCGATGTCCTTGCGAAACAGCATGGATGTCACCTCACAGTGTATAGAGCTGCACCGCGCCGTCCTGGGCGGTGGCGCTGATCTGGGCGATGGGATGCTCGAAGCTGTCGATGATGCGGGCGGCCATGGGGTCCTCCAGCTCCTTTTGGATCAGGCGGCGCAGGTTGCGCGCCCCGTAGGTCAGGGAGTAGGACTTCTCCACCAAATAGTCCACCAGCGCGTCATCATAGCGGAAGGCGAAGCCCTTCTCGCTCAGGCTGGTCTTCAGCTCGTCCAGCATGATGCGGGCGATGCCGGAGAAATTCTCCCTCGTCAGGTGGTTGAAGCAGACGATCTCGTCCACCCGGTTCAGGAACTCCGGGCGCAGGAAGTCCCGCAGGGCCTTCATGGTGCGCTCCCGCCCCTGGTCGTCGGCGCTGCCGCCAAAGCCCACCGCCCCGGCGGACTTGCTGTCCGACCCGGCGTTGGAGGTCATGACAATAACGGTGTTCTCGAAATTCACCTTACGCCCGTGGGCATCGGTGATCTGCCCGTCATCCAGAATTTGCAGCAGCACGTTCAGCACGTCGGGGTGGGCCTTCTCGATCTCGTCGAACAGCACCACGGAATAGGGCTTGCGGCGGATCTTCTCCGTCAGCTGCCCGGCCTCGTCATAGCCCACATAGCCCGGAGGGCTGCCCACGATGCGGGACACAGAGTGCTTCTCCATGAACTCGGACATATCCAGCCGGATCAGAGACTCCGGCGCGTTGAACAGGTCGTCCGCCAGCTGCTTGACCAGCTCCGTCTTGCCCACGCCGGTAGGCCCGACAAAGATAAAGCTGACGGGCTTGTGCTTGGGAGAGATGCCCACCCGGTTGCGGCGGATGGCAGCGGACACGGCGGCGATGGCCTCGTCCTGACCCACCACGTGGGCGCGGAGGCGCTGATCCAGCTCGGCCAGCCGCTTGAACTCCTCTTCCTTGATCTTGCTGGCGGGGATCTTCGTCCACATCTCGATGACACGGGCGATGTTCTCCATGGTCAGCTGGGGCGTGCCCTTGGCGCGGAGAACGTCCAGCTCGTCAGTGATGCGGATCTCCTGACTGCGAAGCTCCGCGATGCGGGCGTAGCGGTCGTCCAGCTCCTTCTCGGTGAACTCCTGCCCCTCCGGTGGCCGGGCGGACATCAGCGTCTCCCGCTCGAACGTCACGTTTTGCAGGTCGCGCTCCAGCTCCATGCGGCGGTTGATGTCCGCGTCGTGGAGGTTCAGGTCGGAGCAGGCCTCGTCGATGAGGTCGATGGCCTTGTCCGGCAGGTAGCGATCGGTGATATATCGTTCAGACAGCAGCACCGCTTGACGCAGCACCCCCTGGGGAATGGTCACGCCGTGGAACTGCTCGTAGTAGTGGGCGATGCCCTGCAATATCTTCAGCGTGTCCTCGATGTTGGGCTCGTTGACGGTGACGGGCTGGAAGCGGCGCTCCAGCGCGGTGTCCTTTTCGATGTGCTTGCGGTACTCGTTGAACGTGGTCGCGCCGATGACCTGTATCTCGCCCCGGCTCAGGGCGGGCTTGAGGATATTGGCGGCGTTCATGCTGCCCTCGGCATCCCCCGCGCCCACGATGTTGTGTACCTCGTCAATGACCAGGATGACGTTCCCGGCCTTGCGTATCTCCTCGATAAGCCCCTTCATGCGGCTCTCGAACTGGCCGCGGAACTGCGTTCCCGCCACCAGGGCCGTCAGATCCAGCAGATAGACCTCCTTATCCCGCAGCTTGAAGGGCACGTCCCCGGCCACGATGCGCTGGGCCAGCCCCTCGGCGATGGCGGTCTTGCCCACGCCGGGCTCGCCGATGAGGCAGGGGTTGTTCTTCTGCCGGCGGTTCAGGATCTGCACCACCCGCTCGATCTCCTGCTCCCGCCCGATGACGGCGTCCAGCTTGCCGTCCCGGGCGCGCTGGCTCAGGTTGATGCAGTAGTTGTCCAGGAATTTCCGCTTTTTCTCCGTCTTGCGCCCGGCGGGCTGCTGGCCGCTGTCGGCGGGCTGCTGGGACTGGGGCGCAGGCTGGTTGTTATTGCCAAACAGCCGGTTCAGGAACGGGAACGTGGCGGTCTTGCCGCTCTCCTCATCGTCCTCCTCCCCGCCCTCCGGCAGGTCGTTCATCTCCTCCGCACCGCCGAAGGCCTGCATCATCTCCGTACTGAGGCTCTCCAGATCCTCCGGCGTGATGCCCATGCGCTTCATCATATCCTCCACCTGGGGCAGACCCAGCTTGGCGGCGCATTGAAGGCAAAGTCCCTCGTTGACCATCTCGTTCTTCTCGTTCATCCGGGAAATGAACACGACGGCCACGTTTTTCTTACATTTGGAACAAAGTGTGGGTTGCATGGTATTCCTCCGTCATCCGTTGCTTCAGGTATGTAGTATAGCCATTCTTATAGCTTTGCGATCAGATCCATGGGGCTGTTGGCGGCGAAAAATTTCAGCAGGAACGACTTCTCCACCATCTCCGGCGTGATGAACAGCTGCCACTTTTGCAGCGCCCACACCACCAAAAACAGCAGCAGCGCCCCTTTGACAAGGCCCAGCGCGCCGCCCAGCACGGCGTTGACGCCGTGTACCACCGGCAGCTTCGTGAACAGGTGTAGCGGCGTCAGCGCCAGCCGCAGCAGAATGAGCAGCAGCAGAAACGACACCACGTACACCACCGCGTAGGCGGCGGACTTGATGGCCGTGGACACCACGGCGGAAAGCAGCGTCTCCCCCGCCTGCTGCGCCTTCTCCATCACGTTGTCCAGCACCTGCTCCAGCGCCTCGCCCTGATAGCCGAAGGCCGCCAGCATCGCGCCTGCGTCCTCGGTCTGTCCCTGGGCCGTCAGGCGCTGCTCCAGCTTCTCCGTCAGCATGGGCTCCAGCCACCTGGCGGCGGGCTCGGCCAGCTTCCCGGCGATCCACCCCGCCAGCAGCAGCGCCGCGATGACCACGACGATGCGGGTCAGCGCCTGCACGAAGCCCTGCCGTGCGCCCTGTATCAGGGCCAGCACCAGCAGCGCCGCGATGATAAGATCCACAAATATGGCAATATTTCCGTTCATCATAACACCTCCTGTGGGTGTACACCTCTCTGCCGCTTTACGGCAGATACAAGCTGGCCGATGTGCTGCCCGCCAGCACGGCAGAGCCGTCACCGCGCATCAGCACCTCCCGGGCCTGACTCACCTCGTCCAGCGCGGCCACCGGCATCAGCTGCTTATCGTAGATGGACACATGATCCGTGGTCAACAGCGCCACATACCGTCCGGCGGCGGACAAACTCGTCACCTCCGCGTCCAACTCCTGGGACGCCAGCTCCTGGCCGTCCGCGCCCACCGTCACCAGCCGGTTCTGCGTGCCGGTGCGGTAATGCCCCAGCAGCAGCGCGGCATAGCCGTCCCCGCTGACGCTGACACGGCGCAGATAGTCGCCGCCGTAGCCGTAGGATGCCGTCATCACGCCCTCCGCGTCCAAAAAGCACAGCTGCTCCTCCGTCACGGCGCAGAAGCCGCTGCCCGCGGCGGTCAGGTCATAGACCACGCTGCCCCGCAGGGTGCATCGTGCGGCCTCCTTCTCGCTGTTCACCCGGTAAAACACCACGTAGCTGGCGAACACGCCGTTCTCCTGCCCCATAGTCACTGCCGCCAGTGTCTTGCTGTCGGCGGACAGCGCGGCGGTCATCACGAACCGATCGGAGGACAAAAAAGCGAACACCGCCTGCCCCGTCTGGTCATAGACCCGGACGGCGGCCTTGCAGCCGCTCTCGCCGCAGACCACGGTGAGCCAGCCCTTCTCGTTCAGCGAGGCATTCAGTATCTCCCCGGCGCAGTCCAGCCGGTAGACCAGCCCCTTGTCCGACAGAACGTACAGCACCGTGCCGCCCACATCGTAGGCCACGGCCCACCCGCCCTGGGCGTACAGCGCCGGGGACTGGAACTTCACCGTCTCGTCATACACGGTCTTGTTCTTCTCGTCCAGCACCGTCACCTGGTGCATGGACACGATGGCTAGACTGCCCTCCAGCGAGGCGAACCGCCCCGACTGGTCGCTGCTGTAACGGTACAGCTGGGCACAGCCGTTTTCGTCCTTCTCCGCCTTGGCGTAGATGATGCTGCGGCGCAATCCGTCAAAGCTGCTGCGATCCAGCAGCACCGCCGCCGTCACCGCGCCCACCGCCAGCAGCGCCGCCACCGCCAAAACAAGAAACGGCCTGCGGCTCTTTTTCGCCACGCGGCGGGGCTGCTCCTCCTGGGCGTCGCCCCGGTTAAAGTCCAAATTATCCATTCAGTCGTTCATCCTCATACCATACACGGGTGAGATACAGCCCGCCGGGCGGGGCGGTCGGCCCGGCCAGCGTGCGGTTGCCCGTGTCCAATATCCTGGGAATGTCCTCCGGCGTCAGCTTGCCCTCGGCGGCGTACAGCACCGTGCCGGTGATGGCACGTACCATATTATACAGAAATCCATCGGCGCATACCTTCAATTCCAGCAGCTCGCCGCTGCGGGTAACGCGGCAGTAGTAGATGGTGCGGACCGTGCTCCGCACGTTCGTGCCCACGCTGCGGACGGCGGCAAAGTCATGCGTTCCCTCAAAGGCCCGGGCCGCCCGATCCATCACCGCCTCGTCCAGCATTTTGGGGTAGAAATACGCCCGGTTTACATAAAACGGGTTCTTGATCCGCGAGTTGTAGATGCGGTAGGTGTACTCCTTTCGGATGCAAGAGCCGATGGCGTTGAAATCCTCCGCCACCTCAAAGGCATCCTTCACCACGATGTCCTCCGGGATATGGGTGTTCACCGCGAAGGGCAGCCGGTCTACCGGGATGCGGGAGTCGGTGCGGAAGTTGGCCACATAGTGTTCGGCGTGGACGCCGGCGTCGGTGCGCCCGCAGCCCGTCACCTTCACCGGGTGGCCGCAGACCATACTCAGCCCTCGCTCCAGCGTCTGGGCCACGGATACCTCCGTTTTCTGCACCTGCCAGCCGTGGTAGGCCGTGCCGTTATACATCAATATCAGCGCGATGTTCCGCACGACACCGCCTCCTCTCCTCGGTCAAAGTCCGAATTTTGCCAGCACGATGATGCCCGCCGCCAGCGCTGCGAACAGCAGCAGTGTCACCCAGTCGGCGCTGTGCATACGCAGCACCCGCAGGGCGGTGCGGCCCTCGCCGCCGTGATAGCAGCGGCATTCCATGGCGGTGGCCAGCTCATCGGCCCGCCGGAACGCGCTGACGAACAGCGGCACTAAGATCGGTATCAGCGCCTTGGCCCGCTGGAAGATGTTGCCCGTCTCAAAGTCCGCGCCTCTCGCCTTCTGCGCGGACATGATCTTGTCCGTCTCCTCGATGAGGGTGGGGATGAACCGCAGGGCGATGGACATCATCATCGCCAGCTCATGAATGGGCAGGCGCAGCTTCTTCAGCGGGGACAGCAGGCTCTCCAGCCCGTCCGTCAACGCGATGGGGCTGGTGGTATACGTCATGAGGAACGTCCCCATGATGAGCAGCACGATCCGCAAGATCATCTGCACAGCGGAGACGATGCCCTCCACGGTGACGTGGCGCAGCAGCCACACATCCGCCACCGGCGTACCGGCGGTGAAAAACAGGTTCATGACGGCGGTGAACGCCACGATGATGTAGACCGGCTTCAGGCCACGGGTCAGCGACTTGAACGGCACGTGGGACAGCAGCACGCTGGCGGCCAGCACGGCGGCCATGATGGCGTAAGTCACCACGCCCCTGGCGTTGAACAGCGCCACGATATACAGGATGACGGCCAGCAGCTTCGTCCGGGGGTCAAGACGGTGTACCACCGTGTCCGCCGGGAAATACTGGCCCAGGGTGATGTCCTTCAGCATACGCCCTCGCCCCCTTTCAGCGCCAGCAGCTGACGCTCCAGCGCCTCTACGGTATACACCGCCGGGTCGATGGACAGTCCCCGCCGCTTCAGGGCGGCGGCCACCTTGGTGACCTGGGGCACATCCAGCCCCACCCGCTCCAGCTCGGCGGAGCGGGCAAACACCTGGGCGGGCGTGCCCTCCATATATACCTTCCCGTCGGACAGCACCACGATGCGATCCACGTTCCGGGCGATCTCCTCCATGCTGTGGCTCACCAGCACCACGGAGGCGTTCCGCGCCCGGTGGTACTCCTGAATGCGGGCCAGAATGTCGTCCCGCCCACGGGGGTCAAGCCCCGCCGTCGGCTCGTCCAGCACCAGCACCTGGGGCTCCATGGCGATGACCCCGGCGATGGCCACCCGGCGCTTCTGCCCGCCGGACAGCTCAAAGGGCGACTTGTCCAGCAGCTCCGCGTCCAGCCCCACGAAGGCGGCGGCCTCCCGCACGCGGCGGTCGATGTCCTCCCCGGTCAGGCCCATATTCTTCGGGCCGAAGGCGATGTCCTTATACACCGTCTCCTCGAACAGCTGGTATTCCGGGTACTGGAACACCAGCCCCACCCGGAAGCGGACGGAGCGGATGCTCTTGGGGTCGGCCCAAATATCCTTGCCCTCCAGCAAAATACGCCCGGAGGTGGGCTTCAGCAGCCCATTGAGATGCTGTATCAGCGTGGACTTACCGCTGCCGGTATGTCCGATGATGCCTAAAAACTCCCCTGTGCCCACGTGCAGGCTCATGCCCTCCACCGCGCTGCGCTGGAACGGCGTGCCCGCCGAATAGGTGTGGGTCAGGTTCTCCACTTGCAGTATGGCTTCCAATGCTACTTCCCTTCCGCCGCGGAAAAGGCGCGGCAAATGGTATCGGCGCAGTCCTCCGCCGTCAGGCCCGTCAGCGGCACGTCCATGCCGCCCCGGCGCAGGCCGTAGAGCAGCTCCACCGTATCCGGCGCGGCCAGCCCCAGCTCGTGGAGCTTCTCCACCTGGGCAAACACCTGCTCCGGCGTGCCGTCCATGGCCACCAGTCCGTCGTTCATCACGATGACCCGCTGTGCCTGGGCGGCCTCCGCCATGTGGTGGGTGATGAGCACCACGGTGATGCCCCGCTCCCGATTCAGCCGCAGCACGGTGTCGATGACTTCCTGCCGCCCCGCCGGGTCAAGCATGGCCGTGGCCTCGTCCAGCACGATGCACTCAGGCTGCATGGCGATGACCCCGGCGATGGCGATGCGCTGCTTCTGTCCGCCGGACAGCAGATGGGGCGCGTGGTGGGCGAATTTCTCCATGCCCACAGCAGCTAAAGCGTCATCCACCCGCCGCCGTATCTCCTCCGTGGGCACGCCCAAGTTCTCCGGGCCGAAGGCCACGTCCTCCTCCACCACGTTGGCAACGATCTGATTGTCCGGGTTCTGGAACACCATGCCGGTGCGCCGCCGTATCTCCAGCAGCAGCTTCTCGTCCCGGGTGTCCATACCCGCCACATACACCGCGCCGCCGCTGGGCAGCAGCACCGCGTTCAGGTGCTTGGCAAAGGTGGACTTGCCGCTGCCGTTGTGGCCCAGCACCACCGTGAAGCTGCCCTTCTCGATCTGCACCGACACGCCCCGCAGCGCGGGCTCGTTGGTCTCCCCCTCCGCCGCAGGATAGGTGTAGGTCAGATCCTTTGTCTCTATCATCACTGCCATAAGGCGCAATTCCTCTCGTTTTGTTTACTCGCTGCACCAGCGGCCCGTTGCGCCGCAGGGCAGCGCCATGCCGCTGGCGGTGCAGGGCAGGCCCAGCTCGTCCCACGTTACCTGGCCGCCGAACTTCTCCCCCACCAGCATCTGCAATATGTACCCCAGCACCGATGGGGCGAGGCCGGTGGTATAGCTGTTCAGGATCACGAACAGCGGCTTGTCCGACAGCACCCGGGCGCACAGCTGCACAAAGGGGAACAAACTCTCCTCCAGCTTCCACACCTCGCCGGACGGCCCGCGCCCGTAGCTGGGTGGGTCCATGATGATGGCGTCATACGTCTTGCCCCGGCGTATCTCCCGCTCCACGAACTTGGCGCAGTCGTCCACGATCCACCGCACCGGCGCTTCCGCCAGGCCGCTGAGCCGTGCGTTCTCCTTGGCCCAGGCCACCATGCCCTTGGCCGCGTCCACATGGCACACCGATGCGCCCGCCTTGGCACAGGCCACCGTCGCGCCGCCGGTATAGGCGAACAGGTTCAGCACCCGGATGGGCCGCCCCGCGTTCCGAATCTTGTCCATGGCGAAGTCCCAGTTCACCGCCTGCTCTGGGAACAGCCCCGTGTGCTTGAAGTTCATGGGCTTCACCTGGAACGTCAGATCCTTATAGTGTATCTGCCAGCTCTCCGGCAGCTTGCCCTTGTCCCAGTGACCGCCGCCGGTGGCGCTGCGGGAATAGCGGCCCGTCGCGCCGCGCCAGGCCCGTCCGCTCTTGTCCGTCTCCCAGATCGCCTGGGGGTCGGGGCGCACCAATATCTGCTTGTCCCAGCGCTCCAGCTTCTCTCCGCCGCCGCAGTCCAGCAGCTCATAGTCCCGCCAATCCTTCGCGATCCACATAAGACGACAGCCTCCCCATATTAAATCAGTTTATTATACCGTATAAGTCAAGCATCGTCAACGGCACAAGTGTAAACATTTTTCTCCTGTTCGCCCGTTGTGAAACAGGAGAAAATGTAGTATAATCACAGTACAACCAAGACAGATCAACTCAGGAGGACACTATGGATAAAAACGCAACGGAAAAGCTGGCAGCGCCTGTCAGCGGCACGGTGTTCGACTATCTGCGCTGGCGGGGCGACCTGACATTTCAGCGCGATGCGTTCAACGAGGTAGATAACCTGGTGCTGTGCATCATCTCCTACATCAACTTCCGCCGCATCGCCGCGGCACACACCAAAGACCCGGCCTCCGCGCCCACCCTGGCGGAGATATGCCCGCTGCTGACGGAGGAGGACGACCAGCTGGGGCTCAGTGAGCTGAGCTACCTGCCCTTGGTGCAGCTGGCGGCCCAGACGGAGCGCTTCCGGGATGTGCGGCTGTACGGCTTCACCCACGAGTACGACCCGGCAAACGCCAAGCAGTTCGATGCCCTCTCCTTCCTCGTGCCGGACGGCACGCTGTTCGTGGCCTACATGGGCACGGACACCTCCCTGGCCGGCTGGAAGGAGGACTTCAACATGAGCTTCCTCTCCGCCGTTCCCGCCCAGGAGCGGGCCACGGCCTACGCCGTGGAGATGGCGGCCACCTGCCCGGATCGCCCGCTGCGTATCGGCGGCCACAGCAAGGGCGGCAACCTGGCTGCCTGGGCGGCGCTGCACATCCCGGCGGAGCTGCAAACCTCCCGCCTGCTGGATGCCTACAACAACGATGGCCCGGGCTTTGCCCGCGACATGGTGGAAACGGCGGAATACCGCCGCATCGCCCACAAGCTCCACACCTATATCCCGGAGTCCTCCATCGTGGGCGTGCTGCTGGAGCACGGCGAGGATTACGCCGTCATCGACAGCGCCAACCGCTCCGTCATGCAGCACGAGCCCCTGTCCTGGAGCGTGCTGGGCCGGACGTTCGTCCACCTGGGCCAGCGCTCCCAAATGGGCAAGCTCAGTGACGATGTACTGCGGGAGTGGATCGGCTCGATGACGCCCCAGGAACGGGAGCAGTTCACCGACGCGCTGTTCGACGTGCTCTCTCTCTCCGGCAAGGCCCGGACGCTGGACGACCTCCGCAGCGGCGGTCTGGCCGGCGGCGCGGCGCTGCTGAAGCAGTACGCCGGCGCGGACGAGGAGAAGAAAAGGATCATCTCCGAGATCTTCCGCCGCCTGGCGGTGGACGTAAAGGACGAGCTGAAAAAGGCCGCCGAGGAGAGCCTGGAAAACGTCAAAAATGCCCTGACCAGCCTGACAAAGCCGGAGAAATAAGCAAAAAACATCCGCCCGTGCGGGCGGATGTTTTTCGCTCTTTTAGCCCGGAGGCCAGGTCATATCCCGCCCTGCCAGCACATGGAAGTGCAGGTGCTTGACGGTTTGGCCGGCCTGATCGCCGCAGTTGTTGACGATACGGTAGCTATCCACGCCCAGATCTTTACAGATCCTGGCGATGACCTCGAAGCAGTGGGCCACCACACCGCTGTTGTCCGCCGTGATGGCGTTGGCGCAGCAGATGTGCTCCTTGGGCACGACCAAAAAGTGGGTCGGCGCTTGGGGCTCGATGTCATAGAAGGCGTAGCACTGCTCGTCCTCGTAGACCTTATTGCTGGGGATCTCGCCGTCGATGATGGCGCAGAACAGGCAATCATTCTTCATGCTGTCTCTCCTTTCGGTGTCATATGTGGATGGGCGTGTCTCAGCCCAGCTTCTCCGCCACGAAATCGTCCACGGCAGCCAGCGCGTCGTCCACCTTCAGCAACTCCGTGCCGCCGCCCATGGCGCTGTCGGGCTTGCCGCCGCCCTTGCCGCCGCAGATGGCGGACACGGCCTTCACCAGGTCGCCGGCCTTGACGCCCCGCGCCACGGCCTCCTTGCCGCACACCGCCAGGAACGTGACCTTCTCGCCCTGCACGCTGGCCAGCACGCCCACCACGGCAGGGTCTTTATCCCGCAGGAAGTCGCCCATGACCCGCAGCGCGGCGGCGTCCACGCCCTGCCGCGTGCCGGTGATGATGTGCAGCCCGTCCACGGTCTTGGCGGAGGCCAGGATCTGCTTGGCCTCGCCCATGGACGCCTCGCTCTTGAATTTCTCCAGCGCCTGGCGCAGGGTCTTCATCTCGGCGGCCTGCTGCTCCAGCCGCTCCACCAGCGTCTCCGGCGCGGACTTGAAGAACTGGGCGGCGCGGGTGAGCATACCGCGGCTGTGGCGCATCTCCTCCAGCGTAGCCTTGCCGGTGGTGGCCTCGATGCGGCGCACGCCGGAGGCCACGCTGCTCTCGCTCTTGATGCGGAACGGGCCGGCCTTGGCGGTGTTGTCCAGATGCGTACCGCCGCACAGCTCCATGGAGAAGTCGCCCATGGTGACGACGCGGACGGTCTGACCGTACTTCTCGCCGAAGGTGGCCACCGCGCCCCGGGCCTTGGCCTCGGCGATGGGCAGTTCCTCGGTGGTGATGTCCATGCCCTCCAAAATCGCGTCGTTGACCATATCCTCCACCCGGTTCAGCTCGTCGGGGGTGATGGCCTCGAAGTGGGTGAAGTCGAACCGCAGGCGATCCGGCTCAACGAGAGAACCGGCCTGGTGTACGTGGTCGCCCAGCACCTTCGTCAGCGCCGCGTCCAGCAGATGGGTGGCAGAGTGGGCGCGGCGGATGGCGGCGCGGCGCTCCGTGTCGATGGCGGCGGTGACGGTGTCGCCCACGGACAGACTGCCCTCCGCCAGCTTGCCGTAATGCATGAACTTGCCGCCCTTGTTCTTCTGCACATCGCTGACGGTGAACACCACGCCCTCGGCGGTCAGCACGCCGTGGTCGGCCACCTGGCCGCCCATCTCGGCGTAGAACGGGGTCTTGTCCAGCACCACCATGGCGTCCATGCCGGAGACGATCTCCTCCGCCTGCTCACCCTCCACCACGATGGCCAGCACCTTCGCGCCCTCCACCGTGTCGTGGTCGTAGCCCATGAACTCTGTGGCGGGCATATCCTTGCCGAACTCCACGCCGGCCCAGCCCAGGTCGCCCAAGGCCTTGCGGGCCTCCCGGGCGCGCTCCTTCTGCTCGGTCATCAGCGCCTTGAAGGCGTCCTCATCCACGGTCATTCCCGCCTCGGCGGCCATTTCCGCCGTCAGGTCGATGGGGAAGCCGAAGGTGTCGTACAGCTTGAAGGCGTCCGCGCCGGAGAACACGGTCTCGCCTCTCTCCTTGTGTCCGGCCAGCATCTCGTTGTAGATGCGGATGCCGCCGTCGATGGTGCGGGCGAAGTTCTCCTCCTCGGTGCGGATGACCTTGGTGATATAGCTCTGCTTCTCCCGCAGGTCGCCGTACTGGCACTCGTTCTCGTGTACCACGGTGTCCACCACCTGATACAAAAACGGCTCGTTCACGCCCAGCAGCTTACCGTGGCGGGCGGCCCGGCGCAGCAGACGGCGCAGCACGTAGCCCCGGCCCTCGTTGCTGGGCAGGATGCCGTCGCAGATCATAAACGTGGCGGAGCGGATGTGGTCGGTGATGACGCGCAGGCTCACGTCCCGCTGATAGCTCTCGCCGTAGTGCGCCCCGGTCAGTTCGCTGACCTTGTGGGTGATGTTCATCACCGTGTCCACGTCGAACAGGCTGTCCACGTTCTGACACACGCAGGCCAAGCGCTCCAGGCCCATGCCGGTGTCGATGTTCTTCTGCTTCAGCTCGGTGTAGTTGTTGTGGCCGTCGTTGTCGAACTGGGAGAACACGTTGTTCCAAATTTCGATATAGCGGTCGCAGTCGCAGCCCACGGTGCAGCCGGGCTTGCCGCAGCCGTACTCCGGGCCGCGGTCGTAATAGATCTCGGAGCACGGGCCGCACGGGCCGGAGCCGTGCTCCCAGAAGTTGTCCTCCTTGCCGAAGCGGAAGATCTTCTCGGCGGGGATGCCGATCTCGTCATGCCAGATGTTCCATGCCTCGTCATCGCTCTCGTACACGGAGGGATACAGCCGGTCGGCCTCCAGGCCCACCCACTCAGGGCTGGTCAGGAACTCCCAGCTCCAGGCGATGGCCTCATGCTTGAAGTAGTCGCCGAAGGAGAAATTGCCCAACATTTCGAAATACGTACCGTGGCGGGCGGTCTTGCCCACGTTCTCGATGTCGCCGGTGCGGATGCACTTTTGGCACGTACACACCCGCTTGCAGGGCGGCTCCTCCTCGCCCTTGAACCAGGGCTTCATGGGGGTCATGCCGGCGTTGATGAGCAGGATGGACTTGTCGTTCTGCGGCACAAGGGAAAAGCTGGGCAGCCGCAGGTGGCCCTTCGTTTCAAAGAACTTCAGGAACATTTCCCGCAGCTCGTTCAGGCCGTGATAGGGATGGCTCATAGTCTTTCGTCTCCTTTTTTTGTATACTAAAATTCTTATTTACTCCAATTTTCCGCCAGCGCCGCCAACTCCCGGCCCAAATTCTCATAGAACCGCGAGATGTGCAGGCCGTCGGCCAGCGCGTGGTGTACCGTCAGGGTGACAGGCAGCATCGTCCACCCCCTTAAAGCAAAAACGCCCCGCCCCCTGTATAGGGGCGAAGCGCAGCTTCACGGTACCACCCTAATTGACGGCACAGCCGTCCTCTCAGTCGCCCTGTAACGGGAGCGTCCCGTGCTGCTCATCGCAGCCGGCTCAAAAGGGGCTGCTGCCGTGCCGTTCCCAACGGGCTCACACCCTCCCCGTCTCGCTTCGGGCGGCTGCGGCAGCTCATCTTTCTCATCGCCTGTTTTATAGACGTATTTTACCACAAACTTTTCCGATGTCAACACGAATATGCCGTTCTTTTCCCCTTTTTTGTGTAGC
>OLWU01000171.1_pt1 | contig 15181 bp, 10 predicted proteins | sample 1673351 | NCBI WGS metagenome assembly OLWU01 (sample SAMEA103958109, study PRJEB25191) | human gut metagenome | biome: human-associated habitat [ENVO:00009003]; feature: intestine environment [ENVO:2100002]; material: feces | place: Germany | collected 2013/2015
GTTTGAAAAGGATTCACTCCGCTCAGCGCACTCGCCTTGCGGCGTGCGCGCCGGCGAACTCTGCGAGGCTTTTTGGACGAGGGATATGACCGGCGAGACCCGATCATATCCCTTTCCGCACATCCTTTTTCCAAGGAGACAAGGCAAATGGGAAAATACATAATCAAACGCATTCTGCTGATGATTCCCGTGATCTTGGGCGTCACTGTGCTGGTGTTCTCGCTGATGCAGCTTGCGCCGGGCGACCCGGCGGAGGTCATTCTGGGCCCCACGGCGACCGCGGAGCAGCTTTTCGCGCTGCGGCAGTCGATGGGACTGAACGACCCCTTCATCGTCCAGCTCGGCCGCTACCTGCGGGACGTGTTCCTGCACTTTGATTTCGGCACCTCTTACGTCACCAACATCGGCATCGCGGGCGAGCTGCTCGCACGGTTTCCTTACACGCTCATCTTCGCCGTGTCCGGCATGGTGCTGTCGCTGCTCATCGGCATTCCCCTCGGCGTCAACGCCGCGGTCCACCAGAACAGCCTTGCCGATTATGGCTCCATGACGCTCGCGCTCATCGGAACGAGCCTGCCCGGCTTTTGGTTCTCGCTCGTGCTGATACTGCTGTTCAACGCAAAGCTCCACTGGCTTCCGGCGTTCGGCGTCGGCGGGATCAAGTACTGGATATTGCCCGTCGTGTCCACCGCCTTTGCCGGCGTTACGACCATGGCGCGCCAGATGCGTTCCGGCATGCTGGAGGTCATCCATTCCGACTATATCACCATGGCGCGCGCCAAGGGCGTCCGCGAGCGCGCCGTGGTTTATCGCCATGCGCTGCCGAACGCGCTCATTCCGGTCATCACCGTGGCGAGCATGAGCTTCGGCACCTCGCTGGGCGGAACGCTCATCGCGGAGACGATCTTCTCCATTCCCGGCGTCGGCGTTTATATCATCAACGCGGTCAATAACCGCGACTACCCCGCCGTGGAGGGCGGCGTGATCTTGCTCGCGATCACGTTTTCCGTCATTATGCTTCTGACGGATCTGCTCATCGCCGCCGTCGACCCCCGCGTGAAGGCGCAGATCACCGGGGACAAAAAGCGCAGAAAGGAGGCGGTGAAGGCATGACGACCGCAGCTGCCGCGGCGGAGAAGACCCAGCCCGCCGTCAAGAAAAAAAGCCAGTTCGTCGAGGTGATGAAGCGGCTCGGCGATAACCGCGGCGCCGTCGCCGGCGGGATCATCTTCCTCGTCGTGCTGCTCATCGCGGTTTTCGCGCCGCGCATTGCGCCTTACGGCTATAACGACCTCGACATCTTAAACCGCTGCCTGAAGCCCTGCGCCGAGCACTGGTTCGGCACGGACCAGCTCGGCAGAGATATCTTGAGCCGCGTGATTTACGGCGCGCGCTATTCGCTGCTCATCGGTATCGGCTCCGTCGTGTTCTCCGCGGTGTTCGGCGTCATTATCGGCGCCATCGCGGGTTATTTCGGCGGTTGGCTCGATATTGTGATCATGCGTCTTTGCGACATTATCCAGTCTATCCCCGGCATGATACTGAACATCGCGCTCGCCTGCGTGCTGGGTCCCGGCGTGATGAACACGATCCTCGCCCTCGGCTTTGAGGGCATCGCGGGAACGGCGCGGCTGATGCGCTCGTCGATCCTGAACGTGCGCAAAATGGAGTATCTGGACGCTGCGCGCACCAGCAACTGCTCCAGCGCGCGGATCATCGTCAAGCATGTGTTCCCCAACACCTTCGCACCGATCCTGGTGCAAGCGACGATGGGCGTCGGCGGGCGCATTATGATGGCGGCGAGCATGAGCTACGTCGGCATCGGCGTTCAGCCGCCCACGCCGGAGTGGGGCGCCATGCTCTCCGACAGCCGCGACTTTATTATGAAATACCCCCACATGTGCCTGATCCCCGGCATCTGCATTATGATCGTCGTCCTTTCGCTGAACCTTCTGGGCGACGGTCTGCGCGACGCCCTCGATCCGAAGCTGAAGAAATGAAGGAGGGAAGGAAATGAGCGCTTTTCTGCAAGTGGAAGACCTCAGCGTGGATTACGTGACCAAGGAGGAAACGGTCCACGCCGTGAGCGGAGTCTCCTTCTCCCTTGAAAAAGGTCATGTCCTCGGTCTCGTGGGAGAGACCGGCGCGGGCAAGACCACCATTGCGCGGACGATCCTGCGCGTTTTGCAGACGCCCCCGGCGGTCGTCCGCGGCGGCAGGGTGCTGCTGGAGGGCGAGGACCTGCTCGCGATCAGCGAGCAGGAGATGTGCGATGTCCGAGGAAAAAAGATCACGATGATCTTTCAGGACCCCATGACGAGCCTGAACCCCGTCATGACCGTCGGACAGCAGATTGCGGAGGTCATCCGCCTCCACAGCGACCTGCCCGCCGCGGAGACGCGCAAGCGTGCCGAGGAGATGCTGGAGACCGTCGGCATTCCCGCCGAGCGCTACGACGAGTATCCCCACCAGTTTTCCGGCGGCATGAAGCAGCGCGTCGTCATCGCCATCGCGCTCGCCTGCTCTCCGGAGCTGCTGCTCGCCGACGAGCCGACAACGGCGCTGGACGTCACCATTCAGGCGCAGGTGCTGGACCTGATGCGGGACTTAAACCGTGTGAACGGCTGCACGACGATCCTCATTACCCACGATCTCGGCGTCGTCGCCGAGATGTGCGACGAGGTCGCCATCATTTACGCCGGCGAGATTGTTGAGTCCGGCACGCTCGAACAGATCTTCGAGTGCCCGGCGCACCCCTATACGCTTGGGCTTTTCGGCGCGCTGCCGAAGCTGAACGAAAACGTCGAGTGGCTGAGTCCCATCGAGGGGCTGCCGCCCGACCCGACCGACCTGCCCGCCGGCTGCCGTTTCCACCCGCGCTGCAAGTATGCCGACGAGCGCTGCCGCAGCTGCGCGCCGGCGCTGCGCGAGACGGAGCCGGGTCATCTCTGCCGCTGCCTGCATATCGACGAGGAGGGGGTGCTGCGCCATGAATAATGCCGAAAAGCTCGTTGAGGTCCGGAACCTCAAAAAATACTTCAAGAGCCCGCGCGGCACGGTCCACGCCGTGGACGACGTGAGTTTCTCCGTCTGCCGCGGACGCACGATGGGCGTCGTCGGCGAGAGCGGCTGCGGCAAGAGCACGCTCGGACGCATGCTCGTCCACCTTGAGGAGAGCACCGGCGGACAGATCCTCTTCGGCGGAGAGGACATCACCGTTCTGAACCGCCGCGACCTCCGCCGTTTCCGCGAGCATGCCCAGATTATTTTCCAGGACCCCTATTCCTCCCTGGACGCGCGCTATACGATCGAGGACTCCATCAAGGAGCCGCTGCTCATCTCCGGCAAATATACCCGCGCCGAGGCGCAGGAGAAGACCACGGAGCTGATGGAGCTCGTCGGCATCGCGCCGCGCCTGCGCGCGAGCTACCCCCACGAGCTCGACGGCGGACGCCGCCAGCGCGTCGGCATCGCCCGTGCCCTCGCCCTTGACCCGGAGTTCATCGTCTGCGACGAGCCGGTCAGCGCGCTTGACGTCTCAATCCAAGCGCAGGTGCTGAACCTGCTGAAAAAGCTCCAGCAGGACCGCGGGCTGACCTATCTTTTCATCACCCACGACCTCTCCGTCGTGAAGCATATCTCCAATGATATCTGCGTGATGTATCTCGGCCAGCTCGTGGAGACGAGCCCGTCGGACGAGCTTTTCCGGACGCAGTATCACCCTTACACCAAGGCGCTGCTCTCCGCCATTCCCTCGACGGACATCCACAACAAAATGAAGCGCATCGTGCTGCGCGGCGAGATCAGCTCGCCCATCGACCCCAAGCCCGGCTGCCGCTTTGCCGCCCGCTGCCCTTACGCCTGCGAGCGGTGCGCCGAGCCGCAGAAGCTCCAGTGCGTCGCGCCGGACCACCATGTCGCCTGCTGCCGCGTGCGCGAGATCAACGGGCTTTGACGCGGAAAGGAGAGAAAACGCACATGATCTACGAAATTCCGAGGCTGACGCCGGAGGAGGAGCGCCTTCCCGTCAGCAAGTACTATACCGACTATCCGCTCCACGGACCGAACCCGCTTTATTCCCAGCTCCTCGCGCAGGGCGCGATGGACCCCGCCGACGCGCTCCCTGTGGAGCGCTGGCTGGACCTGCTGACCGCGGACCGCTATTTTCCCGTGGAGTACGGTTACTGCATGATGCCAGACGGCACGGGCTACATCGCGAACTACTCCGTGCTCCCCGGCTCCATCACGCCGGAGATGCGCATGTGGTATGTCCGCTGGCTGAACATCCACTCCAAAAATCTGCCGGCGGGCTGCGGCAACATCCGCTATAAGCTCTGGAACCAAATGGACCACATCGACCACGGTCTTGTGAACGGCGACTTCCGGCAGGGGATCTATACCCTTGAGCGGCTCGACATGGGCCGCATGGAGGACGGTCCCGCCATCCGCTCCGTGCGCCATAACTTTGACGTGCGCGACTACGGCTTCCCGGAGGAGAAATACGACGCGCTGCTGCGCGCCGGCGTCGCAATCACCGCCTGCTGGGAGAGCTTCGATTGCCCCGGCTCCCACCTCGTGCTGTCCGTCACCCGCCGCTGCCCGCTGGGCGGTACGGAGACCTGCTCCCGCGAGTGGATCGGCTACCGCGCGGAGAACGGCAGCGTCGTCCGCGACGCGGAGACACCGGACTTTATGCTCTGCGAGCAGTATCTGCGCGACGTTCAGATCCACAACACGGTCGAGCAGCAGCACCTCGCGACCTTCCTGCCCGCGCTCTATGCGGAGTATAAGGATCTGCCGCAGGACGCGGACTGAAAGGAGGCAGCGTTTTTTGAGCAAAACATTTCTTTATGTCGGCAACTGGAGCTTTGAGGCACGGCCCGCAAAGGGGAAGGGCATCTCCGTCTTCGCCTTCGACGAGGATACCGGCGCGCTGGAGCTGCTGGAGACCGTTTGCCCGGACGTCGCCGCGGGTCAGCTCTGGCTGGACGCGGAGCGCGGCATTCTTTACAGCAACGACGAGTGCGGCGAGCGCCGCGGCGAGATCGGCGGCGGCGGCTATCTGCTCGCCTTCCGCATCGACCGCGAAACCGGCGCGCTGACGCTTCTGAACCGGCGCGAATCGCTGAGTCCGGAGCCCTCTTACCTCTGCCTCGACAAAAGCGGGCGCTACCTCGCCGTCTGCCATTGCGGCGACCCGTGGCACGTCACGCGCATCGTCCGCAGACCGGACGGCGGCTTCGGCAACGAGGTGCTGTTCGACGATTCCGCGCTTGTGCTCTTCCGCATCGAGCCGGATGGCAGCCTCGGCGAGGTCTGCGACGTGTCCGTGAACCCCGGTACCGGCGGGAAGGGCGAGCACTCGCAGGTCAATGTCGACCCCGTTTCGGGGCACATCCAGCTTGTCGAGGTTCTCTCCCGGCTCCATGCCGTTGTGGCGAGTCCGAGCGGCGAGCTGCTTGCCGTCTGCGACAAGGGCATGGACAAGATCTATACTTATCGCATTGACCGCGCGCAGGGCAGACTGGTCCGCCTGAACGAGTGGACCGCCCCGGAGGTTGCCTGCTTCCCACGCTACGCCGCGTTCCACCCGGCGGGCGGCGTGCTCTATGTCAACAACGAAAACCTTGCGCTGCTGAATTGCTTCCATTACGACGAGACCACCGGAGCGCTGGAGCGCTTCGACAGCGTTTACCTGCTCGACCGCGACCCCGGACCCGTCGACGGCAAGCCCGTCGGCGCGCAGGATATCCTCGTCCACCCGAACGGCAGAACGCTTTACTGCACGCTCTGCGGCTTGAACCTCATTGTCGTCTGCCGCATCGGGGATGACGGCGCGCCGCGCCCCGTGCAGCATATCAATGCCCGCGGCATCCTGCCGCGCGGGCTCGCCCTTTCCCCGGACAGGCGCTTCCTGCTCTCCGGCAACATGGTCTCCGGCGACGTCACCGTCTTCGCCGCGGACGGCGAGGGACTTCTGACGGACACCTGCAGGACTTATCCCGCCGTATCCCCCTCCGCGCTGCGCTTCCTGCGCGCGGACAACTGAGAAAGGAGCTGATCCCGTGAGCTATCAGACCAAGCAGAAGCTGAATCCCGTCGAGGCGCTGATGCCCCTCGCGAAGTATTATAACAACTACCCGATGCACGATTTGCCGCAGGACGTGAAGGACGTCATCTTCGGCCATCCGATGGACTGGCGCGACGCCGTTCCCGCCGAGCGCTTTCTTGACTGGCTGCTGCCGAAGGACACCTATAACGAGCACGAAAACGGCTACTGCATGTTCCCGGACGGCAGCGGCTATATCGCGACCTATATGCCTATCCCGGAGGACGTGGACGTCAAAAAGCTGTTCTGGTACCTGAATTGGCTGAACATCCACCCCAAGAGCCAGCCCGCCGGGACCGGCAACCTGCGCTACAAGATCTGGAACCCCGCCGACCACTGGGACCATTATTTCATCAACTGGACCGACAAGAGCGAGGGCGTCCACACGACGGAGAGCCTCGACCTCGGCGAGGGCGACCGCCAGTACGACACCATCCGCCACAGCTTCAATCTGCGCGACTACGGTCTCACGCAGGAGCGCATCGACGCGCTGAAGGCGTCCGGGCTGAACGTCAATGAGAGCTCCGACTGGGAGAGCTTTGACGAGGCGGGCTGCCATCTGACGCTCGGCCAGATCCGCCCCCGCACGGGCGGCGGCTGGGAGCGCCGCAGCGTAGAGTGGATCGGCTGGCGTCCAAAGGACGGAAAGATCGTCCGCGACGCGCGCACCAAGTGCGACGAAGCCTATCTCCGCAAGGTCGCCTACCACACCCTCATCGAGTGGTACCATCTGCTGACGTTTATCAACGATCTCTACGAGGAGTATCATAACTTGCCCATCGACGCAGACTAAAAACCGTCCCGCCGGGTGCTTTGCACCCGGCGGGACGGTTTTTCACAGCGCCGTGCCGCGCTTCGGGACGAAGAGCCCGGCGAGATCCGAGCCTTCAAGCTCCAGAAGGCGCACTTTTTTGTCGATGCCGCCGGCGTAACCCGTGAGGCTGCCGTCCGCACCGACGACGCGGTGGCAGGGGATGATGAGCGAGACGGGGTTATGGCCGACCGCGCCGCCGACGGCTTGAGCGGACATGCTCGCCCGTCCGAGCCGGGCGGCGACGCCGCGCGCGAGCGCGCCGTAGGTCGTCGTTTTTCCGTAGGGAATGTGCAGCAGCGCGTCCCAGACCGCGCGCTGAAACGCGCTGCCGACGGGGTGGAGCGGCGGCGTGAAGTCCGGCTCGCTGCCGGAAAAATATGTGTCGAGCCAGCGCCGCGCTGCGGCGAGCGCCGGGGTCTCACCCTCCGCCGACTCCGCGCCGAGCCCGCGGGCAAAATACTTCTGCCCCTCAAACCAAAGCCCGGTCAGCCCCTCCCCGTCCGCCGCGAGCAGAATTTTGCCCAGCGGGGAATCGTAATGCGCCGTATGAATCATTTTTTCTCCTTTCCGCCGCGGGATCTGTCAGCTCCGGGAGCGCCCCGCACGCCACTGCCCAGAGATAAATGCTCGCCACGCTGCCGCAGGGCGAATAGCGCCGGCGGTAGACCTCAAAGCGCTCGCGGCTGATCTCGCGGTGGCGGTAAACCATCCGCAGCCCACGCAATATCGCGAGGTCGCCGAAGCTGAAAACGTCCGGGCGGTGCAGTCCGGAAAGCAGCACCATTTCCGCCGCACCATATTCAAAAAACATAGCAGCTCACCGCCTTTTTGCATATTATAACAGCGGGACCGCGAAAACCGCCGCGATCCCGCCGAAAACTATCAAATTCCGTGCGGACTTACGCCCGCAACAGTCCGGCGAGTTTTTTAAAGTCCTTCCGCCCCTCGGGGAAGGAGGTCATCATGCAGTAGCTTTGGACCATGCCGGGGCGGGAGGTCAGTGTGAAGGGCACGCCCGCGGCGCGGCAGGCGGTCTCCAGATCGGGGCGCGCGCCGTAGAGGATCTCGTCTTCGCTGAAGAAAAAGTGGATGTCGCCGACGCCGTGCCAGTCGCCGAGGGAGGGGGAGAGCATGTAGCGCGGAATGTCGTCCCGCCCGCGGCGCATGAAGACCTCCACGGTCTCAAGATAGGCGTAGTCGATTGTGACGTCGCGGTCGTTCAGCGCGCGCATGCGCGCCTTGGACGCCTTGTTCCACGGTAGGTCCATCGGCGACACGGCAACGATATGACGCGGCTGGGGCAGAGGGGATTTCTGCGCGCTGTTGTGCGCTGCAATGCCGAGCGCCAGCGCCCCGCCGGAAAAAAAGCCACAGGTGCTGACGTTCCCGCCGCCGTAGACCGAAATCATCTCGGCATAGCAGGCGTAAGCGGCGTCATAGACCTCCGTGATGCAGTGGTCCGTGCAGAGCGGGAGGCAGGGGAACCACACGTCGCAGTCCGTCGCGCGGGAGAGGCGGCGCAGGCTCTTCGCGTCGCCCTTGTCCGGCGCGAGCATCATGCCGCCGCCGGGGAAAAACAGGACCGCACGCTCGCTCCGCTCCGTGCGCCGCCGGATGACGGCGACCTCGCAGCCTGCAATCTCGCGTTTTTCGTAGTGCCCGTCCCCCTCCGGGACGGAAAAGCTCCGTTTCGCGTTGATCTGCCGCGCCGTCGGCAGAAACAGCTCCGGCGGCAGCGCATAGGTCCGCTTCGACCCCGCGCCGCGATAGCTTGTCCGCAGAATGCTTGCAACGATGCTCATGGTCTTGTGTTTCCTCCCGGTGAAACTCTTTTTTCATATTATAGAGAGCGCATGCGCCCTTGTCAAGACGGTGGGGCGTCTCAGTCGTCCTCTCTGGATTTTTCTACCAAATTTTGGGCAAGTTGGCAAGATGCAACTGAGGTACCCTGCTGTGAGGAGAACCGTGCGCCCCGCCCCGGCGATAAGCCGGGGCGGGGCGCGCTTTTTACCCCACGATCCAGCGGATGTGATCTTCCGTCAGGGCGTCGAGACCGGCGAAGTCGACGTGGGGGCGGTAGAGGGCTTCAAGCTCGTCGTGGAGGGCTTTGGCGGCGGCGAGGGAGGCGCAGGCGCGGGCGAGGAGGGCTTCGCTCTCCCGCGCGCGGGCGCGGAGCGCGGGGCGCAGCGGGGCGAGGCGGGCGCTGTCCGGAATGGCGTCGAGGTGGAGCCGCCGGTCGGCTTTCCGCGCGCCGGGGCGCTCCTCGGCGACGACGGCGAGGGCGCGCTCCGGCAGCAGCAGCGCCTCAATCCGCTCCGGCTCCAGCGGGTCGCGGCAGACCACGGCGTCCAGCCCGCGCTGCGCCGCGCACCCGGCAAGCTCCGCGAGAAACTCCCCGCCGAGACCGAGGCGGTCGTCCAGCGCCACGAGGCGCAGCCCCTCCGTGTTCAGCAGCGAAACGCGCCCGCGGCAGCTGAGCGCGGAGACAAAGCGCTCGCGCAGCCGCCCGGTCCCGCCGCCCTTCGGCAGCTCCCGCGCGGCGAAGCGCGCCGCCTTTTCCCGCACGTGCCCGCGCTCACCGTCCGTGACGAGTCCGGGCTGCCCCTTCACCCGCAGCGCCGCGGCTGCGGCGAGCAGGCGATAGGCGTCCGCGTAGTGCGCCTTGTAGCGCCGGTTTAAGTCCGCCGCCGCGTCCAGCTCGCCCTGCATCGCCCCGGCGTCCAGAAAGCTGCCGAGGTCCAGATAGAGCCCGGACGCGCCGGGGTAGCGCGGCTCCAGCACATGCGGCGCGGTGCCGTCGGCGTAACCGAGACGCAGCTCCGGCAGCCACACGGCGTCCAGCGAATCCGGGTCGCCGGAGCAGTGGATATACTCCACGCGCCGCCCCGCCTGCTCCGCCGCTGCGCCGATGCGCCGCATAAACGTCGATTTTCCGCAGCCCGGTCCGCCCTTGAGCACCCAGAGAAAGTCGCCGCCCTCCGGGTCCGTGAAGCCGTCGTAAAGCGAATAAAAGCCCCGCGCGCTGTTCGCGCCGAGAAAATAGCGCTCCGTTTTTCCGTTTTCCATAGCCGATCCGACCTTTCCGCGAGATTTTTTCGCTCCAGCCTATGCCGAACCGGAGCCGCGGGTGTAAAAAAAGCCGCAGACGTTTTAAAAACGTCTGCGGCTCTTTTCGCTTTTGGGGTTTTAACTCAGTGCTCGATCTCCACGAGGAAGCGCATGATCATCGCGGCGATCTGGGCGCGGGTCGCGGTTGCCTTGGGGGAGAGAGCGCTCTCCGTGGTGCCGGCGATGACGCCGGTGGAGCATGCCCATTGCAGCGCGGGGACCGCCCACTCGCTCGCCTCGGCACTGTCCTCAAAGCTGAGGATGCTCACGTCGCTCGCCTTGGCAACGTCGTCGCCGCGCTCGCGGGCGCAGCGGTAGAGGACTGCGGCGAGCTGCTCACGGTTGACGGGATCGGCGGGACCGAAGCGGCCGTCGCCGTAACCGAGGACGATCCCGGTCTCCTCCGCCCAGTTCACCGCGGCGGCAAACCAGTCGTCCGGAGAAACATCCGCAAAGCCGGCGTCCGCCGCCTCGGGCTCTCCGGCGAGACGCCAGAGGATCGTGACGAGCTGGGCACGGGTCGCAGCGCCGCCCGGCGCGAAGAGGCTGCCGGGGAGACCCTGCATCAGACCGTTCTCCACGCAGAAGTGGATGCCGTCATGATACCAGAGACGCAGGTCCAGATCCGTGAAGATGTAAGCGGGGCAGGTCTTGTCGCGCGGGCACTTGCGGTAAGCACGGCTGTAGCCGTCGTCGTCCTCGCGCGGAGCGGGCGGGATATAGTTGCTCGTCCAGCGCGCATAGAGCGTGTGGGGCGCACCGTTTGTGACGAGCGTGGTGCTCTCGATCTTCTCGCCGCGCTCGTTGAACCAGCCGTGGAAGGTCCAGCCGTCCTTCGTCAGCGTCGGAAGCGCGCCGTAGCTGCCGCCGAGGCGGACGGAGATGCTCGGCACCGTGCAGACCTGCTGCGGGTCGGAGAGTGTGACGGTGATCTCGTCAAGCTGCCACACGGCGTAGAGCGTCACGGTCTGACCGGCGGAGGCGAGCGGCGCCTGCAGCGTGCTGCCGAGCGCGTAGCTCACAACCGCGCCCCCGGGCACCGTCGTCCAGCCGATGAGCGTGTAGCCGTCCTTTGCAAAGTCGGACACGTCGGCACTGCCGTAAAGCGGAGTGGTCAGCTCGTTCTGATAGAGCGTCTGCGTCTTCACCGTGCCGGTCCCGCCGTTCGGGTCGTAGCTCACGGTGTAGCTGTAGCCGCGCGCGTCGGGGTCAGCCTCCCAGACGGCGTAGAGCGTCGGAACGGCGGTGAGGTCGCTCGTCAGCACCTGTGCGAGGGCGTAAGCATCGCCGCTGCCGTCGGAGGCGGTGTTCCAGCCGCTGATGTGATAGCCGTTCTTCGTGAAGCCCGCGCCGTCATGGAGGACGAGCGTCGTGCCGGTCACATAGGCCGCGGTCTCGCTCTGCGCCGGGGTGTCGCCGCCGTTCGCGTCGTATGCGACGGTATAGGTCGTCGCGCCGGAGCGGACGGCGATCACGCTGTCGCGCTCCAGAACGAAGGAGCCGGTGAGAACGCCGCTTGCCTCCGTCATCTGCATCACGGCGCCGTTGACCGCCACGGTCAGGCTGCCGAGCACATTCGGGTCGAGCGCCGTCACGGTGAAGTCCACCGTGGTGCCGCCGGGGAAGCGGTTCTGGTTCGGGTTCGTCGTGAGCGCAACGTCCGCCACGCCGCCGTCGTCGATGCTGACGGTGTAGGCGATGCGCTCCCAGACGGCGTAGAGCGTCAGGTCCGCGTCCTCGGTGTAAGGTGCGCCGGGGGCAAATTCCGCCGCGCCGTCGGCGGTCCGGCTCCAGCCGAGGAAGGTGTAGCCGCTGCGGGCGGGAACGGTCGGGCTGACAGTGTAGTCCGCACCGGCGGTCTTGCTGCCCGCGCCGGGCAGCGCTGTTACGAGCTCGCCGCCGGCGTTGGCGTCGTAGGTAACGGTGAAGCACTGAATCTTCTGCCACACGGCATAGAGCGTCACGTCGCCGCTGCCCATCTGGAATGTGCCGCGCGCGGTCGTGAACTCCGGCGTCGATGCCGTGGAGGAGCGCGCCCAGCCGAGGAAGGTCCAGTCGGGTCTGCTCGGTTGCGGGGTGAACTTGACGATCACGGACTCGCCGGAAAGATAGGCGTTCTCGTCCGTCGGAATACCCGTGCCGCCGTTCGCGTCATAGTGCACGGTGTAAGTCGACGCATTTTGCTGCCAGATGGCGTAGAGCGTGACGTTCACCGCGCCGATCTGGAAGCTGTCGCCGTCGGTGGTGTAGGTCGGGATGCGGGCGCTGCGGTCGGTGTCCCAGCCGAGGAAGGTCCAGCCGCTGCGGGTCAGCGTGTCGGTGAAAAGCACGTTGACGGTGTCGTTTTCAAAATACGCGATCCTGTCCACGGGCGCGCCGATGCCGCCGTTGGCGTCGTAGCTGACGGTGTAGGTCTCGTGCGTCTGCCACACGGCGTAGAGCGTCACGGTCTGACCGTCCGCCGCGATGGGCGCAGTGAGGACAGCGCCGAGGGCGTAAGCCACGCCGCCGTTCGGCGCGGTCGCCCAGCCGATGAGGTCCGCGTGGTCTTTGGTGAAGCCCGTGCCGTCGCTGAGCTGGGTAGTGTCGACGGAGTTCACGGTCTGATCGGCGATGCTGCCCGTGCCGCCGTTCGCGTCATACTTGACCGTGTAGCGCACCTCCGTGCTGCGTGCGTCGAGCAGGGTGACTGCCACGTCGCCGGTGACGGTCAGCTGCGTGGTGATATGGTTCGCATCGCCGGTCGTGATGATGCGGCCGTTCACGAGGCACCAGAACGACGCCGTGCTGTAACCGTTCAGCGGCTCCGCCGTGATGTCCAGCACGTCGCCGTAGCGGATGGCATCGCCGGAGACCAGCGGGTCGCCGCCGCGCAGGACCGTGATCGTGCCGACGCCGTTATCGCGGAGCGTCAGCCCGTAGGTCTTGGCCTCCCAGAGGGCATAGAGCGTCAGGGGGGCGTTTCCGTCGTAGGCGTCGTTTGCCTCGTAATCCTTGTTGATGCCGTTGATGCTCCAGCCTGCGAAGTCATAGCCCTCGCGGACGGGGATCATGCTGCTGAGGAGGTAAGGCTCGTCCTCCGTCTTTGTCCCGGCGGCGGGCAGATTGCTCACGCTGCCGTCATTGACGCCGGGGGCATAGGTGATCGTGTAAGTCTTCAGCCGATACCACACGGCGTAAAGCGTGAGGTCGCCCGTCATTGTAAGCGACGTACCCGCGGCGTAGGCGGTGTCCGGCTGCGTCGCCGTCGGGTCCGTGCTCCAGCCGAGGAAGCGGCAACCGTCATAGACCGGCTCGCGGTCGGAAACCGTGCAGTTTTCACCCTCCAGCGCACTGCCGTCCGCAGGGGCGGCGGTGCCGCCGTTGGCGTCATAGTGCAGGGTGTAGGTCGGGAGCGGCTCCCACACGGCGTAGAGCGTGACGGTTGCGCCCTGCTCGGACGCGAGGTTTTTGACCGTCGCCCCGTCCTCATAGACGACGCTGCCGTTTCGGCTCAGCGCCCAGCCGGCGAAGCGATAGCCGGCGAGGGTAATGTTGCCGATCGCCGGGAGCCGGCTGCTCGCGTCATAGGTGAAAGGCGTGCTTGTGATGAATCCCTCGGCGCCGCCGAGGTCGTAGCTGATGCTGTAGCTGATGGGCGTCCAGCGGGCATAGAGCGTCGCGTCCGCGTCCTTGTTCCAGCGGGACATCGACGCGCCGGCGTTGTCATAATAGCACGTTCCCTCGGTCATGGCGTCGTAGTAGCCGCCGAAGATGTAGCCCGTGCGGGTGGGGAGGGCGATGGCGGGCATCTCCGCGTCATAGGTCGCCTTGACATAGCTCTTGGCGGGTGTGCCGTCCATGGCATCGAGCGTCACGGTGTATTCCTTCGGCGTCCAGATGGCGTAGAGGGTGATCTCGCCGTCTGCCTCCGCCGTCAGGTTGCGGACCGTCTCGCCGCCGAGATAGTACGGGAGCCCGTCGGGGCTGAGCGCCCAGCCGGTGAAGCGGTAGCCGGTTTTATGATAAGTGCACTCCGCGATCGTGTGCGGCTGATCATAGGTCAGAGCGCTCGTGCCCATGCCGCCCTCGCCGCCGTTGGCGTTATATACGATCGAGTAGCCGTTGGCGGTCCACTGGGCGGTGAGCGTGACGTCGCCGCTGCCCATCCGGAAGGTGTTGCCCGGCTGATAAATCGTCGTGACGTCGCTCCAGCCGGTGAAGGTGTAGCCCTCGCGGGTCGGCGCGTCGCCGACGGTCACGTTTTCGCCGGCGGCATATTCGCCGCGGTCAAACGGCGCATTCACGCCGCCGTTCGGGTCGTAGGAGACGATGTAGTACTCCACGCGCCTGGTGAGGGTAATGTTGATCTCAATGTCCTGCGTGACCGTGATGTGGTATTGCCCATCGTCCTGCGGACTGAGCAGCACGCCGTTGGCATACACGCGGACGGTGCCGTCGCCGGTCGCGGTGAAGGCTTTGTCCGTACCGTACTCGTAGTCTCCGGCGAGACCGCTGTCATAAGTGATGCCCGCCCCGGCGTTTACGTTGATCTGGAAGATCTTCTTTTCCCACTGGGCGGTGAAGGTGAGCACATCGTAGGAGCCGCCGAGCGTGTATTCCGCGCCGGAGCTGTAGGTGTTTCCGTCCTTGGAGCATTTCCAGCCCTTGAAATCATAGCCCTCGCGGACAGGCACGGCGTCCGTGAGCGTGTACGTTCCCGCCGGGGAGGGATAGTCCACGGGCAGGGATGTGGTGAAGTAGCCGCCGTTCGCGTCATAGGTCACGCTGGGGTTATGCTTCCACACGGCGTAGAGATTCAGGCTTATATGGAGATTGGTAATTTTACCACCGGGCTGCATCGGAAGGAAACTGACGCCTGAATTCTGCCAGCACTGGAACGTGTAGCCGTCGCGCGTGGGCACGTCGGACGGAATCGTATATTCGCTGCCGTAGGGCACGCTGTCGCTCGCCGGGGCGCCGGAGCCGCCGTTGGCGTTGTAGGTGATCGTCAGGTCAGGGATGTCCTGATACACTGCGTAGAAATCCAGAACGTCGCCCTGCGTGGTGGTGAGGTTGCGCGCCTTTGCGCCGGCGTCATAGATCGCGTTGCTGGCGTAGGGCCATTTTGACCAGCCGCTGAACGTTTTTCCGTCCGGAACGGCTTTCCC
>OLWU01000172.1_pt1 | contig 15159 bp, 14 predicted proteins | sample 1673351 | NCBI WGS metagenome assembly OLWU01 (sample SAMEA103958109, study PRJEB25191) | human gut metagenome | biome: human-associated habitat [ENVO:00009003]; feature: intestine environment [ENVO:2100002]; material: feces | place: Germany | collected 2013/2015
ATGCTCGCGTCGATCATCGTGAAAAGCTCGCGGTTCAAATACGCCAGCGTGTCAAGCGAATTCTGCTCCGGCGGGATGCCGGGCAGCAGAGACTCGTATTTTTCATCAAAGAGCACGGAAAGCGTGCCCAGCAGGGCGTCCTTGCCCTCAAAATAGTGGTAAAAAGTCCCCTTGCTCGTGCCGGAGAGCTCGAGAATATCCTCGATCGTCGTGTCCTCGTAGCCCTGCTCATAAAAGAGCTTCCACGCGGCGGAGACGATCTTTCCTTTTGTGTTGCGCTGGGTCTTTCTCGGCATCGTGTTCTCCTCCTTTTTTCAAAGCACGCGGCGGCAGCGCCCTGCGCCGAACGCGGCGTCCATCGCGCGGGTATAGCCCGCCAGATGCTCCTCCGGCAGCAGCGCCTGCACGCAGCCTGCGAAGCCGCCGCCGTGGACGCGCCACGCGCCGACGCCGCGCAGCAGCGACGCACTGAGTGCGAGGCCGCGGCTGAGCGCGTTTTCGCGCCCGTCGGGCGTGATATTGCGCAGCAGCGTCTCCGACGAGCGGCCCGACTCGTTCATCAGTGCGATGCACGCCGCCGCGTCGCCGCGCTCCAGCGCGTCGCGAAGACACGGAACGCGCCTGTTTTCGGCGAAAAAGTGGCGCGCCCGGTCATATTTCCGCCCGGCGGGCAGCGTCTCCGGCTCCGGGACACAGCCGAGCACGTCGCCGCCGAGCTCGCGCGCGACGGCGCGCATATCGGCGGGTATGGCGGCATAGGCGTCGGTCAGGTCCGCATGGCTCCCGCCCGTGTCCGTCAGGCAGAGGGCGAGCCCCATCGCGGAAAAATCGGCGTGCAGCGGCTGCACCTCGCCGGTCAGAAAATCGAAATACACCGCGCCGCCGAGGGCGACGGTCATCTGGTCAAGCAGCCCGCAGGGCTTGCCGAAATAGCCGTTCTCCGCCTCCTGCGCGCATTTTGCGAGCGTCTCCGCCGGGGCGTCCGGACAGAGCAGCCTCGCGATGAGCACGGAAAACGCCGCGGAGGAGCTGAGTCCCGCGCCGGCGGGCAGTGTGGAGCGAACCCGCGCGGTGAAGGTCCGAAGCGGCAGCCCCCGCCGGGCAAGCGACGCCGCCGTGCCGCGGACAAGCGCCGCGCTCGTCCCCCGCTCCGTCTCCCGCGGTGCGAGGTCGGCAAGGTCGATCTCAACGGGCGCGAAGCCCTCGCTGAAAACGCGCAGACACGGCGCGGCGGAGGGCTCAGCCTCGGCATACAGCCCCATCTTCACTGCGGCGGCAACGGCGCGCCCGCGCTGGTGGTCCGTGTGGTTGCCGATGAGCTCGGTGCGTCCGGGGACAAATAGCTCCATGCGTTCTCCCCTCATTTCGAATGCTTCCAGCGGTAGCGCAGGCGGAAGGGAAACTCCAGCCAGTAGCGCAGGCGCAGCACGAAGCGGCTGAATTCGATGGGATGGACCGTCACGGCGAAAGCGCCGCACCACTTGGCGCAGGCGGTGTCCGTATAGATCTGGTCGCCGATGAACGCCGTGTCGCCCGGCAGCCAGCCGCGCTCCGCCATCACTTGCTTCGCGATCTTCGTGAACGGCTTCCACGCCCGCTTGCGGTAAGGCAGCGAGAAGGCGGCAGCGAATTTCTCCGGCCGCTCTCCGCGGTTATTGGAGAGGATAAAAAGCTCCAGCCCCGCGTCGCGCAGGGACTGCACCCATGCGCGCATGCGCGGTGTCGCCTCGTCGATCGTGTAGGGCGCGACGGTGTTGTCGATATCGAGGAAGATATGGGTGATCCCCCGGTTCGTGAAAAGCCGGGCGGGGATCTCGTATACATTGTTTTCATCACGTCGGGGACGGGGAAAATGCTCATGCATCGGGCTCCTTTGCGTTAGTTTCGTCGTCGGTCCAGAGTGGGAAGGCGACGGTGAAGCGGGTGCCGACGGTCTCGCGCCGCTCGGCGCGGATGACGCCGCCGTTGGCTTCCGCGGCGTCGTGGACGATGGAGAGTCCGAGTCCCGTGCCCCCGCTTGCGCGGCTGCGTGCCTTGTCCACGCGGTAAAAGCGGTCAAAAATGCGCGGCATATCCTCCTCCGGGATGCCGATGCCTGTGTCCTCCACGGTCAGCAGCGCCTCCTCCCCCCGGCGTTCGAGCCGGAGGAACACGTTGCCGTCGAAGCTGTTATATTTGATGGCGTTTTCCGCCAGATTGAAGATGATCTGATAGATATCGTCCGCCGACGCCCAGATCACGCAGTCGTCGGCGAGCTCCGTGAAGATGCGGACGCCGCGCTTCGCGGCGAGGGGATTCAGAAGGTGAATGGCGCGCTCGGCGACCTTTTTGAGGTTCACAGGCTCCTTCTCGCTCTGGACGCCGCCATCCTTCTTCGTTAACATCATGAGCTTTTCCGTGAGGCGCTGCAAGCGCTCCGCCTCCTGTCCGATGTCCGTCACGAATTCGCGCATCGTCGTCTCGTCCATATCGGCGTTCTGCACCACGCTGTCGCTCAGCAGACGGATGGACGCCAGCGGCGTGCGCAGCTCGTGGCTCGCGTCGGAGACGAAGCGGCGGCGGAGCTCCTCCGTGGACTGCAAGCGCGCGGTCATGTCGTTGAACTCGCTTTGCAGCTCCGTCACCTCGTCACTGCCGCGCAGCGCCACGCGGTGGGCATAGTTGCCCTCGCGCACATAGCGCATCGCGCCGACAAGCTCGCGCAGACGCCGCGTCAGTGCGCGGGAAAAGACCGCGACGGCGAGCAGCATCAGCGCGCCGGCGATGAGCGAGCCGTAACCGAGCCGGCTGCGGATGGAGCCGATGAGCGCCGCCTGATCGGCGTCCCGGTCGGAGATATACACCGCGCCGATGACGCGGCCGTAGCTCATCACGGGCACGGCGCAGCGGCTATAAAACGCATCGCCGTCATATTTGCAGTAAAACTCCGCGCTCGCGCCGGTGAGGGCACGCCGGACCTCGTCAAAGCTGCACACGAGCCCCTCGGCGTTATTCTGCCGCGCCGTATCGTAGAGCACGCTGCCGTTCCCGTCCGTCACGGTCACGCGGTCAAACTCGTTGACGTCCACGAGCGTCATCACTGCGTCCACACCGTCGGCGCTCAGACGCTCGAGCGCGGAGAGCGAGGAGGACATAATGCCAGCCTGATTGACGAGTGCGCTGCGCTTTGCAGAGAACACAAGGTCGCGCGACGAAACGGTCGGAAACGTGTTCAGCATCACGAGCGTCAGCGCGATGAACACGGAAAACAGCAGCACGAAAGTGCGCTGGACGCTTGTGCGGATCTTCGGCTTTTCTGCCGTCATAGCGCGCCTCCGTCAGTCCTTGAAGTAATAGCCCACGCCCCACTTGGTGACGATGTGCTCCGGACTCGCCGGGTCCGCCTCCAGCTTCTCACGCAGACGGCGGATATGGACGTCCACGGTGCGGATGTCTCCCATATAGTCTGCGCCCCAGACGAGGTCGAGCAGATTCTCCCGGCTGAACACGCGGCCCGGCGCGCCCATAAGGAGCTGCATAAGGTCAAACTCCTTAACCGTAAGGTCAACCTCCTCCTCCCCGCGGAAGGCGGTACGTCGCTCCGGGTCGAGCGTGATGCCGCCGCGGATGAGCCGCGTGTCCTCCCTCTCGCCGCCGCGCTCCCCCGCCCCGCTCCGGCGCAGCAGCGCGCGCACGCGCGCTTTCAGCTCCAGAATGTTGAAGGGCTTCGTGATATAGTCGTCCGCGCCGTATTCAAAGCCGATGAGCTTGTCCGTGTCCTCGGTCTTCGCCGTCAGCATAATGACCGGTACGTTTGAGTGCTGTCGGATGCGCATGCACGCCTCCAGCCCGTCCATCACGGGCATCATGAGGTCTAATATGATGAGGTCATAGTCCACCGCCGCGGCGCGCTCGACCGCCTCTGCGCCGTCGAACGCGGTATCGACCTGATAGCCCTCGTTTTCGAGGTTGAACTTGATCCCCTTGACGAGCAGCTGCTCGTCGTCCACGACCATAATTTTCAAGATGTCCCTCCTGTGGTCAGTCTCTCCCGGTTGGTCTCCAGAATGCCGCTGCCGATGCCCTTGACGTTTGTGAGCTCGTCCACGCTTTGAAAGGGTCCATGCTCGGTGCGGTAATCCACGATCCGCTGCGCCAGCACCTCGCCGACGCCCTGAAGCGTCCGCAGCGCCGCCTCGTCCGCGGTGTTGATGTTGATGGGCGCGTCCGCCGGCGGCTCCGGCTCCGCCATTTCCACCGCCGTCGGCGCGGGCGTGCCCAGCTCCGTCACGGTGATCTCCGCCGGAGCGCGGCGCGCGCCGTACTGAAATCCCAGCAGAAGCAGAAAGAGCGCCGCCGTGATCCCCACCGCCCAGATCTCGCTTTTTTGCAGTTTCATATCCGTTCCCTATTTTATGGTTGCTTTTCCGAAGAAAATTTCATATAATCAAGATGATAAAATGATGCAGCTATCGCGTATCTTTTTTCATCATACCATACTTTGCGGGAGAATGACATGAAAAAAATCAAGTTTTTTCCGATAATTTTGCTCGTCTGCCTTCTGACGGCGCTGCTCGCCGTCCCCGCCGCGGCGCTGACGGAGCCGGAAACCGGCGCGGCAGCCGTGCTCGTGCTCGACCGTCCGACCGGAGAGGCGCTTTACGAGAAAAACGCGGACACGCGCTCCAACCCCGCGTCCACGACGAAGATCATGACCGTACTCCTCGCCGTGGAAGCGATCGAGCGCGGCGAAGCCGCCCTGACGGACGAAGTGACCGCCTCCGCGGCCGCCTTTGAGGGTCTCTCCGCCGACGGCAGCACCGCCGGTATCCGCAGCGGCGAGACGATGACGCTTGAGCAGCTGCTCTACTGCACGATGCTCTCCAGCGCGAACGAGGCGTGCAATATCATCGCCGAGCACCTGAGCGGCTCCGTCAGCGCCTTCGTCGCCCGCATGAACGAGCGCGCGGCGGAGCTCGGCTGCACCGGCACGCACTATGCAAACACCCACGGACTTACCGACGGCGAGCACTACACAACCGCGCGCGACATGGGTCTCATCGCCCTCGAAGCGTCCAACCACCCGCTTTTCATGACGCTCTGCGGCACTGCGGAATACACCGTTCCCGCAACGAATCTCGCCGGGGCGCGCGCCCTCACGAATTCCAACGCCCTGCTGACCGAAAAGTCCATGTACGGCGCAGGCTTTCTCTATGACGGCGCCTCCGGCATGAAAACCGGTCACACAAGCGCCGCGGGCTACTGCCTCGTCTCCACCGCCGAGCGCGAGGACCGGCAGCTGCTCTGCGTCGTCTACGGCGACGCGACGAGCTCCGCCTGCTTCACGGACAGCAAGACCCTGCTCGACTGGGCGCTCGATAATTACAGCTATCAAAATGTTCTCCGCTCCGACGAAAACATCGCCTCCGTCGACGTCTCGCTCGGCACGGACACGGATTATGTAAACCTCCGCCCCGCCGGAGACGTTACGATGCTGCTGGCAAACGACTATGACCCCAACGACTTCACGCTGGACATCGTGGTCTACGCCCTGCGCGACGGCAAGGTGCTCACCGCACCGATCACCGCCGGCGAGGTGCTGGGCGAGGTCAGCGTCATGCGCGACGGTCGCAGCTGCGGCACCGTGAAGCTGCTCGCCGCCTCCAGCGTGGAGCTCAGCCGCTGGGAGTATATCAAAAGCGAGCTGCACCGCACCACGCAGACGACTGCGTTCAAGCTTATCCTGTTCGGCGTCATCCTCCTCGTTGTGGTCTATGTCGTCTGGGTCGTGCTCTACCGCTCCCGCCGCCGGAAATACACCCGCGCCGTCCGCGCCGGAGCCGGCCGCCACGTCGCCGCCCCCCAGCGCCCCGCAGCCCCGGAGCCGGAGGAGGCCCCGATCGAGTTCTTCACCGACGATTACGCCGCCGAGCCCGAGCCCCCCGCCGCACCCGAGCAGCCCGAGCCTCCCGTCCATGAAGCGCAGGAAACTGACTCCCTCTTCGCCGACAAAGCCGACCGGGACTATTTCGAGGAGTTTTTCCGGGGGAAATAAAAAACGAACGAGGTCCCGCCGGATGGCGGGACCTTCTTCTTTTATTCACCTCACGACACGCCCGTCTTTCGTTATGTAAACCACATAGTCCTTCCCCTCGATCGTCCGCTCCCTGCCGGGAACGTTCGGCGGGATACGCCCGTCGCCGACCGGCAGCGCGATGAGGTCGCGCGCACCGTCGTGGGCGACGAGCGCGCCGTCCGGCGAGGCGTACCACGAAAGCCCGCTCGTGTCCTCCGGGAGCGGCTCCGGCTCCGATTCCGGTTCCGGCGGCGTTTCCCGCTCCGGCGGAAGCGGCAGCGTCTGCATTCCCGCGCGCTCCACGCGCTCGATCTCCGCGGGGAAATCCCGCATCGCCGCGCGGCTGAACGATTTTTCCAGCGTCAGCGCGTCCCCCTCCGGGGCGAGCACGCCGAGGTAGCCCTCGCGCCCGCCGCCGTAAACCGAGATGCGCACGACGCCCTCCAGCGGACGGCACACGGCGGAAAACACCGTCCGCCCGCCCGCGGCGCGGACCGTCAGCTTCCCGGCGATCTCACCGTCGATCACAATGGGGTAAACACCCTCCATAAATACCAAACCTCCTATGAACAAAAATCAGGCTCATACGATAGCGTATGAGCCTGATTCCGGTTTTATCCCTCTCACTGCACGGCGTATTCGCCGGAGATGATGACCTTGGTGTTGTTCGCCGTGGCGGTGAAGCCGTTGCCGGCGATCGTTACCATATAGAGATGGTTCGTCGTGAGCGCAGCGCCGTTGGCCGCGGAGGCGGCGCTTGTGAGGTCCACGAGCACGGGGTAATCCGGACCGCTCGCCTTCACCAAGCCGATGCGCGGCAGGATCTGGCAGCCGATCTGGCACACGACGGTCTGTCCGCTCTGGAGCGTCAGCACCGTGAACGAGCCGCTGCCGCTGCGCAGCTGCGCCTCCGCGTCCGCAACGGCGTCCGCCATCTCCCGCTCCAGCTCCGGGAGAAGTACGCTGTCGAGATAGCTTTTCGCGACGAGCGGATCGTCGGAGCTGCCGTAGCCGCCGGCGGCATAAACCACCGCGGCGAGCACGACGACCGCGGCGCAGATGAGCGCGATGAGCTTTGTCTTTTTCTGTTTCATAAGCGTTTATGTACCTCCGGGGGACGCAGGATCATTTTCCGCGTCCCCGAATTTTATCTTCTGCTTCTCAAAGCCCGAAGCTGACCGAGATGGCGTTGTCCACCCGGTCCATCGTGGCGTCGTCCAGCTTTCCCATCCGCTCCCGCAGGCGGGATTTGTCCAGCGTGCGGATCTGTTCGAGCAAAATAACGCTGTCGCGCGTCAGCCCGAAGTCCGGTCCGTGCAGCTCGATATGGGTCGGCAGCTTCGCCTTGCCGAGCTGACTTGTGATCGCCGCGGCAATGACGGTGGGCGAATGGCGGTTGCCGGTGTCGTTCTGCACGATGAGCACGGGGCGCGTCCCGCCCTGCTCGCTGCCCACGACGGGGCTTAAATCGGCATAATAAATGTCTCCGCGCTTAACGATACTCATGCGTATTCACACTCCGATGAAGAAAAGAAGTCGCCCCCACTCCAGTTTATGTAGGGCCGCGTTCTCATTCTCCCACGGCGGCGGAAAAATTATACCTTGTCCGAAAATTTTGCTTCGCGGATATAGACGCGCGGCACGCGCTTGGAGATGCTGCACATCAGCTCGTAGGGAATGGTCCCCGCCGTCTCCGCGAGCGTTTCGAGCGGAGCTTTTTCGCCGAAGACCTCCACGAGGGAGTTCACATGCACCTCTGGCGCGTCCGTGAGGTCGATCATGCACATATCCATGCAGATCTTTCCCCGCTGCGGCACCGTTACCCCGCCCGCGGAGAAGCTGCATCGGTTGCTCAGGCAGCGGAACAGCCCGTCCGCGTAGCCGATGGGCACGACGCCCATGCGCGTGCGGCGCTTTGCGGTAAAGATGCCGCCGTAGCTCACGCGGGTGCCAGGGTCGTAGGTCTTGATGGTCGCAACGCGCGTCATCAGCCGCATGCCGGGGCGCAGACCGAGCCGTCCCCCGTCGCCGTAGCCATAGAGCAGCAGACCGGGGCGCACCATGTCGAGCGCCGTCTCCGGATAGTTTAACACAGCGCCGCTGTTTGCGCAATGGCGAAGTTCAAACTTTACGCCCTCGCGCTCCAGCGCGGCGATGACGTCCTGAAAAAGCCGGAACTGCGCCCGCGTATAGTCTTCCGCCTCCGCACCCGGCTCATCGCTCATGGCGAAGTGGGTGAAAATGCCCTCCGGCTCCAGATTCGGGCAGCGGCAGGCGTCCGCGATGTTGCGGACGCCGGGCGCGAAGTGCTCCCCGGCGCAGAGAAAGCCGAGGCGCGCCATGCCGGTGTCCAGCTTGATATGGATGCGCAGACGCTTCCCCAGCGTCCTCGCCGCGTCGTCGTATTCGAGCGCCTTGGCGCGGTTCGTCACCGTCTGGGTGAGGTCGTTTTCCAGCAGCGCGGGGACATATTCCACCGGCGTGTGGCCCAGGATCAGAATCGGCAGCCCCACGCCCGCGCGGCGCAGCTCCAGCGCCTCGTCGAGGCAGGACACGGCGAGATAGTCCGCGCCGTTTGCCTCCAGCGCGCGGCTCACCGCGACCGCGCCGTGGCCGTAAGCGTCCGCCTTCACGACGCCGAGAAAGCGCGTTCCCGCGGGCAGCGCGGCGCGGACGGCGCGCATATTGTGTACGATGTTTTCCAGGCTGATCTCAGCCCATGTCCGTTTTGTGTTCAGGTCCATTTCGCAAAAACCTCATTTGTAAGAAAAATCCGATATCTCGCAGACGGCGCGCACCGCGCCGTCCACGGAAAGCTCCGCAGAGAGCGGGGCGAAGGTCTCGCCGCCGAAGCGGAGCGTCAGCTCCGCCGCGTCCGTCACATAAAGCTCCGCGGCACAGACCGCATTGCCCTCCGCGTCCCGTTCCGTCCACGCGCGGCGGACGGAGCCGAAGCGCAGAGCGTCCGCCGTCAGTCCCGCGGCAGCGAGCGGGCTGAGGTCCGGCGCGCCGGAGAGCGCGAGCGGCAGCGACACGCCGCCGAAGCCGATCTCCGCCCCGCCGGGGCTCAGCTGCGCCGTCACGCCGGCGATGAGCTCCGGCTCCAGGACCTCGGCGGTGCAGCCCGCCGCCGTGCCGGTGCAGCGCAGCGTGCAGCAAAATTCCTCGCCGCCGACGTCCGCGCGCACCGCAGCGGTGAACGCGACCTCCTCCGCCGCGGCGACGGCGTCCCGCAGCGCCTCGATCTTCGCTTCCGCGCGCCCTGCGCCGCCGCAGGCGGCGAGCAGCAGGGTCATCATCAGTGCAGGCAAAAGCCGTTTCCACCTGCGCATGTTTTGCTTTTACTCCTCCATAATGCTCATTTCCGCCGCGGGCAGCAGCTCGACGATGTCGCCCGCGAGCAGGCCGTATTCGCCGAATCTGTCGCGTCCGAGGTCCCCCGCCAGCGCGTGGAGATACGCCGCCGTCAGCACGGCGCGCCGCCACGGGAGCTGGCCCGCCATCGCCGCGGCGATGCCGGTGAGCACGTCGCCGCTGCCGCCCTTCGCCATGCCGGGGTTCCCATTCGTGAGAATATGCGCCGTGCCGTCCGGAAATGCGAGGATGCTGCGGTGGCCCTTCAGCAGCAGCGTGCAGTCCCACTCGCGCGAAAAGCGCACCGCGTCGCCCAGGCGGTCGCCGGTCAGCTTGCCGCCGAGGCGGGTAAATTCGCCCTCATGCGGCGTCAGCAGAAGCTCGCCGCGGTGGGCGCGCAGCACCTCCGGCATTTCCGCCGCGGCGTTCAGCGCGTCGGCGTCTAAAATCAGGGGCTTATGCCAGTTTTCCAACAGCCAGCGCACCGCCGCGGCAGCGCCGCTCCCGCGTCCCAGCCCCGGTCCCGCGGCGCAGACGTCCGCTTTTTCCAGCAGCGACGCAAGGGCTTCCACGGCTCCGGCGGAAAGCCCGCCTTCCTCCGCCGGGAGCGGACAAGGCATCGCCTCATCGCACTTTGCCGCTTCGATCGCATAAATACACTCCGGCACCGCGAGCGTCACAAGTCCCGCGCCCGCGCGGAGCGCGGCGCGCGCCGCGAGGGACGGCGCGCCGGTATAGCCCACGCTGCCGCCTAAGATGACGAGTTTGCCGTAGTCGCCCTTGTGGGTCACGGGGTAGCGCGCCGGGAGGCGCACCTCGCCGCGCAGCACGGCGCTCGCGCCGATCTCCGACCGGTCGGCTATCTCCGCCGGGATGCCGATGTCCGCCACGCGCACCCTGCCGCAGCAGACGCAGCCGGGCTCCACAAAATGCCCCGGCTTCGCGCGCGTGAACGTCACCGTCGCGCTCGCGCAGACGGCGTCGCCAAGAATCGCGCCCGTGTCCGCCTCCACGCCGCTCGGAATGTCCGCCGCGACGATCGGCGCGGGACAGGAATTGAGCATGGAAATCGCCATCGTCGCCGCGCCCTGCACCGGGGCGTTCAGCCCGATGCCGAAGATCGCGTCGCCGACGACGGCAGCGCCCATCACCGCGGCGGTCTGGCGCGGGTCCATCGGGTTATAGTCCGTGACCGCGCCGCCGTCTTCCACGAACCGCCGCGCCATCTCGCGGCAGTCGGGCGTCATCTTCTCGTGCTTGCCGACGAAAAAGACCTGCACGCTCCAGCCGCGCTTTTTCAGAATATGCGCCGCGGCAAAGCCGTCGCCGCCGTTGTTCCCCGCACCGCACAAAATGGCGGCGGTCTTTTCCGTCCCGGCGGTAAAGGCGGCGCGCTCGTCCCCGACGGAGCACTCCCCCGCCGCCGTCGGCGCAAACGCCTCCGCCGCCTCCCCGGCGGCGCGCTCCATCTCGTCGGCAAACGCCTCCGCCGCATTTCCCATCAGGGTCAGCGAGTCCACCCCGGCGGCGATCGCCGCGGCGTCCGCCTCGCGCATCCGCGCGCTGTCGCTCAGTCGCATAGTTTTCTGTTCTCCTTTTGTCGGAAAAATTCAGAAATATTATAGGCTTCTTTTGAAAAATAGTCAAATTCCATCTTGCCATTCGGCATTTTTCCCGCTATAATGGGCACATTAAGACATATTTCAAAGGCTGTGAACGGAAAAATAGCGGGTCCACGCATGGCAGAGAGGGACGGTCAGAAGGCTGAAAGCCGCCCCGATGCGCGCCGCTTGGTTCGTCCGGGAGCCGCCGCGGGGAAATACGCGGCCGGAGGGAAAAGCCCGCCGTTATCGGGCAAAAAGAGCGCGCTTTGAAAGAAGCGCGAATGCGGGTGGTACCGCGGAGGGCAATGCCTTTCGTCCCAGTTTTTCGTGGGATGAAGGGCGTTTTTTGGTTTTAAAAAGCGAAATAAATAAACACATATAAGGAGACAAAACGAATGAAAGAACTTCTGAAGGAGCTGCGGGAGCGCTCCCTCGGCGCGATCGACGGCGCGGAGAGCGCGGACGCGCTGGAGGCGCTGCGCATCCAGTATCTCGGCAAAAAGGGCGAGCTGACCGCCGTGCTCAAGCAGATGGGTCGCCTGTCCGCCGAGGAGCGCCCGGCGATGGGCCAGCTCGCAAACGACGTCCGCGCCGCGCTGGAGGCAAGGCTCGACGAGCGCAAAAAGCAGCTGAGTGAAAAAGCGATGGAGCTCCGCCTCGCGGCGGAGACGCTGGACGTCACCATTCCCGGCGACAAGCACGCGCTTGGCCACCGGCACCCGATGTATATCGCGCTCGACGAGATCAAGGAGATCTTCATCGGCATGGGCTTCACCGTACTGGACGGTCCCGAAGTGGAGCTGAGCGAGCTGAACTTCGACCGCCTGAACGCCGGGGAGGGCCATCCGAGCCGCGACTGGTCCGACACGTTTTATTTCACGGGCGACGAGCGCGTCATGCTCCGCTCCCAGACCTCCCCGATGCAGGTGCGCGCGATGGACACGATGCCGCTGCCCATCCGCATGATCGCGCCGGGCCGCGTTTACCGCAAGGACGAGGTGGACGCCACCCACTCCCCGATGTTCCATCAGGTGGAAGGCATGGTCATCGACAGAGGCGTCACGATGGCGGACCTGAAGGGCACGCTGAACCTCGTCATGGAAAAGCTCTACGGCAAGGGCACCGTCACCCGCTTCCGCCCCCACCACTTCCCCTTCACGGAGCCGAGCTGCGAGATGGACGTGCAGTGCCACAAGTGCGGCGGCGCCGGCTGCCCGACCTGCAAGGGCGAAGGCTGGATCGAGGTGCTGGGCGCCGGCATGATCCACCCGCATGTGCTGGAGATGGCGGGGATCGACCCGGAGGTCTATTCCGGCTGGGCGTTCGGCTTCGGTCTCGAGCGCATCGCCATGCGCCGGTTCAACATCAGCGATCTGCGTCTCATCTTTGAAAACGACGTCAGATTCCTGGAGCAGTTTTGAGAAGGGAGCGTGAGAAGACATGAATCTGAGCAGAAAATGGCTGAACGAGTTCGTCACCGTCACGGTCGGCGATAAGGAATTTGCCGAGGACATGACCCTCTCCGGCTCCAAGGTGGAGACTTGGACCGATCTCGGTGCGGAGATTGAAAAGGTCGTCGTGGGCAAGGTGCTGGAGCTGCACCGCCACGAAAACTCCGACCACATGTGGGTGTGCATCATCGACGTCGGCGCGGCGGAGCCCATCCAGATCGTCACCGGCGCGCAGAACGTCAAGGCGGGCGACCTGGTCCCCGCGGCGCTGGACGGCGCGCGTCTGCCCGGCGGCAAGGAAATTCACGCCGGTGCGCTGCGCGGCGAAGCGTCCAACGGCATGCTCTGCTCCTTCGCGGAGCTGGGGCTGGAGCAGCGCGACTTCCCCACTGCATACGAAAACGGCATCTGGATTTTGTCCGACGATCCGGAGCTCGCCGGACTCACCGTCGGCGAGGATATCCGCACCGCCGTCGGCCTCGACGACCACGTCGTCGAGTTTGAGATCACGCCGAACCGCCCGGACTGCCTCTCCGTCATCGGTCTTGCGCGCGAGGCGGCGGCGACCTTTGATGCGGAGCTGCGCCTGCATATTCCGGAGGTGCGCGGCGGCGCGGAGGGCAAGCTCGAAGACCTGCTGCGTGTGGAAACCCCGGCGGCGGACCTCGTGCCGCGCTACACGGCGCGCATGGTGCGCAATGTGAAGATCGCCCCCTCCCCCAAGTGGATGCGCGAGCGCCTTCGCGCGATGGGCGTCCGCCCCATCAACAACATCGTGGACATCACAAACTATGTCATGCTGGAATACGGTCAGCCGATGCACGCATTTGACTACCGCTATGTGCAGGGCGGTCACATCATAGTCCGCCGTGCGGCGGAGGGCGAGGAGCTCACCACGCTCGACGGCAACGTGCGAAAACTGAACGCCAATCACCTCGTCATCGCGGACGAGACGCGCGCCGTCGGTCTCGCGGGCATCATGGGCGGTGAGAACAGCGAGATCGTCGCCGACACGGCGGACGTTGTGTTCGAGTCCGCCTGCTTCGACGGAACCTGCATCCGCCGCGGTGCGCTCGCGCTCGGCATGCGCACGGAGGCGAGCGCCAAGTTCGAGAAGGGTCTCGACCCGATGAACACGCTCCCGGCAGTCCAGCGCGCCTGCGAGCTCGTCGAGCTGCTCGGCGCGGGCGAGGTCGTGGACGGCGTGATCGACGTCTGCAACGCCCTGCCGCAGCCGACCGTGCTGCCGCTGGAGCCGGCAAAGATCAACGCCCTGCTCGGCACGGACGTTTCCGCCGACGAGATGGCGCGCATCCTGCGCAAGCTCGATTTCACCGTCGAGGGCGGACAGGTGACGGTCCCGTCGTGGCGCGGCGACGTGCTGCGTATGGCGGACCTCGCCGAAGAGGTCGCCCGCTTCCATGGCTACAACAACATCCCGACCACCCTCATGCGCGGCGACACCACCTCCGGCGGCTACACGCCGGTGCAGAAGGCGGAGAACGCCGCCGGCGAATGCTGCCGCGCCATGGGCTATGACGAGATCATCACCTATTCCTTCATCAGCCCGACCTATTACGACAAGATCGGCTGGGCGGCGGACGATCCGCGGCGCGACAGCCTCAAAATTCTGAACCCGCTCGGCGAGGACACCTCCATCATGCGCACGACCATCCTGCCCTCCATGCTGGAGATCGTGGCGCGGAACTTCAATTTCCGCAATCCCGCCGTCCGGCTCTATGAGCTCGGCCGCGTCTACTTCAAGCGCGAGGACGGTCTTGCCGACGAGCCGAAAATGCTCTCCCTCGGCGCTTACGGCGCGGGGATCGACTTCTATAAGCTCAAGGGCTCCGTAGAGGAGCTGCTCGCCGCGCTGCGCGTGCAGGGCGTGCGCTTCGTCCCGGAGACGGCAAACCCGTCCTACCACCCCGGACGCTGCGCCGCGGTCTATGCCGGGGACGCACTGCTCGGCGTGCTCGGTCAGATTCACCCGCTCGTCGCGAAAAACTACGGCGTGGATGAGGAAATTTACTGCGCGGAGCTCGACTTCGGCGCGCTGCTCGCCGCCCGCGGCGCGGAGCCGGTCTATACGCCGCTGCCCCGCTTCCCGGCTGTCACGCGCGACCTCTCCGTTGTCTGTGAGGAGGGCAAGACCGTCGGCGAGCTGACCGAAGCCATCCGCGCCCACGGCGGCAGATATCTCGAATCCGTTCGCTTTGTGGACGTTTACCGCGGTGCGCCGATCCTGCCGGGCTATAAGTCCGTCACCTTCGCCCTCACGATGCGCGACGCGGAGCAGACGCTCACTGCCGACCACGCGGACGAGACCGTCGCCGCCATTCTGGGCGGGCTCAACGCCGACCACGGCGCGGTCATCCGTTGATGCCGCGCGGAGAAAATGTAACAGAATCGTAATATTGGAGCGCTTTACACTTCCGAAATTTTGGTATAATATAAGGGTGTATCTTACCAAAGCCAAAACGAAGGAGGAAGCACCCAAGATGGAAGACGCAACGAGAAGATTCACCACCATCGACACGAAGACCGAGATCAGAGAGATCATGTCTTCCGTCTATGACGCGCTGCTTGTGAAGGGCTACAACCCCATCAACCAGCTTGTGGGTTACATCCTCTCCGAGGACCCGACCTACATCACGAACTACAAAAACGCCCGCAGCCTCATCACCCGCATCGA
>OLWU01000175.1_pt1 | contig 15045 bp, 14 predicted proteins | sample 1673351 | NCBI WGS metagenome assembly OLWU01 (sample SAMEA103958109, study PRJEB25191) | human gut metagenome | biome: human-associated habitat [ENVO:00009003]; feature: intestine environment [ENVO:2100002]; material: feces | place: Germany | collected 2013/2015
ACACAATGTTAGGTACCCCGTTTTCAATAAGTTTTACCATTTCACCTGTTAGGAACCAGCCTTCACCAGCCATATTACCTAAAGACACGAACTTGCCAGCAAGTTTTGCTGTAGTAAAGATGTTCAAAGGTGGAGTAAATCTCTTAGAGAGTTTTAGAGCTTTATAAACATACTTTCTGTAATGCTCAACTAAGCGTATGAAAGTGAGCGCAAAGAACTTGTTTAAGAGCTTGCCTTCTAGAAGGTTATGCTCAATGATAGGATCGCCAGCTAAGTACAAGAAGAAATCTACAAAGTCAGGCATTACAACCTCAGCGCCTTCTTCAAAGAGTTCTTTTTCAAGATAATTGTTAGCTACAGGGTGAAATGGTAAAACTTATTGAAAACGGGGTACCTAACATTGTGTGCCTGCAGCCTTTTGGTTGTCTGCCAAATCACATCACAGGTAAAGGCGTAGTGCACTCATTACGACAAAACTATGAAGAAGCTAACATAGTTTCCATTGACTGTGATGCTGGTGCCTCTGAGGTAAATCAGCTAAACCGTGTAAAACTCATGTTAGGTGTGGCAAAAGCTAATCTTAATAAGAAACAAAACTAAAGACTTTAAACAATCTGACTTTATGGTTATGAAGTCAGATTAAATTTGATCTTTCAAATTTTAGATGTTGATGCCTATTACACCCCCAAAAAGTTAAACCTCATCTTTAAAAATACCCTCTCCTTAAGTCTTCACAGTAAACAAAGCTACTGTTACACTCACGCGATAACCATAAGGATCCACCAACATGGCAAGACGTAAAAAAGAACCACAAAGTGTACACAGAAAAGCAATAGCTTTAGTTGCTCAAGATCAGTTTTTACAAAAAGGAATTGAGCATACAAGCATGGACGATATAGCCAAAAATTCAGGTTACAGCAAAGCTACTTTGTATGTTTATTTAAAAAATAAAGAGATCTTAACTTCATACTTAGTGTTGCAAAGTATGCAACCCCTTTATGATTTTATTTACAAAGTTCTTCATGAAAATAACACCTGTAAAGAACGTTTCTTTGGTATTTGCAATTCACTTTATGAATATAAAAAGCTCTACCCACTGTACTTCTCATTAGTTCACAAAACCATTAGATTTGATGAAAATTGTGACAACTTTTTGCCTGAAGAAAAGGAATCTTTTGAAATAGGTGAAAAGATTAACGCTATTGTCTATGAGTTTTTTGAATTTTGAATGAAAGAAGGAGAATTTAGCTCTGATCTTAAAATCATGCCAACTATCTTTACCATATGAGGTATGGTATCAGGACTTATCGAGTTAGGATCAGCAAAAGAAGATTACCTAAAAAAGTCATAAAGGATGATAAAAACGACTTTTTACAAAATAGCTTTTCGCTTATTTTTGACTCTCTAAAGCAGAGTAGTTCTTATTAAAGAACATATCTTATAACATGCCTTATCTTGAACAGTAACTTCACTTACGATAAAAAAGGGAGGCTTACGCCTCCACATAGATGATTATCAAACAATTTTGTTTATATAAAGTGTTCTACACTAACCGATTACCACCAAGCTTCAGCCTGAACACCAACAGTGATGTCAGTTGCACCCTTTCTGTAGCCAGCTGAGAAAGTAGCATCCTTATCTGAGCCATGTAACCAAGCTGTGTATACACGGATTTCAGGACGTGACCAGACATTTGAAGCATCAGGAGTAATACCATAAGCCATAGTTAACTTCTGACCACGATTTACATTATTCATATAGTCGCCTTTCTTCTGGGTCTGTACATATGCACCAGCTTCCCAAATCAGACGTGTCATCTTGGTTAACTGTAAGAATGGACGAACAACCAACTGTGCAAACTTAACCTTCTCATCATCCTGACCTGGTTCGGTTTCCTAATATCGCAATGGCATATTAATTATAAGCATCAATAATGAGAAACTCAATCGGTTTAAAATAACTGCTTTTGTTTATCATATCGATAAAATCAATCAATATTGTTTATTTGATATAATAATATAGTTAAGAGGAATACTATTACGAACAATAAAGTAAAAAAGAATTCGAATAAGACCAATCCATTTGTCAATTTCATGGTCAAATTATTCATAAAGAATTCAGATGACATAAGCAATCCAAGAGTGAGAAGAAATTATGGATTTTTAGGTTCGACATATGGTCTTATAACAAACATAATCATGTTTACATTGAAAATAGTCTTTGCAAATATTTATAGAATTTCTTCAATGCAAGCTGATGCTTTGAACAACGCATCCGATATAGGAATGTGTGCTTTGGCTTTGATTTCCGTATATATAGTTTCAAGACCCGCCACTTCCAAGCATCCATATGGATCTGCTAGATTTGAGTATTTAGGTTCATTCGTAATAGCGATAATAGTTATTTACTTAGCTATATCACAAATGGTCTCAGCTATAGGAGAAGCAATAGCAGTAGTTCCTGGTGAAGGTATTAATAATTGGAATCAAATAGAACTATGGCTTCCTTTTGGAATTATGATAGGTGCTGGGTTTATAAAGCTAACACAAGTCATTCTATTGATCTCTTTAGGAAAGAAAATAGGATCCATGACTTTGGTAGCTACTGGGAAAGATGCTAGAAATGATGCAATGGTAGCTTTCCTCATCGGATTATCTTATTTGATATCTCCTGCTGTTGGATACAACGTCGACCCGATACTAACTGCTTGTGTATCTTTGATAATCGCAATATCTGGTATTGGAATCATCAAAGAATCAGTAGATGCTTTAATGGGTTCTACACCAGATATAGATATCATCAAAAACTTCTATGACACCATTATGTCGTATCAAGTCGTATTAGGTGTCCACGATTTAGAAATGCACACATATGGTCAAAATGACATCAGAGCCTATGTTCATGCAGAAGTAGATTCTTCAACTCCGTCCATGGTCTTAAGAGATGAAATCGATACAGTAGAAAAGGATATAGAACAAACCTTAGGAATAAGAACTACCATTCATATCGATCCTATAGTAATAGGTGATCCTGAGACTGATAGATACAAGGCTTATGTAGTCCAAGCTTGCAAAGAAGTCGACCAGTCTATATATATTAATGATTTCCGACTTGTTAAAAATCTAGAAGATGCTTCATCTAAGAAACTAGTGTTTGATTTGGTAGTTCCTTTTGACTTAGTTAAGGATGGAAAGGAAACAGCAGATAAAATAAAAGAGATTGTCAAGTCTTTTAGCTCTGACAATCTCTCATTCGATATTGATATTGATGATAGATCTAGCGATCTACTCACAATGTTGAAATACACAACAGATAAGGACTAAGCATCATCAGGCAATTGATTTGTCTGATTGTTTCTCTTTTGCTCCAACAAATCCTTCTTAACCATCTTGTCGATGATTTCTTTTACTATTTTATCCAAGGATGAATTTGCTGAATAATCGGCTTTTTCAATAAACGAAACTCTGTTTTCAGCTAATAAGTTTTCGGCGATAGCTTTATTTTTGGCGTCAGGATAAACTGCAATTGATTCTCCACCTCTGTCTCTAACTAATTGCATGCAAGGAATATCGGTACTTCCATCACCAATATAAATCATATTTCTAAATGGAGCATGCTTTTGAATTTCGGGCATATGTTGGTTGACAACATTTGAATCATCCAATTCAAAAGCACCTTTTGAAATTCTAAATAAGAATTGAGTCTTAGTAGTGTAATTCACTACATTCTTAGGCCAAACAGCAGTTCCATCTTCACCATAGAAATACTCACAAGCATATACTCTAGTAAAATACTTATAAATATTAGTTCCTTCTATCATCTCTTTAATTCCAGATGATATGACATAATGCTCTATATTGCAGTTTAACTTGGTTGCATATTCATCTAATCTCTCAAACCACTTAGTCAACCCAGGATATAATTGAACACCTTGACCTAATCCAACCATCCATTTGCGAGTTGGCCTGATTCCTTTCTCTTTTGCTTTTTCGAGCATCAAATACATATAAGCTAAATTTGGGTCCATCTTTTCGTTTTTGCACAACTCATCAGCTTTAGACCAAAATTCAGCAGGATTAGTTCCAACCATGGGCATAAATGTATATGTTTGCATATCGCTTGGTGACAATGTATTATCAAAGTCATACATCAAAACAATCACAGGTTTCTTCGCCATAGAAAACCTCACTTTCATAAAGTAGTTTAACACTAAACATATATTTTTTAATCACCTTTTATTCTTTATATTAAACAATAAAGTTGTTAAACCAATAAATTAAGATATAAATTGAATAATTAAATAATCAATAGTTTCATTAAATAGTAATTAATTCAATTATCTTTTTATCAAACTCAATTCTTTTGATACTTTTAGTTAATTTATTTTTCCTTGTTAACAATTAAATTTCATTGTTTTCAACTATCATTTAATGCATTTTTTGTTTGTTTTGTAAGTATAAATCAACAATAATTGCCTCTTTTGGTTTAAAATATACAAGCTTTATTATTTAGTGAGGAGCTATATATGGCAGAAGAAAGAAAATTTACTGATCAAGAATTAGCTAGAAGAGCAAAATTGGACAAGTATCGTGAGTTAGGCGTGGATCCATATGGACATCGTTTTGAAGTCAATTGTCACGCTGAAGATGTCTTGAAATTAAATCAAGGATTACAGCCCGAAGAAGTAGCTTCAAGACCTGTCTTCCTTGCAGGAAGAATCGTTCTTCTTCGTAAGATGGGAAAGGCTTCATTCTTCCACCTTCTCGATAGAAGTGGAAAGATTCAATGCTACATCCGTCAAGATGAAGTTGGATTAAAAAACTATCAAATATTCAAATTAGCCGATCTCGGTGATATTTGTGGTGTTAAAGGTGTTGTGATGAAGACTAAAACTGGTGAAATAACAGTCAGAGTCAAAGAATATGTTCACCTTTCAAAATCTCTTAAACCTTTGCCTGACAAGCACCACGGATTGGTCGATAAGGAAGAGCGCTACCGTAAGCGTTATGTAGATACAATAGTCAACGACGATGCCAGAAGAACAGCTATCATGCGTCCTATCATCGTAAGAGAGCTTCGTCATTGGTTCGATGACCATGGCTACCTTGAAGTCGAGACTCCAATTCTCCAGCCTACATTAGGTGGTGCCAACGCGCGTCCGTTCGTGACACATCACAACGCTTTGGATGAAGATTTCTATCTTCGTATAGCAACAGAGCTCGAATTGAAAAGATTGATTGTCGGTGGAATGGAAAGAGTTTATGAAGTTGGAAGAATCTTTAGAAATGAAGGTATAGACTTATTCCATAACCCTGAGTTCACAACTGTAGAAGCTTACCAAGCTTTCGGTGATTTATCCGATATGATGAATTTAACTGAAGATTTGATTAGAACTTTAGCTTTGAAAGTTAGAGGAACTACAAAGATTCATTTCAACGGTGCTAATATCGATGTCGGCCCTGAATTTAGAAGAGCCAACATGACCGATCTCATCAAAGAAAAAACTGGTGTCGATTTCAATGAGGTTCATTCCGATGAAGAAGCTTTGGAATTGGCGAAGAAATTCAATGTTCCTACCGAACCACACTTTCGTTATGGACATGTAATCAATGCATTCTTTGACCAATTCTGTGAATCTGAATTGATTCAGCCTATCTTTGTTTGCCGTCATCCTTTGGATGTCTCACCTCTCGCAATGAAGTGCAAAGACGATCCTAGATTCACACAAAGATTTGAAATCTATATTGGTGGTCATGAACTTGCTAACGCCTTTACTGAGTTAAACGATCCTGATGACCAATTGAGCCGTTTTGAAAAACAATTAGAAGACAAGAACAAAGGTGACGCAGAGGCTTGTGAAGTCGATTATGACTACATCAACGCTTTGGAATATGGTCTCGCTCCTACTGGTGGAATCGGAATCGGAATCGATCGTTTAGTCATGTTCTTGACAAGCGAGGATTCAATTCGTGAAGTAATTCTCTTCCCGACACTTCGTCGTAAAGTAGATAAAACTGCTGAAGAAGAGGAAGTCGGCTTAGTAGAAGAGAAAAAAGAAGAAGCCAAAAAAGAACCTAAGAAGGAAGAAGAAAAAGTTGAAGAGCAGCCTAAGGTCGAAGAGAATAAACCTGAAGAAAAGTGCTGTGAGTGCTGCTGTGACGATGACCCTGTAGTCCTTGAACCTCTTCAAGATAACTCATGGAAAATAAATACACGAGATTTGAAGGATAGAAAGTTAATGTTCAAGTATCGTCTTGTCATAAAGAAGAATTCTAAAAAGCCTAGAAAACTTAAATACTAATTTATAGACTAATAATCGCCTCATTTAAATTGAGGCGATTTTTAATTCATAAATTAAAGTTGTATATTGAAATCTAAATTTTTTCTTATATTTTGATATCAATTTTTGTTATCTTATTATAAAAGAGGTCATCAATATGAAATATCCTAGATTATTAAAGAAAGGTGATTTAGTAGGAGTATCAGCCTTCAGCTGTGGAATTACAGATCAACCGGGTCAAAACAATTTTATCAATGGTCAAAAAACATTAAAAAAGAAATACGACTTAAATACTATATTTACTGAGGATGTATTTTCAGATATTGGAGGCAAATCCGCAAGTGGAGAACAAAGAGCAAAAGAATTCAATGATTTAGTCAAATACGAAACACCTTGGATCATCTCTGCAGCTGGTGGAGATTATCTCAATGAAATGCTCAAATTCATCAATTACAAGCAATTTAAAAGGAAACCTTGTTGGGTTCAAGGATATTCAGACAATACATCAATTCTTTATGCTTTAACAACAATTAGTGATGTAGCAACTATATACGGCCAAAACTTCAGTGCTTTTGGAAAAAAGCCATATGAGAAATGCCAAACGCAAAACATTAAACTTTTAATGGGAGAGTCTGATACGGTTGAATCATTAACTTACTACGAAGAAGAGTTTCATGAATCTATAAGCGGATTAGAGCCATTCTATAAAGATAAAAAAGTAAAATGGATTAACGGGAATAAAGAATCTAAAATAGAAATGGAAGGAAGATTGTTGGGTGGTTGTACTGAAGTCCTATTCTCTTTAATTGGGACTCCATACGAGAAGACATTAGAATTCTGCGAGAAATATAAAAAAGACGGAATAATATTCTTCTTTGAAACATTCAGTAGTGATGATTCCAATCTTCATCTACACTTATGGCAATTGAAAGAAGCGGGATGGTTTAAATATTGTAAAGGAATCATTTTTGGTAGACCACTTTTCTATAAATCTTACCTGAATAAAACATATCAAGAAATAGTAACTGAAACTTTGAGCGATTTAAATATTCCTATGATATTCGATGCCGATATAGGACATAAAGGACCTACGATTCCTATGATAAATGGTGCATATGCAAAGATAACCAGTGAAAAAGGGAAAGGAAAAGTTCAATATATATTTAAGTAGATAATCTTAGAGAATAAAAAAACAAGGCCTCAGGCCTTGTCTTTTTATTGCTGAAATTATTATGAACGTGACTGATATAACGGCTTTTGCTCTTTAGTTGAATTAAACTTACCTGATGTTCTATTGATCAAGAATGTCAAACGCATGATATAGCCGAATACACCGATCATTATTCCGTATGATGAGCTGAAGAAGAAGAATATCATAGCTAGCAAGCACACAGTGAAGCTAGACATGATAGACATTTGTATACCTTCCCAAGCGTTGCAGTTCTTGTGCAAGAGATTGCTCTTTCCTAAAGTGAACAACCAAAGAACGATACCACCCAAGATAATCAATCCTACTCCACTGCCAGCTACGATTCCAACCATCACCCAAGTATTTTGATCACGGATTGGACGATATCCTTGAGCGAACAAATCTTTCCAAAGAACATTAGAAGCAGTGTTTTCCAATGTAGCAGCACCAGTCATTGTATACTTCAATGAGAATTTATTATCCTTTAATAAAGGAGACAATCCGCTGTAAAGTCCACTCATAGATGATCCACTAGGAGCATTGGCAGCCTTGTTAGCAATCTTATCTAAATCGACAGGTGCATTAGGATAAAGAACAACCATATAAGATTTAGGAGCAAATAAGATGAAAGAGTGATAAGCAGTTCCGGTCTTATTATCAGTAGAGTTTATCCTAGCGATACTGGCATTTACTGCAGTAGATCCTTCTTTTGTAGTTATATCATTCTTAGTTGAATAAACTGAGAAATAAACAAACTCCTCGGATTGAGCTGAAGTATGAGAAGTAGATCCATCAGTATTGGTAGTGGTGTTATAGATTGTGACTCTGTGTTTAAAGTTATAATTGTTAGTCTCACTACGCACACCATTATCTATAGTCGTATCAGTGAAGAACTGAGAGTCGACATAACTAGTATTATCTCCATAGAACAATTGAATTCCATCAGAAGTATCTTGGAAATTCAGCTTTTGGAAGTCTGCATACTTTGCATCGTTAGACGATGACAATGTATCCAAGGCTATTGAGATTCCTTTTTCATTGCTAGGTTCCAATACAGCTCCACCAGAAGTCATATATCCAGAAGAAAGAATAGGAATCATCAGCAATGCAATAGAGAGAATAAATACGATGACAGCTAACCACCACTTTCTCTTTCTACCATCGATAATCGCTTGGTTCTTATATAAGCATTGCCATAAATACTTTAATGTACCCATGTAAAAAACTCCTTAATAATGCTTGCATATTATAAAGAGAGAAAACAATTTTTTCCACTTTTATTAAATATATATATCTTAATTATATAAGGTATGCATACTATTAATGAATTGCTAAATTCATTTTTGACTTTAATCAATCTATTGAAGTTTGATAAATTAGGCTCAAACATAAAAACCAAAAATGAATTACAAAGATAAAAAAGTAATGGTACCACCAATTTAAAACTAAGTTGTTTTTTAATTATGCAATAGGATTTTTATAAAAAGCAACTTATATTTTTTATAGTGTTGCAACCAATAAAAAGATTAGTGTTTATCGAAAATACTTGTTATTTTTTAATCGGTGTGTTAGATTATTTAAGTGATTAAAGGAGGCCAATTAAATGGCAAAAGAAAGAGGAACTCCACGTTATTTGAAAATTGCTCAAGATATCTGTGGAAAGATCATGAACGGAGAATATCCTGAAGGAACCTTGTTAAAGGGTCGTTCTATATTAGGTGCTGCTTATGGAGTCTCACCCGAGACTGTTCGTAAGGCTTTAAACCTTTTGGAGAAAGAGAAAGTAGTTTCTTCCAAGAGAGGTGTCGGTGTATTTGTCGAGTCTGTTCTCCACGCTCAGCAATTTGCTTCACGTTGGAAATCAGAGACTCAAATCTCTGCCAAATATAAGAATCTCGAAGCTTTACTCAACGAGAAAAAGGCTTTGGATGCCAAGATTAACGATGCTATCGATGATATGAAGGATTCCTTCCGTTATCAATCTAACGAAGCAGTTAAGTTGTCTGAGGCTGATGTACCTGAAGATTCATGGATTGATGGTAAGACCCTTCTCGAAACTCGTTTCGGAAACTACACAACCGCCACTATTGTTGCTATTGTCGGTGCTGATGGAATTGCCAAGTGCTCTCCTGGACCTAAATTCGTTCTCCATGCTGGAGACAAGATCATCTTCGTTGCAAGAGATGAATTGACCTTCGATCGTGTCCTTTCTTACCTCACCTACGGTTTGATGCAAGAAGGCGAATCTAAGTAATTCTAAAAACAATATATGAGAGGCTGTGAAAAACAGCCTCTTTTTGTTTTAAGGATTATACTTTAAAATAGTAATCAAAGGAGGATAAATCTAATGACTTTATTAGACTGGATAATTCTCGCTATATTAGTAATAGCTGGAATCATAGGATTGATATTTGGGGCGAAAAAAAGAATCACCAGAAAACTGGGGTGGTTAGTTGGATTTGTAATAGCAACAATGTTCTATGCAATGCTGACTAATGTCATCTTGAGTAACACACCACTAGGAGAGACAGGGGCATCATATTTTGGAAACATTATGATTGCTAACGTAAGCGAGTCGAATACATTGGCAATTTTGAACTCATCCTACTCTGATGTAATAGCAATAGATGGAGCACAATCATATTTAGCAACTGGAATGACTTCTATTGGAATTCCTAAGTTCTTTGCTTCTTATTTCATAACTAAGATATATTTCACAAGTGGAACTGTAGCTATGGCGTTAGGATCTGGAATTTGCGCTACTATAGCTTATGCGGTCACTTATGTTGTCCTTTACTTCGTATCAGCCTTACTAGTGACAATACTACTTAGGTTCTTACTTAAAGGTAAAGAAGATGGTAAGATTAGAATTATCGATAGAATCGCAGGATTGGCATTAAGAATAATAGAAGCATCAGTTACTATTCTCTCAATTATGCTAGTGGTGATTGGAATATCGTATGCCATTCCTAGTCTCAATGAATGGATGGTAACTCAGACAAACTTTGGATCAGGTACTGTTACTTTATCTGGAATCTACTACAACTTGGCTTGGCAAATCATAAACGCATTCAAACTGTTAGGATAGATGATAATAAAATTCATATAATTCACCCACTATGGGGGATTGTTTAAACTTTGTATCTTATTACAACAATGATGACTTTTATTGTCGCACTTTCTCTTTGTTCTTTTTCAATCGGATCAACGAAAATATTATCAAAATCCAACCCTTGCTTTTCCCAAAGCAAATCGAACAACCGTATGATAAGGAAACCGGAATAAGAAAGAACAACGGGCTTTTTATCTTCAGAAGCAGTGTCATACGCATCATTTCAATATCATTACTCTTGATTACTGTTCAACGTAATGAACAGAAATGTCAAGTCATTCCATCAACCTTAAAGTTTCTCAAGCAGCCCTCAAAATCCGTTTTCTCACCCCGCCAAACTTTATTACCCCATGGTAATAAATTCAATTTATCCAATATCAATATTAGAAAAAGGATTTAAAACTATCGTCTTCCAAAGATTTTTCATCGCATCCGACATAGAAAAGTGAAGAGAAAAGTACATAGTAAAGTACATAGAAAAGTGAAGAGAAAGGTATTCTCATTTTTCGCACTATCTTCTTATCAAGATTAGCGCCGCCGAATGTTAACCCGCGTCACAAGCGAATTTCAAATCACTTCGTGTCAGTGCAATAAAGAAAAAAATCGGCCATAATGCAGCCATGGGTCAAAACGCCGAAGTACTCGGTGATTTCTTTCCCTGTGATTCTTTTGTTGCTCTTTATGAGTTTTTCGAGCTCTTTCTTGATGAAGGAAAGCTGAGTGCCATCGACTTCATTAAGTGCCAAACGACTCTCATGCCAACAAGGATTTATCAAAAAGGACTATTTGACAATTCTCTAACTCCCCTACTTTTTGGATTCTTTCCTCTCAACGATTCCTTTGTTCTGAAGCGATGCGACGATTCTCGAAACGGTCCTTCTAAATATTTCCATCCTGTCACTGGCGTCAGATAGGGATATGCTCGGATTGGAAAGAAGGATGCTGAGCAAAGTAAGCTCATTGTCCGTCAGATTATCGTTTTTTAATGTGCCATTTAATGTGCCATTTAATGTGCCATGGTTCTTCATGACCTTCATTCCGAACTTCTTCATAATCCTTCTAAGCAATGATTCATTGATTTTTAGGGAATTTTTTAATAAAATAAAATTAGAAATGTTCCCTAATTCAGCAGGAGGCCTCATATGGACAATCAATTCAACATGATACAAGAGCTTTTAATCAAAAAAGCTGAATTAAATGCAAAACTCGCTCTTCTCCCCTATGACGGGACTCCCGAAGTCAAAGAGATAAGTGGTAAGAAATATCTCTATGTCCGCAAAAGAGAACTCGGCAAATTAAAATCCGAATATGTGGACATCTATTCCGAAGAACTTCATAATCTTTTGCTACGCAATGCCAAGGAAGCTAAATCTTTAAGGAAAGAGATTCGTAGAATCGAAAGGGAACTTGCATCCTTTGGATATTCAAATGATGAGCTTGAACCAAATGTTCTTCTCAATTTGGACTTTGCCAGAAAAAATATGAAGGTCATCATCTATGATCAAGCAATCCTTGAAGGCTGCGCCACCACTTTTCCTGATACTGAAACTATCATAGATAACGGCAAGGTCAACAATATGAAGGCTGATGACGTGCAAAAAATACTTAATCTCAAACACGCTTGGGAGTTCATCCTAGATAAAGATGTCATTAAATCACCTAGCGATTATTATCTTGCCTCCTACATCGCAAAGCTTGTAAACGAAGGATTCTATATGGATGGAGGGAGGATCAGAAGCGTGCCAGTCACGATCGGTGGTTCTTCTTACATCCCTCCTATTCCAAACGAAATCGATGTCAAGAATGAATTGAACAATATTCTCACAAGCAATATGGACGCAATCGATATCGCTATAGAATTGTGCCTATATGTAGCCAAGACGCAAATTTACAACGATGGCAACAAAAGAACTGCGGTAATCTACGCCAATCATTATCTCATCGCTCACGGCAAAGGACTTTTGGCTATTCCAGCTGAAAAGGTACCCGAGTTCAAGCACGAGCTTGTAATGTACTATGAAGGAACAGACACAAAAACCGTTAAAGACTTTTTGAAGGATTGCTATTTGAAGCTGAAGTAAAAGACTTAGATATAGAGAACAAATTATCAGATTAAGATATAGAAGAAATTAAAGAATTCGTATCATATGATGAAACTCGCTTTTTATAGGTGTTTACCCCCTTGTTGAAGTGCAGGAACAATGTGACGATCCTTTTCTTCTGGACGTCCACATTTAAGAACTGAATCTGTATATCAAAACTTTCGATTGGATTGTTCGTGTGCATCAGCTATCTGATACTTCCCAAAAGTATGTTCAAAAAGACAAATGAAGCAATCACAACCCAGAATTTCTACTGTTCAATCAAGAAATTGCTTTTTGTTGTTTTTCTTGATTTTTAGTATCTTTTACTCGTTAGTGCAACTATAGTCTCTACATGTGTTGTCGACACATGAGAAACATGTCAACCATTACAGGGTAGGTTATGGAAGGAACATATCAACACCCTGGATTTGCTGTCAACCTATCTGGTAATGTACCTTGGCAAAACGGGAATATATGGAAGCCTTTGATAGATGGTAGACAAACGAAAATAAGCGATTTCATTTTATGGCTGATTAGAAATTTATGGGTTTGAGTTCTATTTAGAAGGCAAGGGGGTAGATAAGATTTTGAAAATTAGCTATTTGTCATCAGCTTTTTGCATTTATTCTTCACTTTATTCTTCACTTTATTCTTCACTTCAGCATGTGTTTCATTATCTATTCTCTGGAATGGAATTGTCACAGTAATCCTGTTCTTTTCGATTTTGATAGCTCCCTTACCATATCGCAAAACGATTTTCGGCAAAGAAAAAAAAGCCTCGACCTTTTTGAATCGGTGTTCCTCTTTTTGTTTCTGCCGTTTAACGTGGCATTCGCTTTGATAACTTTTATATCAGACATTCTTGTTTCCTCCTTGTTTGTTCTGATATAGAGGTTTGAAGCCATGCTCCAACACAATTTTACCAAACAATAGCTATGTTCCTAAATTTTAGATTTAAATTTTTGTCGAATTTTTAATTAATTTTTATATTAAATTTAGCATATAAATTGAGTTTGCTCACAATTTAAGCTATAATTTATGAGTAATAAAAAAGGATTGTGAGAAAGATGCGCAAAGAATTTGATTACTCCAAACTTGCTGATAGAACCTTCGACAGGGAAACCGTCAATTACATCGGCCTGATACATGAATACAAGGGAAGGCAAGAGCTTTATCTGGAGCAGAAGCCAGAGGAACTCGATAAGCTCGTTGAGCTTTCCAAAATCCAAAGTACGGAATCCAGCAACGAAATCGAAGGAATCGTCACGACCAACCGGAGATTCGTCCAGCTGATGAATGATAAGACGACGCCGAAGAACCGCAACGAGAAAGAAATCAAAGGTTACCGCAACGTCCTTGACATCATTCACGGGAATTTCGACTACATTACTATCACCCCCAACATGATCCTTCAGCTTCATAGGGAACTCTACAAATTCTCAGAAGAGCGTTTCGGCGGTAAGTTCAAGGATTCCCCCAACGAAATCGACGCCATAACGAAAGATGGAACAAAGATAGTTCTATTTCGGCCGCTAGAGCCTTTTGAAACACCAGAGGCGATCGAACGACTCTGCGAGGGATATGACAAGGCGATAAACAAATATCGCATCGATCCGCTCATCGTCATCCCAGTGTTCATCCATGATTTTCTCTGCATCCACCCATTCAACGATGGAAACGGAAGGATGTCCAGACTTCTCACGACACTGCTCCTCTATAAGAACGGATACGAGGTTGGAAAATACATTTCACTAGAAAAGAAGATACAGGTCACCAAAAGCGATTATTACGACGCCTTGCAGGAAAGCTCTCGTGGCTGGATAGGCAATAACAACGATGACTCTCCTTTCATTAAATACCTCCTCGGAACCATACTGGCTGCGTATCGCGATTTCGAGGACAGGGTCAACATCGTTGGAAAAAAGATGTCCGCCAGTGAGATGGTTGAGAAGGCGGTGAATTCCAAAATTGGAAAATTTACCAAAAACGACATCTCTGAGCTATGTCCGGAAATCAGCAGAAGTTCCGTCGAGCAGACTCTTAAAAAGCTTTGCGATGAAGGCAAGATAAAGAAGGAAGGCGTCGGAAAGGCAACTTTCTACCACATAGTTTGATTATCAACTTATGGCACTTACAATCATAGCAAGTGCTTTTTTTTCCACAATTCATTAGTTTGCTCATAATTTCACTACTGCTTTTTGAGAAAGCTATTAATTTTCATGTATTTTATTCCAGAAAACTATGATGTATACCAAATCTTTTCGATACGTTCTCTATAACCTTGGCGAACATGCTCTCATTTATGAGGCCCGCCTGATAGATTTTCACGAGTATAAAAATGTGACTAATGCAGATAAAAAATAAGTAAATGTCCAAACTA
>OLWU01000179.1_pt1 | contig 14933 bp, 16 predicted proteins | sample 1673351 | NCBI WGS metagenome assembly OLWU01 (sample SAMEA103958109, study PRJEB25191) | human gut metagenome | biome: human-associated habitat [ENVO:00009003]; feature: intestine environment [ENVO:2100002]; material: feces | place: Germany | collected 2013/2015
CTCTTATGAGCTGAAGGCTGAAGGAACCCGCTACTCCAAGGAGTTTGCGGCTTTTTTAAAAGGAGTGTATGGAGACGATTCCTACGACCTCCCGTTCGCTTGACCACTATTATCACATAAATGGGGATACGTTTGAAAAGCAATACAAGGAAGTGCTCAGCGGCTATCGCGAATGGTCCGAACTCTCGCATGCAGAAGACTGGCTTGTCTTTCCCGAAAACATAGGTGAAAGCATCTGCATTGACGAAACGGCTCCAAGCAACGGTGAACTGTACACGATAGTAAGCAACAGAACTTCACATGGAGGTAAAGGTACCATCATTGCTATTGTAAAAGGTGTGGCGGCAGATGTTGTCACAGAAGCACTTATGCGCATTGACGAGGACAAGAGACTGATGGTTAAGGAGATAACAATGGACATGTCGAATTCCATGCGACTTATAGCCAGACGCTGTTTTCCAAATGCAATGCGTACCATAGACCGCTTTCATATACAGAAACTTGCATGTGATGCCTTGCAGGAGATGCGCATCGCGCATAGATGGGATGCCATTCAAGCAGACACGGACGCCAGGGAAGAGGCCAAATGTTTGGGTGAAGCATACACTCCAATTGTGCTTGCAAACGGTGACACCCACAAGCAGTTGTTGGCTCGCAGCAGATATCTGCTTTTCAAATCTGCCGACAAATGGACAGAAAGTCAGAGACAAAGAGCTGAGGTGCTCTTTGAAACGTATCCTGATCTTAAAGAGGCCTATTCGCTTACGCATTCATTAAGAATGATATTTTCCAAGAATACCGTCAAAGATGCTGCAAGACTCTCGCTTGCACGCTGGTATAACAAAGTGGACGACTCTGGCTTTAAGAGTTTCAATGTTATTGCCGCTACGCTTTACGAGCATTATGATGAAGTCTTGAACTTCTTTGTTAATAGGGCAACTAATGCTTTTGCAGAGTCATTCAATGCTAAAATTAAGGCGTTTAGAGCTGCTTTAAGGGGAGTAACGGATATAAAGTTCTTTCTTTTCAGACTTACAAAGCTATATGCTTAATCCCCCTGGTTTATCGGGTGAGCCGTCTTTATCTCGTTTCGCTTGAAGAATGCCGAATCGTAACTTTCCGAAGAAGCCTTGGGAGGCTTGCGTGAAATTGGCGACTTATCGGTCTGCGAGCATTGGGACTTCCAGCCAACCTCTTCTTTCTCTTCGGTATCTTTCACTTGGGATTGGGAAGCTCCGTCAAGAATGGATGCCGTTGTCGTGCCAATCTTGCTCTTGCCAATAGAGGCAATGAGCAGATTTTCATCTATTGCGTCAGTGTTGATTTTTCTGCTTACCATAGGCTCATGTCTTTATGATTTCACAAATCTCGTCGGACAACTCCTTGATGCCACTCCCTCGCAACAGGTTTGGGTCTGATGGAAAAATGGTGGAACGGAACACTGCCTTTCTGTTCTCCGACAGCTCTCTTCTGAAACGTTTGCTGTCTGGCAGTCGTGTGTTGAGAACCGAATAGTCGAGAGACTTGAACATACCTTCATATACATCATACAAACTCGTGCGTTCTCGTTTGTCAACCATTGTCCAAAAGAAAGCAAGTTTCTTGGTGACCGACCAACCCTGTGTCAAAAAGTTGTCGTGGAACAACTGCATGAAGCTCATTGCGCTTTCTACAACAAAGCGGTCTGCGCTGACGGGTACAAAGATGTAATCCATCTGAGACAAGGTCTTCATGACGCCCTCACTTTTGATAGTCCCAGGCATGTCAAAGAAGATGAAGTCAAGTTTAACCTCTGTTTCATTCAACACTGTCTCTGCGTCGTCAAGCGCATTGACAGCATTGCTTCTCGTTACGCTGAAGGACTTCTTGCCCAGCTTTTTGAAATGCTCACAGGCTTGCGCCTTGAAATAGTCGCTGCTTTTGATGAGTTCCAGTTCCTCGTCTCGCAGGTCTGCAAGGTTGTATTGTGGCTCGTCACAGTCTATGACCGCCACATTGTAACCCTTGACATTGTGAAAGTAGTTGGCTACAAGAGCCGTGATGGTGGACTTTCCTATTCCGCCTTTCTGTGTTGCGAACGCAACAAATCTTGTCTTACTCATATCGTTAACTTTTTAAATTGTTGATTACTCGTTTCTATGATTTCCTGCCAATTCAAAGATATGAACACTTTGATGTCCATGTCTATCGGTCATTGCTCCATTATGGAGACCTTGAACTGTTGCAATGCTTCATCATTTCCATACGACAGTACGACAGTGAATCAGTAAGTCTGTACGCCAGTGGAGCATCATGGATGCAAAGAGACGCTGCAATAGTGACAGGCTTATTCGTTGCTGCAAATGCTTGTTTCATCATATTTTCAAATCATTGGTTCAATGTTTGGCTGCAAAATAACAACGAAATTTCCGAAAAACAATGGTTTTCAAATCCTGTGGCAGCATGTTGCCGATAGTTGCAGTGGTTGTCTGGGGTAGCATTGTACAGGGGCGCATTTTTAGCCGTAATTTTGCACCCGAAAGGCAAAGCAATGGATAGCGCATCCATATCGTTCCGACAAGAACAAGGCTTGATGCTCCGCAAAGGACAGGATTTCCCGAACAGCTTCCATTCGGGATGGGACAGCTTCTTACGAAGGCTAACTTCAATCCACCCTAAGCGGATTTTTATGTCCTCAAAGACATAGCAAGGTATGTTTTGAGTTACTCAAAACCTTTGGAGTTACTCTCCGTAACATCGTGCCAGCGAGTGAAGAAGAAAAGTTCCTTTTCATTCTTCCGAGCGCAGCCGATGTTCGAGGGTACCTCAAAGACCTTGCCCTGCCGGGTTGGTAGCCTCTCCGAAGTCGGGCTCCCCATGTTCCAATCTGACGATAGTTTGTGCAATTCCATTATTGCCGCATGTACCACTTAATCCATTTTAATATGAACACAGAAAGAAAACGAGGGGGACGAATCCCCAAGCTGAACCCGAAGTCGCACCATGTGATGCTTCGGTTCGACGATGACGAGTGGATGAAATTCCTCGTCATGTACGAGCAGACTGATGTGAAGGCGAAGGCTGTCTTTGCCAATGCACGTATCTTCGGCGAACCGTTCAAGGTGTTGCGAGAGGACAAGACACTGGTGGAATACTACACCAAGCTTTCTTCTTTTCACTCGCAGTACCGAATGATTGGCAACAACTACAACCAGGTTGTCAAGGAACTCCGTTGTCATTTCTCAGAGAAAAAGGCGATGGCTTTGCTCTATAAGCTGGAGAACTGCACCAGGGAACTGGTCTCTCTTACCCGTGAGATAGTTGAACTAACCCGTAAGTTTGAGGAAAGATGGTCGCAAAGATAAGTTTCGGAAGTTCTTTGTATGGTGCACTGGCATACAATGGTGAGAAGATTAACAAGGAAGAGGGAAAGCTCTTGGCAACGAACAAGATCTTCGATGATTGTTCGGGAAAGACGTGCATCACCAACGCCTTGCGTGATTTCCAGCGATACCTTTCTCCGCATATAAGAACGGAAAAGCCTGTCGTGCATATCTCCCTGAATCCGCATCCTGATGATGTGCTGACGGATATGCACATCGTGACCATCCGGGTGGATGAGAACGGCAAGTGTTTGGATAGCCGATACAACTACCATAGGAGCAAGGCTATCACCCGTGACTTGGAGGAGAAGTACAATCTCCACAAGGCAGACCGCAAGCAACGCCAGGCAGACAATCCACTCCGCAAGGTGGATGTAAGCCAAGGCAATGTGAAGAAGCAGGTTGCCAACACAGTAAAATCTCTCTGCGCTACCTACAGGTTCCAGTCCTTGGGCGAGTACCGTGCACTTCTCTCCTTATATAATATATCCTTGGAGGAAGTCAGAGGCGAAGTTGGCGGTCGTGAGTATCATGGTTTTGTCTATTCTGCCACGGACGGACAGGGCAATAAGGTTGGAAATCCTTTCAAGGCTTCCAAGATTGACAAATCTGTCGGTGTGGAGGCAATAGAAAAACGGTTCGCTTATTCTACCAAGAAGTTCAAGGAGGAAAAGAAACTCTCCGAGATGACCCGTCATAGCGTGGAAGCTGTCTTGAAGCAGACGTACCATAAGGATAAGTTCGTTGAGTTGCTAAAAGCAAAGGGCATTGATGTTGTTTTCCGCCATACAGCTGACGGCCGTATCTACGGAGCAACATTCATTGACCATCGCACCCAAAGCGTGTTCAATGGTTCAAGGCTTGGAACGAATCTTTCTGCCAATGCCCTGCAGGAGCACTTCACCTTGCCTTACGAGAATGAGCAACCGATACCGCTTACCATTCCAAAGGAAGATGGCACAATATCAGAACAGGAATATCACGGTTCTGGCGTGTTCGATGAGTACGGCAGCGGTCTTGGACTTATGGCAGGGAATGGTTCTTCCAACGAGGCACAGGAAGCAGCATTTGATAGAGAGTTACGCAGAAAGAAAAAGAAGCGAAAAGGGAGAAACCTTTAATCGTATTATCAAGGTATAACTTCAAAACTGAAAAACAATGGCACAAGAAGACGATTTGAGAGCATTGGGAAAAATCATGGATTTTCTCCGTGCCGTGAGTATAATACTCGCAATTATGAATGTATATTGGTATTGCTATGAGGCAATGCGCATGTGGGGAGTGACAATCGGGGTTGTTGACAGAATTCTGATCAACTTCAACCATACAGGTGGTTTGTTCCATTCCATTCTCTACACAAAATTGTTCTCGCTCTTACTCTTGGCTCTCTCATGCTTGGGAACCAAGGGCGTGAAAGCAGAAAAGATGAGTTGGAACAGGATTTTTACGGTTCTTGCAGTTGGCTTCTGTCTGTTCTTCCTCAACTGGTGGATATTGCTTCTGCCTATATCACATTTTGGCAATGCCACGCTGTACATATTTACAATGACAGCGGGTTATATCTGCCTGTTGATGGGAGGACTCTGGATGAGCAGGCTCTTGAAACACAACCTCATGGAGGATGTCTTCAATAATGAGAACGAGAGTTTCATGCAGGAGACCAAACTCATGGAGAACGAGTATTCTGTCAATCTGCCCACTCGCTTCTACTACAAGAAGAAATGGCAGAGAGGATGGATCAACGTGGTCAATCCTTTCCGAGCGACCATCGTGTTAGGTACACCGGGTAGCGGTAAGTCCTTTGCTGTGGTCAACAACTACATCAAACAGCAGATAGAGAAGGGTTACTCGATGTATATCTATGATTTCAAGTTTTCCGACCTTTCGACGATTGCCTACAACCACATGATGAACCATCAGAATGGATATAAGTTCAAGCCCCAGTTCTATGTCATCAACTTTGACGATCCGCGTAGAAGCCACCGCTGCAATCCGATTCACCCGGATTTCATGAGTGACATTTCCGATGCTTATGAGAGTGCATACACCATTATGCTCAATCTCAACAAGACGTGGGTTCAGAAGCAGGGCGACTTTTTCGTGGAGAGTCCGATTATCCTCTTTGCAGCCATCATTTGGTACCTAAGAATCTACAAGAACGGAAAGTATTGTACCTTTCCTCATGCCATAGAATTGCTCAACCGCAGATACGAGGATGTTTTTCCGATACTGACGAGCTATCCCGAATTAGAGAACTATCTTTCTCCATTCATGGACGCATGGCAAGGTGGGGCAATGGAGCAGTTGGCGGGGCAGATTGCAAGCGCAAAGATTCCGCTGTCACGAATGATCTCACCACAACTCTATTGGGTTATGTCCGCAAGCGAGTTTACACTCGACATCAACAATCCCGAAGAACCGAAGATTCTCTGTGTCGGCAACAATCCCGACCGTCAGAACATTTATGGTGCTGCACTCGGCTTGTACAACAGCCGCATAGTGAAACTCATCAACAAGAAGGGACAACTCAAATCATCCGTTATCATTGACGAGTTGCCGACCATCTATTTCAAAGGCTTGGATAATCTGATTGCTACGGCACGAAGCAACAAGGTTGCCGTCTGCTTGGGCTTCCAGGACTTCTCGCAGTTGGTTCGCGATTATGGAGACAAGGAGGCTAAGGTGGTTATCAATACGGTAGGTAACATCTTCAGCGGTCAGGTCGTTGGCGAGACCGCCAAGACTTTATCCGAGCATTTTGGAAAAGTACTCCAAAAGCGCCAGTCTATTTCCATCAACCGTCAGGATGTTTCTACATCCATCAATACCCAGATGGACAGTCTCATTCCGCCGAGCAAGATTAGCGGACTCACCCAAGGAATGTTTGTCGGCTCTGTTTCCGATAACTTCAACGAGCGTATCGAGCAGAATATATTCCATGCCGTGATAGTAGTTGATACCGAAAAGGTGAAACGGGAGGAAAGTCGTTATCAGAAACTCCCCATCATCAACGATTTCTTGGATGCGGATGGCAACGACTGTATGGAGCAGACCATACAGGACAACTACAACCAAGTCAAGGAGGATGTCAAGCAGATAGTCAAGGATGAGCTGGGGCGTATCGCCAACGATGAGAACTTGAAGCACTTGATACAGAAGGCATAAATGCGCTTTTTACAGTTGAATATAAATAGGTTTGTGCTATTGCTTTTTCCGCGAGTACCAAGAATAATAGTTAAAAATGATTATAATATAGCTAATAATTAGTTATCAATTTTGATAATCGAAATATTTATAGTAATTTTGCACACAAATAAAAATAACATGGCTGAATAATATATGAACATAACAAGTGAAGACGAGGCTTTGTTGGAACTGTTCGAAAATGGAAAGACATCTGACAAGAAGTATAAAAGACTTCCTATAGCCGCAATCAAGGGTTATGTTAAGGCTGTCAACAAAATGAGAGCTGCAACAAGAATTGAAGACATTATGCGTGATCATGGCTTGCGCTACGAAAGATTGCACGGAGACAGAAAAGATCAAGAATCCGTAAGATGCAATGATGTCTGGCGATTGATTTTCCAAAGCTCTCCTGCCGATGGCAGTATTATCATTACCGAAATAGAATTAATAGAAATATCACATCATTATGACTAAGTTTAGTTTCAATCAGGCAGTCCCATTTGAGGCAACTCATGTGGGCGAGGTGATTAAGGACGAATTGTCTGCTCGTAATATGAAGCAGAGCGAATTGTCCGAACTCACAGGCATACAGAAATCCATTCTGAATGATGTCATAAAAGGTAAACGTTCTCTGACACCTGAAATGGCATTGTTGTTGGAAAACGCTCTCGGCATTTCTGCGACATATCTCATGAACATCCAGACGCAATACGAATTGGATTGCGCCAAACAGAGCGAAAGGGTTGTGTTGCAGACTAAAATGCTTGAGATTTGGAATGTACTCAAAGACCAAGTATCAATTCCCTTTTTCAGAAAAGCCGGTATCGTTAGAGGAAATATCATCGAGGATGTAAAACGCATCTTCGAGGTATTTTCCGTGGATAACTTGGATGATTTCTTTGGCTTGAAGGCAGAAGAGATGGAACTTTCTTATTACCGCAAGTCAGAAAAGGTGAAAACCAATCCCGTGGACATTCTATCTTGGAAATATTATTGCTATCATCTCTCTAAAAATGATGATTCAACTTTATGCCCATTTGACAAGGGGGCAGATACAGAGATGCTGGCAAGAGAGTTGAACAATGTGTTTAAAGAAAACAAGAATACGGTGAACAAAACCCAAGAGGTTCTTAACAAGTATGGCATTCGTTTTCTTGTAGTCAATAAGGTTGGGCAAGTTCCTGTTGATGGGATGTCCTTTTGGATAGGAGATACACCAACGATTGTCATCACTGAGAGAATAGCTTCCATTGACAATTTTGCTTTCACCACTTTACATGAGGTCGGTCATGTATTCAAGCACCTTACCCAAAATGGTAAGGCAATGATTAATCTCATGGAGGACAAGAAGAACATCGAGGAGTCTGAGGCTGACGAGTTTGCTTTAAATGCGACCCTACCAAATGCGGAGTGGAAAAAATTCATGGCAAGGACTCGTGATGTTGTACCTTATAAAATAGCACCATATATTCAGACAGAAGCAGACAAACACAATGTCAATCCACAACTTCTGTTCGGACGCTATAAGCATGATATAGGTATATACAAGATAAAGAATTTCTTTGAAACGAAAATTCTATAACGATTCACAAAGCACCATTGGTTACACATTTCATAGCCAATAGTGCTTTGCATTTTCATCTCCTCATTCTCTCCAATTCATCATCCCTCCGCATTTTCTCATTCAACTTCTCCTGCATCTTGTCCAGAAAATAGGTGCGACTACAAGATGAATGTCGCTATACAAAGCATATCTATATAGGTAGTCAGCGTGTCGTTTCCAAGATTGGTGACTTCGACTCTTACGGCTCAGATCCACGCCGCATCCAGTATGCAGGTAGTGAGACTGATGGACTTTCTGTTGTTGCCCAAAACAGCTCTATTTCTCTCGATGAAATAACTCGCCAGAGATGCGGGCATCACGACCAACAACAAGTTTATTGCTCTTGCTCGTGTATATCGTCAAAATTAATCATATTATTTCCCATTTTCTTGATTACAGAATATGTTCTAACATCTGATGTCTTCACCGTACGCTCGCCATCTGCATCATACCAGTAGTTAGTCACGAAGCCATTGTCGTCAGAAGCAAGGAGACGGTTCTCCTCATCCCATTTGAGTTTGCGTTCCGTGGTCTTCTCGTCAGCCATGCCGTTCTTCTTTGTGCGGCTTGTATTGACATAGACGAGATTTCCGTTGGCATCATACTCGTATGCGTGATTGTTGTTCACATTCTCACTCTCGGAAGGAGTTTCTTCCGTGCGGTAGTTCACATCCTTCACATTAGCGAGTTGGAACTTCTTGCCTGTATCAGTTCCATAAGTGTACGACAAATCATAGCCAGCATTCAATGTGCCGTTGAACTGCACATTGTTCTGTGTAAGAATCTGACGCTTCGATGCGATACGGTGCATGTTGTCGTAACCCATTGCAAGTGTGTAGCTTGCAGTCTTGGTGTCTGCACCAGTATAAGTACCTGTTGCACTGACAAGACGGTAAAGAGCATCGTATGTATAGGTATGCGCCATCTGTCCGCCAGCCTTGCCACTCTGTGGCACTGACGCACCATTAACCACGCTGAGCACATTGCTCACCGCATCGTAAGTGTAAGCGTTATCCATAATGGTGTTGCCACCACTATTCACAGTGAGGTTCTGCAATCTGCGACGCTGTGGGTCGTAGGTGTAGAACGTCTCAGCACCGTTGCAATACTTCAAGTATGTGCGCTGCTCAAACTTGTCGTAGCCAATCTTGCTTACATAGTCGTAGCCGTATGACTTATAGCCATGTACTTTTTCAAGCTGACCACCGAGATTGTAAGAGTAAGTTATTTTCTCCTCATCAGGATAAATCATCTCCAACAAACGGTTGTGGCTGTCATAAGTCCATTGCGTCACGTAGGTTGCTATCGCCTGATTAGGCACAATCATCGTGCGACGGGTCTTTGTAACTTCGCCCATGTTGTAAGCTGAGGTCGTCACGTTACCATCCGTGTTGGTGCCACGAACAAGAATCTGTATGCCGTAGTGTTTGGATTTTATCTGGGAAATGTTTCAAAGATACAAGGGGAATATCCTCTGATAAACCCTGCCGAATTTTAAGGCGGTTTATAGCCTTGTTTTGTTGATACTTTCATGTTGCTTGTTTTTTTGTGTTATAGCTAAAGAACGATAGCCAATTGATTTTATTGTATGCATATAAAGTATTAAGAAAAATACAGAAAAAAGTATTTGGAAATGTTTACATCTTATGACTGCCTAAGGTGTTGTGGATAAAGACTCAATATAGTTTAACTCGATATTCATATGATCTAAAGACCACACGAATATCGAGTTTGTTTATTTTACACTCTAGTTAATAGTTATGTCAATTAAGTCAGACAATCAAAATTGATTCATAGTTTATACATGAAATTTTTGATTTCACAATTTCTTTTTTAACTTTGTCTGAAATACATATAGCTGCAGTTATTTGCCATAAATTATTCATTGATGGTTTGGGAAATATACTATAATCTTGTATTTTCAAAGAGGAATATGCAGGTTTTATTAAACTACCATTATTAGAATAAAAGCATTTATCCTTATTTAGCACGTCTAATTCCTCAATAAAATGTGGAATATAGTATGTTCTGGTTTCTTTTCCACAACAAATATTGCATGAAATCCACTTAAGACCTTCTTTTCCTGTCAACATCTTTTCAATTAAATTTTTTAATTTTTCTGAGAACAAAGGCCATGCTAAACTATTTGGTTGGTAATCCAACCAAATAGTTTCTACACGTGAGAAATCATTAGAATAATGTATTCCGTCACTTTTTACCATTAAAGCTTTAAGAGTAAAATCAAATGGCATTACATCTGATTCTCTTAGAGCACCGATTAATTCATGCGCTAAACCAACATTGTCGGGAGCACATGCAATTGCAACATTCTTAAAATGTTTCAATCCCATTAAATAATATTTCATAACACTACTGTCCAAAAAAAATTGCCTTCCAGTTAACTACGTTTCTTGGATAAATCCTAAATATCTAAATTACACAACAAATAGCATAAAACTTCCAAAATCTGTACCACCATAAGGATATAAAATCCTTATATCTTTTTTATGCTGGCATATTGAGGACATAGAAATTATTACATCTTGGTTTTCCCCATACCTATTCTTTACGGGGAGCAAAGCCCCTTCCAAGATAGCCACTATGTCGCTTTTTACAAAAGTGGAATCATGTTGTATCAGGAAGTTTTGAGAATCATATATTCCTGAAAATAAAAATCTAATTGAAGTCTTTAAATCTTCAAAAGTTTCTATTAAAATATATCGCACTCTATCTGTTTATAAATTCATGAATATAAACGTCAAAATCATTAGGGCAATCAGCTTTACAAATTATTGTTCCACTAACCTTTGATGCCATCAAATAGTAATTTGTATCAGTCTCTATTATTTTGTACAATTTATCGAAAGGAATACTTGACTCTATTTCATTGCATGTCACTACATAGTGGTCATCATAGAACTTAACTATATAAATTGCATCTCTTATTGTTTTATTTTGGCGATAAACTTTTCTGGCTTTTTGTATTGGCGATTTGTAAAGAGACCAATTGACAATAATAATGACTAAAAACATCATTATTGAGCTTATAGGAAAGTCTTCCGAAGTAATGTCATTCACTATCGTACCAACTGTGAATAGCAGCAGTATTATATTGCAAATAACAACATTCCTTACATAATGAGACATATGTAAAGTTACATATTTATTGAAACGCACTACTTCTTCTTCCGAGAATGTGCTGTTAATTGTAAAAAGAGGTTGTTTCATATTTCTTTTCCATCTATTGTTATTATGGATTCGCTTGGAAACACAACATCTATTGTGTGTTCTGTAGTTTGCAACATATAATGTCGCAAATCCAATTTTGATTCATAAATTTGTTCCAATCCTGCAGTTTCTAACCATTTTATATAATGAGATTCTTTTACATTGACCAATGTCGCCGAGATGTTTGGATTATGACAAAACTCCGCCCACCTAAAATGCTCTAATGTTACTCTGTATGAGAACACATTTGCAAAAACAATTTTTGTAACCCGTTTTTCCTTAAACGAGTCCAATTCTACCAATAAATCAGTAGCGTTATATTCTATTTTTGAAAGGGCATGTTCCCCTTCCATAAAAGGCAAAGGAGTCCATTCTTCTTGTGGTATTTTATTGCTCATATTTTATCGTTTTTATTGCACAAAGATAGTGTTTTATACTGATAATCAAGCAGAAATATTTAAGTATCTGCTGTTTTTAGTTACTATTTAGACAAATTGAAATTTATATCTGCAATTTGTGGATATAGAAGTTTTTTTATCTCATCCAATAATCTCAAACAAGATATTTGCATGATGCTTTATATGAGGTGGTTTTACTCTTGTATAGACTACACTCTTTATCCAAGTTTTCAAAATAGATATTTGAGATAGTGTTACTTATAAGAAGTTTTTTGACTCGTAGAGAACAAACAGTTGCCCCGGAATCTTTCAAATAAAATAGCTCCTCACCGTTCTCCAATGATTATGATTCACATAAATCTTTGCATTTCTCCCAATGGGCATCAAACTCCTTCTTGCTCACCAACATATTGGTTTCTATCGAATATAAGTCATATTGCAGGATGATGGACATCGGAGGATTGGACTTAGTAAAGTCTTCTGGCACACATTCATCTTCCTCGACATTGACGAAGGTATAATTTCCATCTGAAGATATGGTAACCGCTTTCAGCACTCTCACGCCATCGTATTCGCCATAGCAAATCGTGTTGAACACCTTGATTTTAAAATAGACTTCACATACTAAAATGCCATTCTCGTTAGTTCTATATGGGAGCGACTTCTTGAGTTCAATGAGTATGTGAGCAAATGCCAACAAAAGTGTTTTCTTAGCTTTCTTAGCAGGGATTATCAGACTGAAACCCTGCCCTAATTCACCATGCCTATCTATTACAATTTTTACGTAAGGCGCTTTTTGGGCAATAATTGTATTTATGTCTTCTATTGCTTTGTTCCAAGTCTCTACAATATTGGGGAGAACCATATAAATACAGCAACAGAGGTGAAACTCCTTGGTTTTAGGCTTGTATTGAATGAAGAAATTTCCCAAAGAAAAAGACTCAAACAATGGGCCACCAATCATCCGAAAATCATTTGGAGAATTCGGACAAATGGTTCTCAGCATATTAACTCTCTTTCGGAACCACCGTTCATGTCGATTGAAATATCTCTGAACAATATCAGCAACAACCACGACACAAACTATTATAACTATTCCGACAGTTTCCGAAAATGCATGAGTAAGAGCTTTTAGCCCCAATATGATGCAAATGCACCATAATACGAATAAGCCAAGTTTTTTGATTATCATAAGGCAATTCACTAACTATTGTTTAACATTGTCTTTCATTTCCTATATAGTGGTACGCTCCGTCTCATCCGTAATTAGTTCTTTCATATCCACAGACAATAACTGCGCAATTTCAAGAAGTGTGGTAAGGTTGGGTTGAGAGCGGTTGCATACATAAGCATTGACCGTACTGAAACTTCTTCCCAACTTCTTTGCAAGCCATGTTTGGCTTATCCCTTTGTCCTCTAAGACTGCTCTTATGCGATTTAACTTCATGTTTTTATCGTTTTTACGCTACAAAAATAATATTTTATTGTGATAATCCATCCAAATCTCCACCGCGGTAGGTGTTGTCGCCAGTCCCCCAAGTCCGGTTTCCTTGATGGTCGGAGACATGTCATTTCCAATCCGTCTCATTGCGTCGATCACCTCATCAACAGGTATGGCACTCCTTATGCCTGCCAGTGCCATCTGGGCTGAGGTCACTGCATTTACTGCACCTGCCACATTTCTCTTCACACAGGGAACTTCAACCAAGCCGCACACCGGATCACAGGCAAGACCCAGCATGTTCTTCAGGGCAAATGCTGCCGCGTCCCCGATTGCCTCATGATCGCCGCCCATAACACTTACAAGTCCTGCTGCCGCCATGGCGCTGGCAGAACCGATTTCTGCCTGACATCCGCCGGAAGCCCCGGCTATGGATGCATTCTTCGCTATAACTGCACCTACTCCCGCAGCCACATACATGGCTTTAGTCATCTGCTCATGGTCTATCCCAAGCTCTTCACCTGCCGTAAGAAACACGGCCGGAATAACACCACATGAGCCAGCAGTCGGGGCCGCAACTATTCTTCTCATGCAGGCATTTGACTCGCCCATCTTTATAGCCTTCTCCATAACCTTGGAGATAAACGGGCCGCATATATTCTTCCCCTCTTCGTTGTATCTATGGAGCTTCTCACCGTCTCCGCCTGCAAGTCCTGAGGCCGACCGGAGACTGCCGTCATAGGACGCATCCGCCAGCTCCATCGCCTTGTACATCTCACTCATCATGGCAAATGACTCTTCTTCGGGCACGCCCCTTTCTTCTGCGTCCGCTAGCTCTACGACCTTCCAAAATTCAAGCTTTTCTTCCCATTGCCCACATCTGACGTATCAGCTTTGAATGATTCACATTGTCGAAGAATTCCTTGATATCGACATCCACGACAAAATAAAGATGCTGCCTGTGAATCATTTTATAGCATTGCGCCAATGCATTTTCTGCTGACCTGTTTGGTCTGAAACCGTTGCTTCGCTCATGAAACTTAGCTTCACATATCGGTTCAAGCACTTGTAAAATGCATTGTTGAACCAATCTGTCAACTATTGTCGGTATTCCCAGTGGTCTGGTCTTACCATTAGGCTTTGGAATTTCTACTCGCCTGACAGGTTTGGGTTTGTAAAATTTTAGTTTCCTCTGAATTATCTCAGCTAACTTTTCAGCAGATAATTTCTCAATATCTTTGATATTCAGATTATCCGTACCGCTTGTATAACTGCCTGAATTCCGCTTGATATTCCTGTACGCAAGCCGTATATTTTCCTCACTTGAAATTATTCCCATGAGCTTTGTGAAAACTTCACCTTGTTTGCTTTTGGCATACAAATCATCAAAACATTCCTGCAAGTCATAATATTCCAGATATCTTAGTTTTTTCTGCTTTGTCATAGGCAACTCCCCCTTTCAGGTTTGTTTTTCTCGGATAACTCCTAAGTCTTACTCGAAGCTATGATTTTTAACACCTATAACTAATTTTGTAATATCGACTTGTGGCTGTCCCTCCGTTTTCTGTTACAGAAAACATCATCGGTAGTGCCACGACTTTGCCCACAGTCAGAACAGCTTATTATTCTTCGTCTGTACCGCAATAATGCGTACTGTAGGCTGCCACGTTCCGATAATCCTATCTCTGCATACATACTTAGGTGTCTGCTGTAAG
>OLWU01000180.1_pt1 | contig 14902 bp, 9 predicted proteins | sample 1673351 | NCBI WGS metagenome assembly OLWU01 (sample SAMEA103958109, study PRJEB25191) | human gut metagenome | biome: human-associated habitat [ENVO:00009003]; feature: intestine environment [ENVO:2100002]; material: feces | place: Germany | collected 2013/2015
GAACGGACATCGTCTATTATTTCTTCGTCGCGTTTATCGGCATGAATTTCCTCGTGGAGCTCGGCGTGAACGCGGTTCTGAGCGCGGCCATCGCGCGGATCGTGAAGGCCGTCCAGAAAGCGCACGGAGAGGCAAATTCGTAATTGGCAGAAAGGGGAGCGGAGCGTTCCGCTTCCCGCCTGTGCAAAGCATGGAGAATACATATGAGCAAACAAAAAATCCGCGCCGCCGTCTTCGATCTCGACGGGACGCTTTTAGATACGCTGTATGACCTTGGCGCGTGCGCCGACAAAGCGCTCATGTCGATGGTGGTGCTGATGTTCCTGTACACGCTGGCGTATTACCAGATCGTCAGCGGACTTCCGATTTCGATGACGCAGATTGGGCTTGGTACGGACGAATATTCCAGCCTGCTGACCATCAACGGAGGCATTCTGTGTTTGCTGCAGATTCCTGCGATCGCGCTGTTCCAGCGGATGAGCAACACCCGTGTGCTGGTGCTGGGCATGTCCATTACCGCGGTTGGCTATGCGTTCCAAATCGGCGCCGATTCGTGGGTGACGTTCGCGATTGCGACCGTGCTGTGGACGCTCGGCGAGCTTGGCACATTCCCGATTGCCGCTACGACGGTGGCGAATATCGCGCCGAAGGATGTACGCGGCACGTATCAGGGCTTGTACAACCTGGTGTGGTCGCTATCCAACGCGTTTTCGCCGCTTGTCGGAGGCTGGATTTTGAACGCGTTCGGCAGTCACGTGCTGTGGACCTGCTGCACGGTGATGTTCGTAATTGTGGCGATCGGCTTCTACGTGACGCGCGGCCCCCGCGAACGCGCCGCAGCCCGCAATCTTGCGATGGAGGAACTGTAGCGGTTGCGCTGCGCAGGTGGCGTGCGGTAGATACGCCACCGAACTTGCCAGACAACTTAACATAACTTAACAGCAACTTCGCATCTGTTAAGTTCGCTGGTAAGTTGCTGTTAAGTTCGTGCGAAGTTGACGGAAAGCGATGTATTGGCGTGATTGTGTGGCACAAATAATGGACATTGCCGGCAAGACAGGGGTGCATGTGCGCGTATGAAAAAGCGGGAGGCCGCGATTCGGTTGGAATCGCGGCCTCCCGCTATGCGATTTAAAAAATCGGAAAGAAGAGAATCGGTGCCGCAGCGTTCGCTGCGGCGGTGCCTTGCCTCACGCGGTCTGTTTCAAAGAGATGGCCTGACGCGGTTCGGCTTGCCTTCCTGCTTGAAGGTCTTACTTGTTGAGGACCTTCTTCATCAGATCAGCGGAAGCCTTGGCAAGTGCGAACTGGCCGAAGCCCGGATCGATGGAAGCGAGGTTGGAGTTGAGGATCTGGTTGAAAGTGTCGTTGTTCTTCATGATGTTTCCTTTCGGACGACCGCCTGGTTTCTTGCTTCTTTTTTTCTTCTCTACATCGTGCGGTGCGTCGCTATTGTGTTGTTTTTCTTGTTCTTCGTTCTTCTGTTGTTTTTCTGTTGTGCCTTTACTATACGCACGTCGGTATGCGTCTGGCATGCCGCAATCGTCATTTCTATTGTAAAATCATCGGGTTATCTTGAAGAAAATGTGATTACTGTGCCCGCATAACAACACAATCGCCGTATCGTACGCTGACACGAGACGGAACATATCCATTCCCATGTCAACGCACGATACGGCGATATCGGCGTAAATCAGCGGAATAATCGTAAATCAGCGGGGCTGACGGAAGTGACGGTCACCGATTGGATCGAACGGCGTGTGCGGTTCAAGCTGGTACCAGTATGCCACCGACGCGACGTCATCCTGCCGCTCGAAATTGCCGGCTTCCTCGGTGCCGATCTGCTGCCAGGTGACGCGCAGGTCAGAATCGAAATAAATCGGATCCGGAATGTGCCAGCGGTACAGGCCGCGCATGACGGGTGTGGCCACATCCCAGTAGTCGCTTTCGCGGTGCGCGGCAAGACGCTGCGAATAGAACGGGAATCCCAGGTACGGTCCGGTGAACGTGTTCTCGCGCATGCGGCCATGCTCGTCGAAGTCGGCGAAGCTCCACGCGCCGCCGAAGTAGTCTTCCGCTCCGGTGCTGCACCACGTCGGGTACTGTTCATCGCCGTCGATGTACATCTTGACTTCGCCTTCGCCCCACCAGCGGCTTTCCAGCGCGGTCAGCGCAAGGTAGGTGCCGATGTACGCGCCATGGCCGTGCACATTGTCGAGAATCGTGTAGTCACGGGCAATTTCGGTGACGCGTTCGCGGCGCCACTGCGCATGGAAGCGCATCGCATCGGCTGGCAGCGCGTCGTATTCCGTGTAGTCGATTTGGTAGAAGAAGGCCGGCACGTCCTCGTTGTGATCGTTGCGCAGCACAATGCGCGCGTGCTCGAACGGCATGGCGAAATAGCAGTTGAAACCTCGATTTGGCACCACCATGATCGGGATGGAATTGATACGGCAGGCCTGTGCGTGACCGCAGCAGAAGAAATCGCCGATCGGGCACTGCACGGACGGCGTCTCCTCGCCATCCCAATAGAATTCGAGGATGAGATTGCGCAGTACGTTCGGACCGGTCGGGGAAGTGCGGTCGGTGACCGTCATCCAAATGTGGCGAATCACGCCCGGGCCATCGACGTCCATCAGCGTGACCGAATCGCCCGCCTTGATCGTCTGGATGCAAGGGCTGCCCTTACGTGACGGGCCGAGCGCGCTGGCGGCGGTGGCTGCAGTGCCCTTGCCGCCGGTCGGGTTTTCGGCGTTGACGCAACGTGTACGGCCGTGGTCCGTCGCGATTGCTAGCGAATCGAGGGCACCGTTGCCGAAACCGGAAGTCGCCATAGTATTCATTGTTCTCTCCTTTGTTAAACAGCTTGGGAAACGCGGAAATGGGTGCGCCGCCTACCACTGCCGACTATCGTAGATCCCCCTTGCAGTGGGCGCGTCGATAATGCCGGCCACGGTGCTGAAAGCCGCCGCGGCCGGTTGTATCTGTTTTTGCGTTATTTCACAACATCCCAGCGTTGTTGGGTCGCGTTACTTCACTGCACCGGCGGTGATACCCTGCGACAGCTTGCGCTGGAAGATGATGAAGAAGATGATGGTCGGGATGATGCTCAGCAGCGAAGCCGATGCCAGCGTGGTCGCTTCCATGGTGCGCTGGCCCTGCAGGGTGGCGAGTGCCAGCGGAATGGTCTGTACGTCATCGCTCATGAGGAACGCCATCGGAATCATGTATTCGTTCCACGTCCACACGAAGAAGAACACGAACAGCACGCTGATGGTCGGCCAAGAAATTGGCAGCACCACCTTGCGCAGGATTTGCCAGCGAGAGGCGCCGTCGATGGCCGCGGCCTCAAGGATGGCCTGCGGGAACGTGCCGTATACGGAGGACAGCAGATAGGTGCCGTAGGCGCTTTGGATGATGGTGAAGATGATGATGATCGCGAGTTTGGTGTTGTACAGACCGACCTGCTTGAACATGGTGTACAGCGGGTAGAGCAGCGCTTCCTGCGGCATCATGTTGGCGAGCATGATGCCGAGCACGATCCAGGTGTTGCCCTTGACCTTGCCGATGCCGAGCGCGAAGGAGTTGAGCACCGACAGCACGACCGCCGCGACAGCCACCACTAGGGAGATGATGAAGCTGTTCCAGAACTTCAGCGGGAAGTTGGTGGTAGTCCAGAAGGAGATGATGCCCTCCATGGTGAAGTGCTTCGGCAGGGAGAGCGGGCCGGTGGCGTTGTAATCGGCGGAGGTCTTGAACGCGTTGACGGTCAGGACGAGCAGCGGGAACAGGACGAGCAGAGCTCCGGCGACGAGCAGGATCAGGGTGATCCAGTCACCTGCGGAACGCACGTGCTGCGTTTTCTTCGAGGCCTTGCGCGCGGCGGCCGTGGACATGGAATAAGTCATGATGGCACCTTTGCTTTTCGGATTTTTAGTATGTTCTTGCGATTGTTTTTCGGGTTTTCTCTCAGACGAGTTCCTTCTCGACGTGCTTCTGCACGAGGGTGAACACGATGGAGAAGACGATGATTACCACAGTCAGCGCTGTGGAGATTGCGGCACCGTAGCCCACCTGCTGCACCTGGAAGAACTGGTTGTAGGAGTAGTACGACGGAACCGTGGTGGAGGTGCCCGGACCGCCCTTGGTGAGCAGGTAGACCGGAGCGAAGGTCTTCAGTGCGCCGATGGTTGCGGTGAGGATGACCACCAGCAGTTCAGGGATGATGGACGGCAGGGTGACCACGCGGAACTTCTGCCACCAGTTGGCGCCGTCAAGACCTGCGGCCTCGTAGAGTTCCGGATCGACGCGCTGCAGGCCCGACATGAAGATGACGATCGGGTAGCCGAGCTGGATCCACACCAGGATGAACATGAGGATCGGCAGTGCGCTGTCAGGGCTGCCCAGCCAGTTGTGCTGCAATGCACCCAAGCCGATCTTGGCGAGCAGTGCGTTGACGGCACCGTCCTCCGGGCGGAAGATCCAGCCCATGATGATTGCGGCGACGGCCACCGGAAGCAGCTGCGGCAAATAGAACAGCGCGCGCAGGAAGGAAGCGGTTTTGCCGCCGAACTTCTTTTGGATCACGTCGGTGAGCAGAGACGAGATGAACAGGCCGAGGATGGTAGGGATGATCACGATAGCCACGATGATCCAGAACGAGTTAGCGAAGGAAATCCAGAACGTCGAATCGGAGAACAGGCGTTTCCAGTTTTTCAGGCCGACCCACTTGACGGGACCGACGCCACGCCAGCGGGTGAAGCTCAGGTAGATGTTCCAGATGAACGGAACAACAACTACCGCGAACAGGCCGATGAGGCCGGGGATGAGGTATGGAACGAATTTCGCGGAGCGGTTGCCGGGAAGTCTCGACATGGAGGCTTCGTGCTTGGTCTTTTGAGACATTGCAAGTCCTTTGAAATGTTGATGATCCGAGGGATTTCCGATGGATTGTTCTGTGATGACGCACGATTTGGCGCGATGCGACGTGCGGAATGTATGGGGGAGGAAAGGGTTGGTGCGGTCCGCCCGAAGGCGGGCCGCACCATTATTGGAGTTGGAATGGAAAGGAAGGATCGGTTGTTTTTAGTTGTTCTTGACGCCCATATCCTCGACGCCGGTGTCGTACTTCTCGTGGATGTTCTTGAGCACGTCTGCCGGCTTCTTGGTGCCGTTGACCAGCTCCTGGAACTCCGCTGGAACCGCGTCGGTGAGGTTGGAGGCCGCGTAATCCGGGTAGTAGCTGAGCTTGCCGTCCTTGGCGTAGGAATCGTATTCCTCGATCATGGCCTTGCTCTTCGCGTCGGTGATCTTGCTGGTGTCTGCCGCTACCGGAATGCCGCCTGCGTTGCCGAGGAAGTTCTGCACATCATCGGAGAGGACGTAGTCGATGAACTTGGCGGACAGATCCTTGTGGTGCGACTTCTCGGGAATCACCAGCAGGTTGCCTGCGCAGCCGACTGCGTAGTTGGATTCCGGCATGACGGCCGCGTCCCAATCGAACGACTTGATCTGCTTGACGAAACGGCCCTGGTTCCAAGTACCAGTCTGGTAGATCGGATATTCGCCCTTGATGAAGGCCTGCGTGGTGTCCTCGGCCTTCATGCCAGTGGCGTTGCGGGAGATGAAGCCCTTGTCAAGCCACTCGTTGATGGTCTTGACGGAGTTGGTCAGCACTTTGGAATTCCAGTCGACGTCACCCCTGTACAGCTGCCAGTTGTCGATGAACTTGGAGTCGGCATTCTTGGAAACGAGCTGCCACCACAGCCACATCACGCCGTATTCCTGCGCGTCGGCTGCAATCGGGGTCACGCCGGCGTCCACGAACTTCTGGCAGGCGTCCACGAACTCGTCGTAGGTGGTCGGAATCTTGATGTTGTACTTGGCGAACAGGTCCTTGTTGTAGTAGACGCGCTGGAATTCAGCGTAGCTGGTCATACCGTACCAGGTATCGCCGTCCATGATGCCGTTCTCGTCGTACTTGGCGACTGCTGCGTTTGCGCCGGTCACCTTCTTGTCCCAGCCGTACTGCTTGACATAGTCGCCGAGGTCGGTGAGCAGGCCCATGGTGGAGAGCACGCCGGCGGAGCCGTTGCCGCGGTTGGATTCCATGAGGTCTGGCGCTTCGTCGGAGTTCAGGAATTGGCTGCCGTTCTGCGCGATCTGGGTGAAGGACTTGCGCTCGAAGTTGATCTTGACGCCGGTCTCTTTTTCGAAGGCCTTGGCCGCGCGACGCCAAGCCTGAGTCTGGCCTGCGTCGTCCTCTTCGTAATACCAGAACGACAGGCTGTCCGGCTTTTCCTCGTCCTGTGCGGTATCGCTACCACATGCGGCGAGGGAGGTCAGCGACAGTGCTGCGATGGCCAGCGTGGCCAGTCCTCGTTTGATGTTCATTGCTATTCTCCTTGTTTCCTTCTTGAGGCGCGCCCTGCGGCACGGCTCACATCTGGTTGTATTGAAACGTTTCGATGACGTGCGTGCGATTCCGCGGTCCGTTTGGATTCGCCGGATTTCGCCCGGCTTGTTCGTTTGTTCGGTTTCTTCGGAGACCGTTGTATCGTCATTGAAACGTTTCGATTATCCGTATGAAATTATGTTGCCTTGCGATTCCGTCCGGCCGCTCTGCCTTCCGGTAATCGCAGGAAAATCTATATTGTTCCGCCGGACCCCGCTTCCGCAACGGATCCGCGTCGCTTCAGCGCGGGTTCGATGAGTTCCACGGAACCTTTGATGTCGGTGTGCTCCTCGATGGCGGAGACCAACAGGTTCATGGCTTCGGCGCACAGCTCCTCCGGCATGACCGGCATTTCGGTGATGGGGAAGCGCGTCGGCTCGCCTTCGAAATACGTGCCGCACGACAGGACCGAAACGTCCTGCGGAATCGACATGCCCGCGTCGTGCAACGCCATCAGCACCTGGCTGAGGACGCTTGCGTTCGCCTGGTTGATGATGGCGGTCGGGCGGTCGGGGTGCGCGAAGACGGTGCTGACGAAGTGCTGCGCGTCGAAGCTGTCCGCTTCGTAATGCTCGGATTCGATGACCGTCATGCCGAGCTCCTTCGCGTGCGCCAGCAGGCTTTCGCGGAAGATGACGACGTAACCGGAATGGCGGTTGTAGTCGGATTCGTTGTTGCGCAGGAACACGACGGTGCGGTGTCCCTTCTCGTACAGGAAGTCGACGGCCTTGCGGCCCATCAGCGCGAAATCGATGTCCACGCAGGCGCAGCCGGCGTGCAACGACGGATAGCCGATAGCCACGCACGGCTTGGAAAAAGTGCCGGATTGAGCGGCGCGCTCGTCATCCTGCTCCACGTCGAGCAGCACGATGCCATCCGCAAGATTGCTTTGCGTCACGCGGCGGATATCCTTCACTGCATCCGGACCGGTCAGCAACATCACGTCATACCCTGCATTCCTTGCGGCCCATGCGGTGCGCAGGAAGTAGGCGTTGTACCTGGCCTGGTTGATGTCGCCTCGAATCGGGGCGCTCAACGCGATGATCTGGTTGCGCATGCCGCGCATCTTACGGGCGCTGGCGTCCGGAGTGTAACCGAGCTTCTCTACGGCGGCCATGACTTTGTCGGTGGTTTTCGCAGAGATTGAACGCTTGCCGGATAGTACATAGGAGACGGTGCTGGCGGAAACTCCCGCTTCGCGGGCCACGTCTTTGATGCCTGCCATGCGTCTCGCCTCCCTCTTGTGCCGTTCTATCCGCTATTTATCGAATCGTTTCGTCGAAACGTTTCACTTAGCATAGCGCGACTATAAAATCATGTCAATCGTACGGCACGTCGCGTTCTCCCGTATGGGTTTATCGCCTATACGGGAGAACTACGCGTAGTTAGCGCTTCTTGCCGGACTTGCCGACCTTGCCAAACGTGAACGCGCGGACGATCGCCACAATGCCAAGTGCAACCAACGCGCATCCGCCAAACAGAATCAGCCAACCGGTGGAGGCCAGCGGGCTGAACAGCATGATGCAGCCGGCCACAATCGAAATCAGCGCGTAAATCACAGCCCATGCGGAACTTGGCATATGCCACGACTCAACCAGCGCCATCACGCCTTCCATCATCCAGCCGAGGCCCACCACCATAGTGACGAGCACTGCCAGCATGGCGCCGGACAGGGTCGCATTCTTCAGCATGACCACGCCACCGACTGTCAGCAACAGGCCGACCAGAATGTCAAGCACGCGCCAGCCTCCCGGCAGACCGAGCTCCACAATTGCGGTGACGATACGGATCACCCCGGAAATCACGAAATACGCGCCCAACGCAACCGCGGCGATCTTCAGCGTCACCCCCGGCCAGATGAGTAGCGCAATGCCGAGCACAATCGCCATCACGCCGAGCACGCCGTACACACCGCGAATGGCATTCTTCGCACGTTGCGGCAGCCACGATTCCACCAACTTGAACGGGCTTACCGGCTCCCACTCGCCACTGTCGTTGCTATGGCTATTCGGGTCGTAACCATACGGATTACCGTACGGATATCCATACGGATTGCCGTAGGGGTTGCCATATGGATTGCCGGAATAGCGAGGGGTCTGCTCGGCATCTGGTCCGCCGCTTTGTGGACCGTCCTGCTGTTGCGATTGCTGCGCTTGCTGGCTCGGTGCATAGGCGCCGTATCCCGGCTGCGGTGGTTGACTGGGGTCGTTGGGATTGCCGGGATTCATATTTGGATAGCTCATGATGCCCTCCTTCAGAAAAACATGCTTTGAGGCGTCGTTTGCTTCAAAGACGTGCTTTCATTTTAGGCACCCTGCCTGTTTTCAGCCATCAACAGAATCGGCCGGCCTGCCTATTGGCAAGTCGGCCGGAATTATGCCGCGAATCGGCGGTTATGCTTGAGGCTGAAGCTGGCTTAGCTTAGAACAGCTTGAGCTGAACGTTGAGGCTGAGCGGCTGGTCGGCGGGCAGCTGGTACTGCTCATGCACCGGCGACATCCACGAATCGTCGCCGCCGACGCCCATTTGCGCGGCCAGCAGACGCAGGAACATGTGACGCGGCTTCGGCAGCTCATCCTGATGCAGCGCCTCTTCCAGCATCGTGCTCGAATACGGCAGTAGGCTCATCGCGAACGGCTTTGCGCCGGCACCGCGCTTCACGCGCACACCGTGGCCGGAATCGTCCGTGATCTCCGCCCAACGCACATCCTCATGATTGCCGGTTTCCTGCGGCAGCAGGTACGGCGCGCAATCATCGCCAGCCGTCGTGCTCCATACACCCAGCTTCGCGTGCCTGCGGTCGGCGTACGTCTCTTCCGGACCGGCGCCGTAGAATCGCAGGTTCGCATATTCCACCGGCAGCGCCCATTCGATACCGAACGCCGGAATCGTTGGCAGATCGCCGTTCTTCTCGCCTGGATACTCGACGTCGAGCGAAACGAGGCCGGCCGTGTCGGCAACGTAACGGACCGTCACTTTCGTGCGCTGCGGAATCGCCAATTCGTACGTATACGTGGCTTCCACGGCATTTTCTCCACGATTTGCGATCGCGCAGTCGACGCAACGCGCATACTTTCCTGCGACCGCCCACGCGGCACGTTCGAAAGCGTGTCCAGCACCGCGATCGTTGTCCGTCAGCGGACGGAACGTGGTGATCGACGGGCGGCGCAGCACGAATTCGCGCTCGCCGAACGTATATGAAACCATACCCCCTTGTGTGCGGGAGAACAGTGCTTCACGACCCTGTCCGCGCACGCCGGCGTTCCAGCGGCCAAGGGTGACGGTGCCGTCGGCCGGAGCTCCGGCCGCGTCAACGGCATCTGCAGTGGTCTTCGCACCTGCCACCACGCACTGGCCGAACGCCAGCTCGTAGCCGGCCGGTGCCCAATCGCAAGCGTTGCCAAGCTGCTGCGATACCTCCAAAACCAGCTCTTCGGCGTTGCTGCGGTAGTCATCAACCGGCCAATCGACTTCGAATGAAGCGCTCTCGCCGGCGGCCACGTCGAAACGGCGCGTAGTCGACCATACCGGCTTGCCGTCGGCCAAAATCCGCAGCACGAAGCGATAATCGCCCGTAGACACAAACAGATTGTCGTTCGTAATACGCGCTTCATCGACCGAAACCGCAATCTTCACGTTCGCGTACAGCTGCTTGACTTCCTGCGCTTTCGGCGAGGGGGTGCGGTCGGCGAACAGCAGGCCGTCGCCGGAGAATTCGTAATCGCTTGGACGATCGCCGAAATCGCCGCCGTAGCACATGCGTGTCGTGCCGTCGGGCAGCTTGGTCTCGATTGCCTGGTCGATGAAATCCCAAATGAAACCGCCCTGGTACATCGGGTAGCGTTCCAACGCCGTGTATTCGTCCATATTGCCGCACGAATTGCCCATTGCGTGCATGTATTCGCAGGAGATGTACGGCTTCTTTGGACCGTCCGTATGTGCCGGGCTGCCGTCGTTCAGATAGCGTTCGATTTCGTCGGCATGCGCGTACATACGGCTTTCGATGTCCGTCACATCCTCGAATTCGCGCATGTGCACGGAACCCTCGTAATGTACCGGACGATTCGGATCAATCGTGTGCGCGTGGCGATACATCGCACGAAAAACCTCGCCCGCGCTCGACTCGTTGCCAAGCGACCAGATCAGCACGCTCGGATGGTTGTAATCGCGGCGCATCATGCTGTTGATGCGGTCCACGCACGCGCCCTCCCATTCGGGGCGGCTGCCGGGGATGCCGTCTTCAGGACGCTCGACATTGTTTGCCACCCACGTGCCGTGCGTCTCCATATTCGTCTCGTCGATCAGATACAGACCGTACTCGTCGCACAGGTCGTACCAATACTCCTGGTTGGGGTAGTGGGAGGTGCGGATGGCGTTGATGTTGTGCCGCTTGCAGAAGACCACGTCGGAAAGCATGTCCTCGCGGGTGATCGCGCGGCCGCGCTTCGCGTCGAATTCGTGGCGGTCCGCGCCCTTGAACACGATGCGCTTGCCATTGAGCGTCATAATGCCGTTTTCGATGCGGAACGTGCGGAAGCCGATCTTCTGCGTCACGGTTTCGATGATGGCGCCGTCATGTCCGACGACGCGTACGGTCAGCGTGTACAGCGTCGGCGATTCCGCGCTCCACGGCGCGATGTTCGTCATTTTGCCGGAATTAAGGGCGATTTCGCCGTTGCAGGCCTGCGTTGATTCCCATACGACATTTCCGTCGCCGTCGCGCAGCGTGCTTTCGATAGTCATCGCGTCGGCGGGGTTGCGCAAGGTGAGTGCCGCGTTGAGTTCGGCGGTGTCGGCCGTACCGGCGGTGTCGGCTGCGGTGTAGTCGGCTTCAAGCTGCACGGTTTCGACGTGCGTATGCGGCTGGGCGGCGAGCTCGACGGTGCGGAACAGGCCGTGCAGTCGCCAGAAATCCTGGTCTTCCAGCCAAGAGGCGCTCGAATATTCGTAGCAGGCGACGGTGAGCGTATGCTCGGCTTCGGGGGAATCGGCGGCGTTGCCATTGCCGTTTCGCAGCGCTTCCGTCACATCGAATTCGCTCGGCGTGAATCCGTCCTCGCCGTAACCCACGAACGTGCCGTCAAGCCATACGTAGATCGCGGTGGCGGCACCGTGGAAGGTGAGGCTGACCGTGCCGTCGTTTTCCAGCGTGCGCGCAAGCTGCGCGTCGAGCGCGAATCGACGGCGGTAGATCGCCACATGGTTGTTTTCCGGAATATTTGGCGCCTGCGGATCCTCGTGACCGTCCCACGGATATTGGATGTTGACGTACTTGTTCTTGAGATAGCCGGCCATCTGCAAGTGGCCCGGCACCTCGATCGCGCCGAAATCGCCATCCTCGAAATCGACGGCCGCGAACGGAGCGTTTTCCACGTCCACGTTGCGCGCTTGTTCGATACGAACCTTCCATTCGCCGTCGAGGCTCTGCTTCGGCTCGCTCGTCTCGCCGATGACATATCGGTGGCTGGAATGTGCCGGCTTGCGGTTCGCTGCGAACACCGTCGGATCGGTGAGCCAGCTTGCACTTGCCGTGGTTGCATGTACGATTGCGAGTTCGGCTGTATCTGCCATCTTGCATCCCCCTGTATTACTTGGTGTCACTGCATCGTTGCGGTTGCGCCGTGCGATGTTGCACGACCGTTTAGTAATGAATTTTACTAACTACCGATAATATATCATACTTCATGGTATCGTGCACCCGTCGCGTGCCATGCATCGTTCCGCCACATGTCCATTTTTCACACGCCGAGGATGTGCGATAATAACAGGATGCGCCGATGGCGTCCGCCCGGTGCCCACAACCGCGCAGCGTTGCCTCGCCTTTGCAAAATGCTTGCGATTCCGCGGATTTTCGATTTCCGCGATTCGAGGCATACGTAAGACGGGGGAGAGCTGACTACTCCGCGGCGCTCCCAAGGAGATCACCATGGATGATCGCAAGAAAGATCAGTCCATCCAGTCCCATGCCAATTTTGACGGCGATTCCGCTACGGGCGATCGCACGCAGATTCGGCAGGATCAGCAAAACCAGCAGCCGCCACAAATCGACCCGTCGCTTGCCGACGCGCAAGCCGTGGCCGCATCGCTCGGCGTCGATCCGAACACCGGTCTGAGCCAAGCCGAAGCTGAACGCCGACTCGCGCAATACGGGCCGAACGAGCTCGCATCCGCACCACCCGTGCCAAAATGGAAGAAGTTCCTGGCGCAGTTCAAAGACCCCCTCGTCTACCTGCTGCTCGCTGCCACCGGCATCTCGCTCATCGCATGGTTCATCGAAAAAGCCAACGCTGCGCCAGGCGCGGAAGGCGGCGAAATACTGCCGTTCGACGCCATCGTCATTGTGCTTATCCTTATCGTCAACGCGGTACTCGGCTACATTCAGGAATCGAAAGCGGAAGAAGCCGTCGAAGCGCTCTCCCAAATGACCGCGCCGCAAACCAACGTGCTGCGCGACGGCAAAATCGCACGCATCAACACCGTCGACGTGGTGCCGGGAGACATGGTCGTGCTCGGTGAAGGCGACTCCATTCCCGCCGACGGACGTCTGCTCGCCGCCGCCAGCCTGCGCGTGGCGGAAGCGAGCCTGACCGGCGAAAGCGTACCGGTCGGCAAAAACGTCGACACACTTGCCGAAGCCAAGGCCTTGGGTGATCGCGCCAATATGGTGTTCAACGGCACGTCCGTGACGCAAGGCACCGGCCGCGCAATCGTGACGAGCACCGGCATGCGCACGCAGGTCGGTAAAATCGCGGACCTTCTGCAGGCCACGGATGATGATGACAGTCCGCTGCAGAAGGAAATGAACTACGTTTCCAAGATTCTCGGCATCGCGGTGTGCATTATCGCGGCGGTCGTGCTGGTGGCGCTTGCGCTGACCGAAGGCTTCAACGACATCCACGACGTAATCGATTCGCTGCTGCTATCCGTTTCGCTGGCCGTCGCGGCCGTGCCGGAAGGGCTCGCCGCGATTCTGACAGTCGTGCTCGCGCTCGGCGTGCGCCGCATGGCCGAACATCATGCGATCGTCAAGAAACTGCATTCCGTGGAGACGCTTGGCTCCGCGTCCGTGATCTGCTCCGACAAGACCGGTACGCTCACCCGCAACGAGATGACGGTGGAGCGTGTGGTCACCCCGAGCGGCGAGGTGCAGCTGACCGGCACCGGCTATGCGCCAGAAGGCAGAATGATTGCGATTCCCGACGCTGCTCTGTCTGGTTCCGCCGCTTCCGCCGCACAGGTCGAAGCCGTCGCCACGCTCGCCGTGGGCTCGCTGGCCAACGACGGCGAATTGCGCGAAACCGTGACTTTCGGCGCTGTCGAAGCTGCTGGCGATTTAGTTGCGTCCTCATCGGCATGGGAGGCTGTCGGTGATCCGACCGAAGTGTCGCTTATCGTCGCCGCACGTAAGGTGAAGGCCGATCGCAAGTACGCGAACTACACGCGCGTCGGCGAGATTCCCTTCACTTCCGATCGCAAACGCATGGCCGTCGTCGCGCAGGATAACACTGATGCCGGGCGTCTCACCGTCTTTGCTAAAGGCGCCCCCGACGTGCTGCTCGGCTACTGCGGCCGCATCGCGGTCAACGGTGCCGTACGACCGATGACGCAAGGCGATCGCCAGCAGATCCTCGCCGCCGTGGAACGCCTGTCCGCCGAAGCGTATCGTACGCTGGGCCAGGCGTACCGGCCACTCGGCACAGCATCGCTCACCGACGTGCCGGGCGTGCGCATCAACGCGGCCGGGCACGTGGCGGACATCGCCGAACAAAGCGACGTGCTGGAAAGCGACCTGATCTGGGTCGGCATGGTCGGCATCATCGACCCGCCGCGCACCGAAGTGCGCGATTCCGTCGCCGAAGCGCATCGCGCCGGCATCCGCACCGTCATGATCACCGGCGACCATCCGCTGACCGCGGCACGCATCGCCAGCGATTTAGGCATCATCGACGCGACCGGTGCCGCGGACCTCGGCAGCACCGTGCTTACCGGCACCCAACTCGACGAGCTGCCGGACGAAGCCGCATTCGACAACGCCACCCGCAACATCTCCGTCTACGCGCGCGTCGCGCCGGAACACAAGCTGAAGATCGTCGAATCGCTGCAACGGCAAGGCAATATCGTGGCCATGACCGGCGACGGCGTGAACGACGCGCCCGCCGTCAAAACCGCGGATATCGGCGTCGCGATGGGCATCACCGGTACCGAAGTTACCAAGCAGAGCGCCAAGATGATCCTCGCCGACGACAACTTCAGCACCATCGTCGAGGCGGTACGCGAAGGCCGTGGCATTTTCGACAACATCCGTAAGTTCCTGCGCTATCTGCTGAGCTCCAACGTCGGTGAGGTCTTCACGGTCTTCGGCGGTGTGATGCTGGCCGGCTTCCTCGGCATCACGCAGCCGGGCAGCCAAGGCGTGACCGTGCCGCTGCTCGCCACGCAGCTGCTGTG
>OLWU01000188.1_pt1 | contig 14777 bp, 11 predicted proteins | sample 1673351 | NCBI WGS metagenome assembly OLWU01 (sample SAMEA103958109, study PRJEB25191) | human gut metagenome | biome: human-associated habitat [ENVO:00009003]; feature: intestine environment [ENVO:2100002]; material: feces | place: Germany | collected 2013/2015
CGGGCTGGTGCGTACCCTGATCGTGAAGGATATGTCCCGCTTGGGTCGCGAGTATCTGAAGGTCGGTGAGCTGACGGAGCTCTACTTCCCGTCCAAGGGCGTCCGCTTCATCGCGGTCAATGATGGCGTGGATTCTCTGGTAGAGAGCAGCAGCGACTTCAACCCCATCCGCAACTGGGCCAACGAACTCCACGCCAAGGACACCAGCCGCAAGGTACGTTCCGTGAAACGGATGCAGGCGGAGAACGGGGAACGCTTAGGCGGCAAGCCGCCCTACGGCTACCGCAAGCGGGACGATGACAGCAAGCGACTCGTACCCGACGAGGAGACAAAGGGTGTCGTCCAACGTATCTTCAAGCTCTGTGCTGAGGGGAAAGGGCCGAATCAGATCGCCCGCATACTGCGGGACGACCATGTGCTGAACCCCACTAATCAGTACTACCAACAGACCGGCGTAGCCTGCACACGGCTGGATACCACGCGCCTGTATAACTGGTGCGGCGCAACGGTGGCGAACATCCTATCCAATCCTGTGTACCTTGGTCACACGCTGAATATGCAGAGCAGTACCCTGTCCTACAAGAACAAGCAGATATTCCACCGTCCGCCGGAGGAACAGGTGTTGGTGAAGAACACCCATGAGGCCATCATTGACCAAGAGTCTTGGGACACGGTGCAGCGCGTTCGGGAACACAAACGCCGTCCGCCCAAGCACATGGATGCGCCGGGACTGTTCGCCGGATTGGTCTACTGCACTGACTGCGGCGGGTACATGGTACTGTGCCGCACGGGGAAAATGAAGCCGGAGCAGTACTACTTCCGCTGCTCCACCTACGGCAAGCGTGGCAAGGACGCCTGCACACCCCGCCACATCACAGAAGCCAACCTGAATGCTATCGTACTGGATGACCTGCGGCGGGTGACGCATTTTGCAAGAACAAAGAAGCACCAGTTTGCCGCTTACATCAACCGCAAGAACACAGCGCAGCTCCGCAAGGAGATGACTGCCACCCAGCGGGAGCTGGACAATATGGTGAAGCGGAACGCAGAGCTGTCTACTCTCTTCAAGCGGCTCTATGAGGACAATGTGCTGGGCAAGATATCCAACGAACAGTTCCGGGTGCTATCTGCCGACTACAACGCCGAGCAGAAACAGTTGGCAGCGTCCATCCCGGAGAAGCAAGTGAAACTGGAGAAGCTGAAAGCCTCCGCCGCCAACGTGGATGCCTTCATTGAGAAGGCCAGCCGGTACACGGATATAACCGAGCTGACGCCGGAGCTACTGTGGCTGTTCATTGAGCGTATCGACATTGGCGAAAGGCCGGGCCGCTACAACCGCAACGGTACGCAGGAGGTGCGGATCATCTACCGCGACATCGGCGTCATAGACAGCACCATGTCCGCAGAAGATGCCGAGAGTGCCGAAGTCCACTTCATTCCCTCTCTGGAAATGGTCGTGCAGCAGATGGCAGCGCAGACGCAGGTGTCGTAAGCGCAGAACAGATAAAATCAAGACAGAAAAAGAACAGGCAGGCAGCGGCTTGCGCCACTGCCTGCCCATACAAAAGGTCAGGTCACTTTGTGTACCTGTGAGAAACACCCCCAGCCGCTTCTTTTTTTATTCTTTCTTCCCGGAGACGTTGGCCACGAATACACAGACCAGGATCAGCACCACGCCCAGCGCCTGCCAAAGGGAGAAGGTCTCCTTCAGCAGCACCACGCCGGCCAGCACCGACACCACGGTGGTCACGTTGGAGAACAGGGACGCCTCGGTGACGGTGAGATGGCTGTTGGCAAAGTTCAGCAGGCCGTAGGCCACGCCGGAGGACAGGATGCCCAAATACACCACCGCCAGCCAAAAATCGCCGTTTTGGGCGGGCTGGAGGATGAGGGGGCTGGTCGGGCCGCCGGCCTGGAGCAGCGCCACCGGGACGAACACCACCATGCCCACCAGGAACATGACGTAGGTCATCTCGAAGGGGGTGAACTTCTTGGCGGCGCTATGGCTGACGCCGTAGTACACCGTGTCGCTGAGCATGGTCAGCAGCAGAAACAGCAAGCCCAGGGCGGAGATCATCACCGCGCCGCCCACGGAGATCAGCGCCACGCCGCCCACCGCGCCCAGGGCGCACAGCACCTGCCGCACCGTGACGCGCTCGTGGAGCACCAGCACGTCCATGAGGATGCAGCACACGGGCACGGCGGCGATGATCGTGCCGGCCACGGCGGAGGACGTGTAGAGAATGCCGTAATTCTCAAAGATGAAATAGGCCACCGGCTGCACAAGGCCCAGCAGCACCAGCTTGCCCACAGGCTTGTGGCACAAGTCGAAGGCAAAGAGCTTCCTGCCCCGGAGCTTGCCCACCAGGGCGTTGACGGCGATGACCAGCGTCATGGCCGCCACGGCCAGCGTAAAGCGGAAGGCCAGCAGCACCGAGGGCTGGGCCACGGCCAGCGCCAGCTTGGAGAACATGAAGCTCATGCCGAAGATGACGGAGGCGACCAGGGCCGCCAGCAGGCTGAGGATATGGATTTTTTCTTGTTTCATGGGACACCTCCTGTGCAAGCGGGATGTATGATAGCACATTTTGCCGGAAAACGCAAGGACGCGCCGTCCGGGGGGAATGGACGGCGCGTCCCCATAAGGGAGAAAAGGGGGGGAATCAAGGGAAAACTCCAATTTGTGAGATCGTTGAGAGGATGCGGGGTGCTTACTTGTCAGTCACACGGCTGACAACACCCACCACCACCAGCAGCGCGGCCAAACCGGCCAGGATCAGGTTCAGTGTCATTTTCAGCGCCTCCTTTCTTGGCAGTTCCTTAACTTAATTGCAGTGTATCACGGCGCGTCCCAAATGTAAAACGCATCATTTTCATCAACTTGATGAAAAAAAGTTTGCAGTTGCCGGGGCGGGGTGGTAGAATACCTGTAAAGAGAGGGAGGCGGCATCATGAGCGTGACCAAGTATCAGATATTCCTGAAAACAGTGGAGAAGGGCAGCTTTACGGCGGCGGCCCGGGAGATGAATTTCACCCAGTCCGGCGTGAGCCACGCCATCTCCTCTTTGGAGGAGGAGCTGGGTGTGACGCTGCTGGTACGCAGTCACGGCGGCGTGACGCCTACGGCGGACGGGCGGGCGCTGATGCCGTATTTCGAGGAGATGTGCGCCATGCAGCACCGGCTGGAGCAGCACGCGGCGGACCTGCGGGGACTGGAGACGGGCCTTGTGCGGGTGGCCACGTTCACCAGCGTGTCGGAGAAGTGGCTGCCGGGGATACTGAAAACGTTTCAGGCGCAGTATCCCCGCATCGAGTTCGAGCTGCTGCCCTCCAACTTCAACAACGAGATCTCCGACTGGGTGCTCCAGGGCAAGGCGGACTGCGGGTTCATCTCCCTGCCCACCCCGGCGGAGAAGTATCTGGACTGCTGGCTTTTGCAGCGGGATCAGTGGAAGGTCATCCTGCCCTGCGATCATCCCATGGCGGGGCGGCAGCCCTTTCCGCCGGAGGCGCTGGCCCGGTATCCCATGATATTGCTGGACGAGGGGGACGACTACGAGATACAGGCCATTTTCGACCACTACGGCATCCAGCCGCAGGTACAGTACACCGTGCAGCAGGATCAGACCATCCTGGCCATGGTGTCCGGCGGGCTGGGCATCAGCATTATGGAGGAGCTGATGCTGTATCACTGCGCCTATCCTTTGGCGGCCAGCACGCTGCCCAAGGTGTTCCACCGGGACATCGGCATCTGCGTCAAGGACAAAAACGCGCTGTCCCACTCCACGCAGGTGTTCATCGACCACGTGCGGCGATGGGTGCTGCAAAACTTCCCGGAGGGGTGGAACGCGCCCCAGCCTCACGAGCGATAACGGAATACGCAACGAAGCGCCGCTTCCCGCCGTCAGTATAGGCAGGAGCGGCGTTTTGCCGCCTGAAAGGAGCGATCACGATGAAAAAACTGTTTACATTGTGCCTGGCGCTGGTGCTGGCGTTGGGCTTGGCCGCCTGCGGCAAGGAGAAGGAGTCCTCCGACATCCAGTCCGTAGACCTGCGGGCGGAGTACGAGGCGGGCATCAAGCAGGTGCAGGACGAGCTGGGTGACAACGCGCCGGTGCTGCTGGAGGAGACCGCCGTGGAGCTGCTGAACAGCTACTATCCCGGCCTGGAGAACGCCAAGCTGAAGCAGGGCGTGTTCTTCATCTCCCCCACCGCCACGTCCTGCGAGGTGTCCATGGTGGAGGCGGAGAGCGCCGCCGACGCGGAGATCGTGCGGCAGAGCTTCCAGGCCCGGGTGGACAGCATGGCCAACGACACCACGTACCCCGACGAGGCCGCCATGTGGAAGAACAGTTCCACCGTCACCGTCAACGGCAACTATGTGGTGCTGGAGGTGCTGCCGGAGGGCTGCACCGTGCCGGACGCATTTTTGGCGAAATTCTAAAGAGCGTAGGTAGATTTTCCCCTTTCTCTGTGGTATGATGGGCAGACCTGAGACACAGAGAAAGGGGACGCTTCCATGGACGATGCCCAGATCATAGAGAGCTTTTTCCGCCGCGATCCGGCGGCCCTCGACGCCGTGCAGCAGAAGTACGGCAAGCGCTGTCTGGCCGCGGCAGGGCACATCCTGCCCGACAGCCGGGACGCGGAGGAGTGCGTCAGCGATGTGTGGCTGCGGCTGTGGAACGCCATTCCGCCGGAGCGGCCACGGTCGCTGGCGGCGTATATCGCCACCGTCACCCGGCGGCTGGCGCTGGATAAGTGCGATTACAACAGGGCGGCCCAGCGGCGCAGCGACCTGACGCTGGCCTTTGACGAGCTGGAGGGCTGCCTGTCCGGCCCGGACGAGGCTCAGGCCGCCGTGGAGCGGCAGGACTTCGGGCGGGTGCTGAACGGCTTTTTGGGGACGCTGACCCGGCAGAGCCGGGCGTTCTTCGTCCGGCGGTACTGGTACGGCGAGAGCATACGGGAGATCGCGGAGCGCTGCGGCGCGGGAGAGGAAAAGGTCAAGTCCTCCCTGTTCCGCACCCGGCAGCGGCTTCGGAAAACTTTGGAACAGGAGGGGATGCTGTGAACGAGGAACGGTTCAAGCGTTGGATGGACGCCATCGACGACAAATACCTGGAAGAAGTCCAGCGTCCCCTGCCCCATGCCGCCGCAAAGCGCTGGGGCACGCTGGCGGCGTGCCTGTGCGCGGCGGCGCTGACGCTGGCCCTGTGGCAGCCGTGGCACGGCAGCACAGCGGCTGAGGACGCTATGGACAACGGCGCAGAGCCGCCTATCGCCTTCGCCGCGCCGGCAGCAGAGCCACTGAGCGCCACGCTGGCGCTGCCGGAGAACGCCTCGCTGGTGGCGGGCTACGACCTGCGGCAGGATGAGGACGGCGCGGTGTCCGCCGCGTCCTGCACCGTGGAGCTGGACGGCGCAGATTACAGCTATGGCGCGGTCTACACCGCCTCCCCCCTGCCTGCGCCGGACGGCTCGCTGCCCTCCGCCAGCTGGCAGCTGGGCGGCCTGACGCTGCTGGTCTACGACGACGGCGCGGTGGGCTGGTACAGCGAGAGCGCCGGTATCCAGTGGTACTGCGCCGCCGATGACAACGGCGGCACGCTGGCGGTGGCCTTCTCTATGATGAGCGCCCAGGCCTACACCGTGCCCACCGCGCCGGAGGGCGCGGCGGTGCTGGGCTACGACCTGTTCGAGCTGGACGGCGAGACGGTGACAGAGGTGACGTTCAGCGAAAACGGGCAGACGTGGCGTTACCGCATGACGCCCACGATGGACGTGACGGAGCACATCCCGGACATCTCCGGGTACACCGGCGGCGGTGAGACGGCGGAGGGACAGGTGCGTTGGTGCGCCGCCCGGCTGTGCTGGGATGAAGGCGGCCCGGGCTGCATCATCTGGAAGGATGTCGCGCCGGGGCTGGCGTACAGCCTGACGGTGGACAGCGGCGCGACAGAGACGCTGCTGAACGACATGGCCCGGCGGGTATTCCAGCCCGCCCAGGGCGAGGACGAATAAGGAAAACGGACGCAAAAACAGAGCCTTGGGCGAGGTAGGCCTACGCCCAAGGCTCTGTTGTCATATTGTCCTTCTCCCTCAGTCGCGGAAGTCGAACAACTCCTTTGGTGTTATCTCCAGCACCTCGCAGAGCTTGAAGATCACGTCAAAGGATACGCCCACATTTCCCAACTCGATGGCGCTGATGTGGCTGCGGTCGATGTCCACCAATTCGGCAAGCTGGAGCTGCGTGAGCTTTTTCCGTTTCCTATAAAACACAACGTTCAGACCAAATTTTTCATACAGGCCCTTGTATTCCTTGCGCACTTCCATCACCTCTATCAATATCTTAGAGGTGCAGCTCCGCAACATAAACCTTGTGAAACAATCGTTACGCTATTGACACAAGTCATTTTGCTTGTTACAATGTCGGTAACACAAAGAAAGGAAGATGCTCTGATGAAAAAATTAGTCTGTTTTCTTCTTACCCTTGTCATGATCCTCGGTTTGAGTGCCTGCGGCGGCACTTCAGACGACAAGACAAACGCCGATGCCGTGGATGATGCCGCGCAGCAACAAGAGGCCGCTGACCCCGCCGAGGCCAACGAACCTGAAGACGAAGAGCCCGTCAAGCTGGGGCGCTGGGTCATCGACTACTATGTGGACAATTTTCAACAACCGACGGAGGACAAATTTATCGCCAACAGAACAGGTCCCTTCGTTGGCACATTCAGCAATAGCGCCACCCAAAATTCGCTGCTGAACGTCTTGGCGGTCGTAGATGCCGATGATTTGAGCTTCGCTCTCTATGAGTATGGCGGCGACAATCGGGTGAAGAACAGCTCCTCGCGGTATGATGATGCCTACAACATCACTATGCGTCTTGCGGACGGTACAGAGTATTCCATGAGCGGCACGATGTACTGCGGCGGTGACAGGGTATACGTCGATGATGCGTACTATGACACGGTCATAGAGGCGTTCAGCCAACCCGATACCAACGTGGCATTCTATATCGAGAAGGCAGATCGCACGGTGACGAATTATCTGTTCACCGTGGAGACCAGCAACTTCGCCGAGCTGTATCAGGAGCTTACATAAGTGTCTCACGCAAAAAGGAAGACCTGCCGCGGGCAGGTCTTCCTTTTTGCATACGCTTATTCTCTCCGCAACGCCTCGATGGGGTTCAGCTTGGAGGCCTTCATGGCCGGGACAAGGCCGAACACCACGCCGATGACCATGGAGAAGGCCACGGCGATGACGCAGGCCGGGACGCTGATGGCCACCGGCGTGCCCATGATGTGGGACAGCATCTCTGCCAGGCCGATGCCTGTGGCCACGCCCAGGATACCGCCCATGCTGGTCAGCACGGCGGCCTCCGTCAGGAACTGCCACAGGATGCGGCTCTGCTGCGCGCCGATGGCGATCTTCAGGCCGATCTCGCGGGTGCGCTCCGTGACGGACACCAGCATGATGTTCATGACGCCGATGCCGCCCACCACCAGGGAGATGGCGGCGATCCAGATGAGCTGCTTGTTGGTGGCCTCGGACAGGCTTTGCAAATCGCTGGCCTGCTGGAGCAGGTCAACGGACTGGTACTTGAAGGTATCCGTGGAGATCACGTTCTCGTTCAGGTACTTGGCCACGTTGTCGCCGGCCTTGGTCATGTCGTTGGTGGACGTGGCGCGGATGGCCACGGACTGGGGCTCGTCATAGCGATAGGCCACCGGCCAGGTCACGTCGGGGATGAACATCGTGCCGGAGGTGTTGCCGGAGTACATCCAATAGTCCTGATAGCTGTTGATGACCGGCTCGGAGGTGGAGCGGGCGGACACCACGCCCACCACCGTGTAGGGCATACTCTGTATCTCCACCGTGCCGCCGATGGGGTTGCGGCCCTTGAACAGGGACTGGGCGGTCTTGGCATCTATCAGCGCCACGCAGCGGCGGTTCTCGTAATCGCCGGCGGTGAAGGCGCGGCCATAGTTGACCACATAGTCCACGGCGGACAGATAGTTCTCGTCCACGCCGTACAGCGAACCGCTGAACGCGGTGTTGCCCACGTACACGCCGTCGCTCCACTGGCGCTGGTTATATAGGGACACGGTCTCCACGCAGTCCAGCTTCTCCATCTCCGATCGCATCTCGCGGGTGATGGGCTGAATGCCGTCAGGCAGGGCGGAGTAGCCCAGGTCGGCCTCGTAGTTGTCCTGCATAAGCTGCACGCGCACCACGTTGTTGCCCGCGCCGATCAGGTTCTGCTTGATCTGCTCGTTCGTGCCCTGAATGGTGGACACGATGGTGATGATGGCGGCGATGCCGATGATAATGCCCAGCATGGTCAGGAAGGAGCGGAGCTTGTGACTCCATACGCCCTGAAAGGCGAGATTTATATTTTCACCCATTGTCCCGCCTCCTTACATTCCGTTATACAGCTGATCCGCGGTGGCCTCCTGGGTGTGAGCACCCTCCACCACGTCGCGGCCATAGGGGAAGGCCACGTAGTCCTCCAGCGTCAGGCCGCCCCGTATCTGCGTGTAGCTGCCCCACAGGTCGCGGCCCGTCTGCACCCAGCGCTTCTCCAGTTTGTCGTTTTCGCCCCGTACCATAACGTAGCTCTTGCCGTTCTCGGAGCGGAGGAAGAAGCTCTCCAGATACAGGCTGTCGGCGCTGTCGGCCTCCGCCGTTTTCTGATACTGCATCTCCACGTAGTCGTTGGGCTGGAGGTTGGCGTCCTCGCTGACGAACACCTTGAACGGGTAGTAGGACACGTTGCTGTTGCCGTCGCCCGAGTTGCTGCCGTTCTGCGCGGGGTAGTCGTCGATGGACACGATCTCGCCCTCGCAGTTCACGCCGGTGCGCCAGCTGCTGATCTGCACCGTGTCGCCCACCTGAACGCTGCCAAGATCCATCTCGCTGAGCGTGCCGGTGACGTAATATCCGCCGCCGCCGGACAGCTCCACCACGGCCTCGCTGCTGTTAAAGGCCTCCGTGGCGTCCCGCACGGCCTTCACCGTGCCGTCGAACTCGGCGTAGACGTTGCCGTCGCCCAGCTCGCTCTTTTTCTTCTCCAGATCCAGCTTGGCGACCTTCAGGCTGGTCTCCAGCTGGCCGATCTCCTTGTACTTCGTGCCGATGGCCACATCCAGCTCCTGCCGGGTCATGGAGCTGTCCATCAGCTCCTGGGCGCGGGCCACCTGCTGCTCCAGCTTCTGAATGGTCTCGCTGTTGTAGGTGTGGCCGGGGTCTTCGTAGTCCGGCAGGTTCGTCACCAGCTGCACGTCCACCGTGACCTTATAGGTGGTCTCGCCGGTCTTCGTGTAGGTATCCGTCACCTTGACGCCCCAGTTGGCCTGGATGCTGCCGCCGATCTTATCATCGGTGCGCTGCACCAGGACGATATTCGTCACCAGCGGGCTGGTGCTCTCCGTAGCCCGCAAACGTCCGCCGAAGTCGGTGAGCAGATGCTCACCCGACAACGTGGATTTGCTGGTCCAGGCGTAGTAGTACACCGTCTCCTTGCCGCCGGAGCTGTTTTCCACCGTTTTCGTGCCCAGCAGCGCCTCCGTCACCGGGTTATCACCGTCGTAGGGATGGCTGGGGTCTTGGTCGTATTTCTTCTTCTCCGCGTCCAGCTGAGTCTGCAGCTTGTTCAGCTCCAGCTGCAGCGCCTCCTTGTTCTTGGCCTTTTGCAGGAGCTTGAACTCCGTCTTGGCGTCCTCCAGGTTGCCGGACTGGCGCTCGTACTGGATCTGCGCCCGCTCCACCTCCGCCTGGGACAGGGAGGAGTCGTAGCTCAACAGCTTCGCGCCCTTTTTCACCGTCTGTCCCTCGGTGACATAGACCTTGCTCACCGTTTGGGTGGAGGATACGTAGATCTTTTGCAGCTTATCCGTTGTGACCATGCCGTTGGTACTGGATGTGTCGCCCCAGTAGTTGGTCATGGCGAAATCGCTGACGGAGTACACGTTCACGTCGCCCCGCTGGGCGTTGCGGGCGATGGTCAGTCCGCCCCACACCGCGCCGCAGGCGGCCACCGCGATGGCGGCGGTGATGATGATCTTTTTCAGCTTCTTATTCACTCTCGTCACCTCCCGACAGTACGCCGTCGCGGATGGTCTTGATGGTATGGGCGTGGTGGGCGATGCTGCGGTCGTGGGTGATCATGATGATGGTCGAGCCCCTGTCGTGAAGCTGCTGGAACAGCTCCATGACCTGTGCGCCGCTGGCGCTGTCCAGTGCGCCGGTAGGCTCATCCGCCAGCAGCAGCTTCGGCTCGCCCACGATGGCACGGGCGATGGCCACGCGCTGGCACTGGCCGCCGGACAGCTGGTCGGGCCGGTGATCCACCCGGTCGCTGAGACCCACCGTCTCCAGCGCCGCACGGGCGCGCTCCAGCCGCTCCGCCTTCTTCACGCCGCCGTACAGCAGCGGCAGCGCCACGTTGTCCAGCGCCGTCAGCTTGGGCAGCAGGTTGAAGGACTGGAACACGAAGCCCAGCTCCTTGTTCCGCACCTCCGCCAGCTGCTTGTTGGTACACTGGGTGATGTCCCGCCCGCCCAGCAGATAGCTGCCGCTGGTGGGCACGTCCAAGCACCCGATCAGGTTCATCAGTGTGGTCTTTCCGCTGCCGGAAGGGCCCATGATGGCAAGGTACTCGCCCTCCCCCACGTCAAGGTTCACGTTCTTCAGAATGTGTGCCACGCCCTTGCCCATGGGGTAGTCCTTGCAGATGTCACGCATTTCAAGGATCATAGTCAGCCCTCCATCGGCGGGGTAATCACCGGCGCGGTGGACTCCGCCATACCGCCATACTCCACGTTCGTCGTGCCCTCCGTCTCACCGCCGATAGCAGAGGAAGTGCCCTCATCCGTAGGGACGTCCGCCGAGCCGCCGATCATGCCGCCGTCCATGCCGCCGTTTGTGCCGCCGTTCGTGCCGGGATCAAAGGTGGCGTCGTCATAGGTCACGCAGGCCATGCCGGCCTTTAGGCTCTCGTCGGGGTAAGCGATGTAGTCCTCCGCCGTCAGGCCCTCCAGCACGGGATATGTATCCGTATCTGCGTTGTATTCGCCCAGCTTCAGGTCACGCTTTTCCAGCTTGCCCTTGCTGCTCTGCGCCCACACCCAGGGCTTGCCGTCCGGGTCGCTGATGAAGTAGGACGGCAGATTGATGGCACTGGCGTCCTGCTCGTCCTCCTGGCCGTAGTCCGGCTCGATGTAGACGTGCTGGCCCAGCAGCAGCCCATCGCCCTCGTCCAGCGCCACGTAGAACGGGTACTTGCTGGACAGGCTGGTGTCGCTGTCATAGTAGCTCTGCTGCTGCACCGGGTTGTTCCAGTCCACGGTGTCCACGCTGCCCTTCCACGTCTGATCGCTGACGCGGGAGCGGATGATGACCTCCGTGCCCTCCCGCAGGGCGGCGGCGTTGTTCTCGTTGACGTAGCCCTTCACCCGGAAGCCGCTGGTCTCCACGATGGTCATGAAGGGCAGGGGGTTGCCGTTGTTGTCGCTGCCGCCGTTTTCGTTGATGGCCTGCACCTCGCCGGCTACCTCGGACTTGACGGAGGCGTTCTTCAGGTTGTTCTGCACCTTCTCGATGTCCTTCTTCTTGGAGGAAATGTTGGCCTTGTAGGTCAGGATGTCCAGATTGGCCTCCCGGATCTGAAGGGTATACTCCCGGCGGGCGGCGTCATCGCCGGTCTGATCCCGCTGCTCCTCCAAATCCTTCTTTTCGCTCTCCTTGTTCTCCAGCTGGTTCTGCTGCTGCTCCAACTCCAGCTGCGCCTTCTCCAGATTGCGCTGCAATTCGCTCAGGTCGTAGGTGAACAGCACATCACCCACCGCCACCGTGTCGCCCACCTTTACCTTGATGGTGTCCACGGTGAGGGAGTCATCCTTTTTGATCTTCGTCTCGCCCAGGGGGCTGACGATGCCGCCGAAGCGGTCGGCCAGGCCCACCGAGCCCAGTCCGCAGATCATGGACACGGATTGAACGGAGGCCTCGCCCTCCGCCTGGCCGCAGCCGGGCAGTAGACCCAGGAGCATCACCAGGGCCAGCAAAAACGCAGCTTTCTTCATTTCGTTTCTCCTTTTTGCCGTTTTTTCGCCGCCCGCCACGGGGCGGGCGCGGTCATGTACTTGACTATATAGACGGCGCGGCGGCGGGAAATGTTCCGCCCCTGCCAAAAATCGCCGTCTCGTCTCCCCTATCATAGCATGACAAGCGCCCTCTATTCGTGAACAAATTATGAACACCAGCTTAAGGACTGTCTAAAAATGGGAGACAAAGCGGTGACAAAATGGTGACAACGACCCGGGAAAGCGGCGCGGAATATTGACAGCGCCGCGCCTTGGGATTTATTATGTTATAAAGTATCAACTATCGACTCGCCGGGCAGCGCCGTCCCGGCTACCCGAAAACGGAGGTATGCGCCATGAACAAGAAGCGTATCCGGCAGATGGACCTGGCCCTGCGCCGCCGGTTGGCCGACCGCAGCGCCGCCGACTGGCTGGCGGGGCGGGAGCAGCTGCTGGCCCGGCCTGAGGGCGACAGCTATATGCAGCGGTTCGCGCCGCTGTTCAACGGCACGCGGCTGCGCTGCGCCGATGTGCTAGCCCTGTGCCGCCCGGAGCTGGACATCCTGTGCCCGGTCGGGCCGGAGGAGGGCTGGCTGGCGTACAGCTACGACTTCGCCCGGCGGCTTTTGTACCCGGAGCGGGAGCAGGACGAGCCCTGCGCCCCCGGCGCGGTGTTCTTTCTGTCGGTCTTGCAGGTGCTGTTCGCCGCCGAGGGCGAGCTGCTGCCCCACGACCCGGCCTACACCTTTGATTTCCTCACGGAGACGGAGCTGGCGGACAGCGCCTGCGCCCCGTCCTACGCCAAATTTCTGCGCCAGTGGAAGCGGGAGTACGTCTACGAGCTGATGCGCCTGGGGCTGGAGGTAACGCCCTTCCGCACGCTGGAGCACATCGCCGGGGTACACCACGTGGCATTGACGGCGGCCCGTGCCCTGCGCCGCAGCGGCACGGCGGTGGATCTAGCGCTGGTGTCCGGCGCTGCCGCCGGCCACGACATCGGAAAATTCGGATGCAGGCCCGGCGAGCGCGTGCCCTATCTGCACTATTACTACACCGACCTGTGGTTCAGACGCCGCCGCATGACCGACATCGGCCACATCGCCGCCAACCACTCCGTGTGGGATCTGGAGCCGGACTACCTGTCCGTGGAGGCGCTGCTGCTGATCTACGCCGACTTCCGCGTGAAGCAGATCCACGACGGCCAGGGCCGGGAGATCACCCGCATCTCGTCCCTGGACGAGGCGTTCCAGGTGATCCTGTCCAAGCTGGACGACGTGGACGGCATGAAAAAGCAGCGCTACACCCGTGTTTACGCCCGCTTGCAGGACTTCGAGCGCTACATGATCGACCGGGGCGTGGACGTGACGCTGCAAGGCGGCGACACCGCACCCCTGCCGGAGAAGCACGCCGCGCTGATGACCGATGACGAGGCGCTCCACGCCCTGACCATGCGCTGCGTGGCGCACAACATGGAGCTGATGGCCCGCCTCACCGGCCAGCGGAGCTTCGCCCGGCTTCTAGAGCTGGCCCGCGGCGAGACGAACTGGCGGCGTCTGCGCGCCTACCTCAGCGTATTCGAAAGCTACTCTCTCTATCTCCACATCCCTCAAAAGGTGCAGACGCTGACGTTCCTCTATGAGCTGCTGATGCACCGCGAGGGCGACATCCGCCGCCAGGCGGCGGCGCTGCTGGGCGAGATCATCGCCGGCTTCCACGCGGGCTACGCCAAGGAGCGCCCCGCGGACAGCCGTCCCGACCCCCGCTCTGCCACCGATGTGGAGCAGTGGAAGCTGTATTTGGACAAGATGCTCTACCCCGACCACAAGCTGATGCCCCAGCACCGGCGCTGGATCAGCTACGCCCTGAAATTCGCCGTCATTTCCCTGCTGAACCACGCCCCCGGGCGGGAGGAGCGCTTCCTCGCCCCGGTCTTTGCCTACTACCGCCGCCCGGAGGACACGGAGGACACCGTAGCCTTTCAGCTTCTCGACACCGCCGCCGCCCTGCCGGACAGCGCCCTGACCCCCATCCACGCCCGTGAGCTGTGTACCTTCGCCGTGTCCATGTGCCGCCGGGGCGACCTGACGGTGCGGCTGGCCGCCGTGCTGCTGCTGGACCGCCTGCACCGGCTGTACCCGTCGCTGCCCGGCCCGCTGGAGGCCATCGCCGCCGTGGACTGCACCGACAGCGCCACGCTGCGCTGGCTGCGCGACGACCTGCTGTCTGGCGGCACGCCGCTGCTGCTGCCGGATGACGTGGTGTCCGAGATATTCCTGGACAACCTGAAGACCGCCACCCCCTGGATCACCAAGCAGGCCAACCTGCGCCTGCTCACCGACTTTGCCCGCAGCGGCAAAAGCCCCGCTCTGCACATCGCCACCCACCTGTCCAACCTCATCAAGGTCAGCGACCGGGTGACGGTGCGCCACAGCGCCGGCAGCGCCCTGCTGGAGCTTGCGCCCCGGCTCACCGCCGACCAGCGCAACGAGGTGGCGGTGGAGCTGTGCCGGGGGCTGGAGCTGGGCCAGCAGGAGTTCACCAAATATATCCCCGACTACCTGGGCCGCTTCGCCCTGTGGCTGCCTCCGGCGGAGCTGAATGAGGTGCTTGACGACCTCCATGTGAACCTCAGCTCCTCCGACAGCCGCGTCACCGCCTCCGTGCTGGACACGGTGGGCGTGATCTACGAGGAGT
>OLWU01000191.1_pt1 | contig 14681 bp, 10 predicted proteins | sample 1673351 | NCBI WGS metagenome assembly OLWU01 (sample SAMEA103958109, study PRJEB25191) | human gut metagenome | biome: human-associated habitat [ENVO:00009003]; feature: intestine environment [ENVO:2100002]; material: feces | place: Germany | collected 2013/2015
GGTGCGAGAGTAAGTGAGTTAGTCCAGATGAAAGTGGAACACGTTATGACAGGATATTTTGATATTTACACCAAAGGAGGAAAAGTAAGAAGAGTATTCTTCCCTAAGTCTTTGAGATGCGAGGCGTTGAAATGGCTAGACTCTTTAGGACGCTGTTCAGGTTATCTGTTTCTCAATAGATTTGGTGACAGAATAACTACGCGTGGTATTTCCCAGCAGCTTAAGAATTATGCGGTCAGATATAAGCTGAATCCAAAGGTTGTGTACCCACACTCTTTCAGACATCGATACGCCAAGAACTTTCTGGAGAGATATAATGATATTACATTGCTCGCCGACTTGATGGGGCATGAGAGTATTGAGACGACCCGAATCTATCTTAGGCGAACATCGACAGAGCAACAACAAATAGTTGACAAGATTGTTAATTGGTAGTATTGTTATGACAACGATATAACCTGCCGTAATAATCGATAGGGGTTTATCATTGTATTCTCGCCGGTTTTTAATAAATTTGATGAATAGTAACCAAAGGATGAAAATTCATGAAAGGAGAAGATAAACCCTTGTTGAAACTAATGGATGGTTCTGAGAACCGCTTTATTATACCTGTTTATCAACGCAATTATGATTGGGGCGCCAGTCAGTGCAGACAGTTGTTCTCTGACTTGACTGATATCGTTAAGTATGATAGGCCAAGCCATTTCTTTGGGTGCATGGTAAGGTCCAGATCCAAAGGTGGTCGTGCGGATGAGTTTCTTGTCATTGACGGACAGCAGAGAATGACGACAGTCTGTCTTATATTTCTTGCAATATACTGGAATCTTAAACGCGGTAACATTGAAGCAGATGATAGTAAACTTGCGGAAAAGATATTCAAGAAGTTCTTGGTGGATGAGTATGAGACAACCGAGAAAAAAGTACGCCTTAAGTTGAATAAGGAGGACCGTGCAGCGTTTGATTATCTTGTGGATGAGGGTGAAGGCGGAGCATTTGCAGAATCGAATGTCGTCTCAAATTTCAATTATTTCTACAATAGCGTCAAGAATCTCAATGTGAAGATTGATGACTTCTTTGAGGCTATCAAGAGGCTGATTGTGATTGACATCTTTCTTGGAAATGATGATGACCCGCAGTTGATTTTTGAGAGCCTGAATTCAACTGGCCTTGACCTTACGGAAGCTGACAAGATTAGAAATTTCGTTCTCATGGGCCTGTCTGAGGATAAGCAAGAGGAGTATTATACTAAGTACTGGAGCTTCATTGAGAAGGATTGCTCCGGAAAAGATGAGCTTGACAATTTTATTAGAGATTATTTGACAATCAAGTCTCCGACAGGTGATATCCCTAAATTCCAAGATGTATATCCTGCTTTTAAGTCATTCGCGGAAGGGAAAGAAATAGAACCTATAATGGCTGAAATGAAGCGGTATGCATCTCTGTATAAACGAATTAAGTCTGCTCGGGTAGGTGATGCTTCAGCGAGCGAGATAATGGCCCGTTTGAATTATCTGGAATTGACAATCACTTATGCATATTTACTTGGTTTGCTCACTTATGCGGAAGAACAAAATATGCCGCAGAGTGAGATTACCGAGATTCTTTCTTGCATTGAAATATTCGTCTTCAGGCGTTTAATATGTGGATATCCTACAAATGCGTTGCTTAAGATGTTTGCGACTTTGCACCAGCAAGTGCTTAAGAATAAGAAAGAAGAAGATAGCTATTATGATGTGATGGTTTATCTTCTTGAGAATCGAAAGAGAACCGTTGTTTTCCCGAAGGATGACGAGTTCCGTCAGAGTTTTATAGAAAAGCCGGTATATCTTATGAGGCCAAAGAGCCGTACCTATATTCTTGACCGTCTTGAAAATGGAAATAGTAAGGAAAAGATCGACGTCATCAATAATGTCCAGAAGGGAGAGTTGAGTGTGGAGCATATTATGCCTCAGACGCTTACTCAGCATTGGAAAGAACAGCTTGGGAGTGATTACTCGAGGATTCATGAGGAATGGTTGCATACCATTGCGAATCTGACATTGACAGGATATAATGTTCAGTATAGCAACAGACCGTTCTTGGAAAAGAAAGAAGATAAGAATGGATTTGCAGCAAGTCCACTTAGGCTGAACAAGTATATATCCAAGTTCGATAAATGGACAGAGGCTGAGATGAAAGAGCGTCAAACAGAGATGGGTAAGCGTGCTCTAACTGTGTGGCCATATCCGGAAACCTCATACAAGCCGGCTGTAAAGCTCGATGATGAAGTGTCTGTTTATGACGAAGACTTTGTTTTTAAGGGTAGGAAGATTAACAGTTTTACATTGACCGGGACAATTTATTCTGTTCCTGACTGGGCCGATACCATTCGAGACACATTTAAGCTGCTGTATGAGATAAATCCGTCAATTCTTCAGGACGAAGCTAATAGCAGGGATAATGTTTGGATTACTCGAGAGAATGCGAAGAATGAGACCTATATCAAAAAGGTGGCGGATGATGTATGGGTAAATACAGGAAATGACACAAATACGAAAGTGAAGTTGCTCCGTCAAGTTGCCAGGCTTTATAATCTTGCTGAGAATGACCTTGTGTTTTCTCTTGTGCCTATAAAAGAAGAGAGTGATAATTAAAAGTAATGACCCAATAAATGACCCAATAAATGACCCAATAAAATTGACCGAAAGACAGGACTTCATAGTACAACAGCTGAACGCGAGATTGCGTTCCGCACAAATCTACTCATAACCGCACAAGTCCGCTTGCGACCGAAATTCAAAAAATGGGATATTTTTTGGGATATTAAATAGAAAAAGTGGCTTACAGATGCCTGCAAGTCACTTTTTTGCGGAGAGAACGAGATTCGAACTCGTGATACGGTTACCCGTATGCAGGTTTAGCAAACCTGTGGATTCAGCCACTCTCCCACCTCTCCGGATGTTCTGGCCGAACGGTTGTCAAACCTTTCGTCACTGTTTGGACTACAAAGATACAAATTTTTCTTGGTTTACAAGAATCTTGGGGAAAATCTCGACAAAATCAGCACAAAAGGCAAAAGACAGGTAGCAGACGGGTAACAGACGGGTAGCATGCGGACAGTCGCCGTGCAACAAACAGACAGATAGCAGACAGACAGCCGCTGGGCAGCAGGCGGGCAGCCGCCGGGCAACAGACTGGTAGTGGTCGAGTAGCCGCCGGGCAGCAGGCGGGCTGCCATCGGGAGCCTCAATCGGCAGGGGTCAGCGATTCTGAAGCTTGAGAGTCAAGGCTATGAAATCATCCACACTCAGGCGCTCGGGGCGGAGATCGAAGACTGGGTCGGACAGGAGATCCGGTCTTATCAGCGGCTTGAGGGAATTGCGGAGGGTCTTGCGGCGCTGGCCGAAGGCGGTCTTCACTACCGTGCGGAAGAGCTTTTCATCGCAGCCGAGAGCGGTGCGGGAATTACGGGTCAGGCGGATCACGGCGGACTGCACCTTTGGTGGCGGATTGAATGCGCCCGAACCTACAGTGAAAAGATATTCAATGTCATACCACGCCTGAAGGAAGACGGACAGGATACCGTAGGTCTTGGTGCCCGGCTTCTCGGCGATGCGCTCTGCGACCTCCTTCTGAATCATGCATACGACCTCCGGGATGCGGTCGCGATGCTCAAGGATCTTGAAGAATATCTGCGAGGAAATGTTGTACGGAAAATTACCGATCACTGAATATTCCCCCTCGAAAATGCCGTCAAGATCCATCTTAAGGAAGTCACCCTCAATCAGATTGTCACCCAATTTCGGAAAATGCTTCTTCAGATAGGCAACAGACTCGCCGTCAATCTCAATGACTTTCAACGCCAGTTCCGGACGCGGTAGCAGGTACTGGGTCAGGACTCCCATTCCAGGGCCGACCTCCAACGCCTGATGCCCTTCAAGAGCCTCGACAATGTTCTTTGCAATGCTCTGGTCAGTCAGAAAATGCTGGCCGAGCGCCTTTTTCGCACGTACTTCCATAGGGACAAAGATACTGAATATTCATTGATTTTGCGCCGTGGAGAGCAAATGAATAAATCCGGGAAAAGTTCGCCATATCAAAAACATTTTATATATTAGCAGGACATTAGAAACTAATGACCTTGTATATCATGAAAACGCATTCTGTTTTAACAGCAATTATGTGCTTAACCATGGCATCCTGCGAGATTGTCAAAATAGAAGCGGACATGCCCATGAGCAAGACACAGAGCATTGAACCATCCGATGATGCTTCTTTCAAAGTCACTCCCGTAAATGCCGGAGACCTGCTAGAAATCCTGTACCCCGGAAGAGAGATCTCATCCATTGATTATGTGGCAGAAGGTCAAGACACGTTGGCTTACATCTACAACTTTGACAAAGGCTGGATTGTCATTTCCGGAGACAAACGAGGCAAACCGATTCTTGGACAATCAGAAACAGGGAAACTTAAGGCCAAGGGTAATGTCCAAGGAATAGATGTCTGGCTCAAGTCAAGCATTGGAGGCATCTGTGCTGATTCCGATGACGCTAAAGAGAACATCGATTTCTGGAATCACGTTATTCCTAAAAGCAAAAGGACAGCGGCTAAAAAGACAACACGAGGTTGGATTGATGAGACAAAGTATTGGGTACTTCGTTTTGACTATGAAGAGGCACCTACCCAACAGACCAACTACGTTATTCCGCATTTGCTCAACACAAAATGGGGGCAAGGTTATCCTTGGAATTACAAATGTCCTATTGGATATGACGAGGATGACAACCAAGTATTATGTCCTACCGGATGCACTGCAGTAGCAATGGCGCAAGTGATTTACTATATGCATTATTTTAAAGGGAAACCGACAGGATTATACCACGAAATATCCTGCTACGGCTTTTGCAGGGATGAGCATAGTTACAGCTATGAAATTTCTAGAAGCGGTTTCACGTCCAACTCTCCCAGATGGGATCAAATGGCCCGGAATCGTAACGAATCTAGCACAGAATACGTTGGCGACTTGATGATGGACGTAGGTTACAATGTAGGGATGACTTATTCTGGCAGTGGAAGTGGAGCTTTTCCATCAAGCGAAGGCTTTTCAAATTATTCACTATCATGTAAAAAAGACGACTATTCCGTCTATAAGATCAATTCTAATCTATCAAGCGGTGTTCCAGTTATCATCGTTGCATATGCGGGTAAGAAAAAAAACGGAATTTGGCCATTCAGGCATGAAGTAGGAACCGATGGGCACACGTGGGTCATCGATGGAAAAGTAGAACAGGAAACTTTCTACAAAAAGCATTACTATTGGACACTCACAGATACAGTTCTTGACACAGACTCGAACATTTATCCTGAAGAAGAAAAGGAATATTATATCCCTGATGTCTATGAAGGGATGCCAGTTATTGAAAGCAGGTCTGAAATTGATACTTACTATTTGATGAATTGGGGCTATGATGGTATGTGGGACAATGGGTTCTACACTCTTGCTTCTGACTCCAAATGGTACGCAAACAACCTATATTTCCAATATTATAAAACTATATACTATGATATTCAATAAGCATTTCCTGCCATCAAGTATTTTGATGGCAATGGCGTTAGCTTTGTTTTTCTCTTGCGAGAAACAGGAAAATCCTGCCCCTCATGGTTATTCTTGGGCGTACATGCCAAGGGACTGTAATTACCTGAACATCTGGGACAGTTATGTGGATTCGTCATTATATTTCCAATTATCCGAGAAAGAGAGGAATGACTTGCTAAAAAAAGGATATGACTTGACATGTGCAAGACGTTATTCCATCGGATCATCTCCGCATAAAATCAAGGCTAGCATTTTCAGCATGATGCTTGACGTGACCAGTTACACAATAGAGATGGCAAAAGAAGAAGAATATGGGGCGAATAGCTCAATATTCTTCTCAGAACCGGACAAAACCATGGAAGATGCAATGGAGATTGAAATGAACAAGCCTCGGAAAAGGACAAGAAGCAGTACAGCACCGATGATGTACGTGAAGTTCATCGAATACCGCAAGGTAGAGCTGAAGTCATTGAAGATAACATCCACATCCACGTTATTCAAAATCGCTCCGGAGAATGATCTTACGGATCGTTTCGAGATATTCGGAGATGACAGCAACGACTTCTTGTTCAATCATAAAAAGGAATTACTTGGATATCTGGAAAAAGGCATGGGGATCGATGAGTACCTTGCATTACGGCCGATTGTCAATCCGTCGTTGTACATTCATCTGAAAGATGTGCCGCCTGAGGTGCCGTTAAAGACCGATTTCATCGTCGAGATGGAATTGGACGGAGGGAAGGTGCTCCGCGACACGACAACTGTCACGCTTACAAGGTAGGAGCGTCATGAGAAGAATGCTGACTGTCTTGGCCGTGGGTTTTCTCCCGATTGCCTCGTGCACGGAAAGCATCGACTTTTCATCTGAATTCGAGGATAAAGTCACCGTGAACCTTATTCTGGAGAATAAGGAGACGCAAGAGCTCACTCTTTGCCACAACACGGAACCCGGTTATTTCCGTTACGAGGAGATCACCGACGCTGACGTGCGGCTGTTTGACGGAGAAACGGAAGTCGGCAGGTTCACTCACGAGCGCCGGATGACATGGAAACTGAATTACAAACCAGTAGCGGGACATAGCTATAGATTACTGATCAAAGTTCCCGGAATTAATGAGATTTCAGCGGAGACCATCATGCCGGAAAATGTACAGATGAAAAGGTTCAGGGCTGATCAAGCAACGACAGATAACCACAAATATTTTTCACAACTGGAACCGGCACCACCATACTGGGTGTTCGTGATGACGCGCGATGAGTTTGACATTCTCCTGACCAAGGACACAGTAAGGATAGAATCCGGGGATCATCTGGATGATTACATAGGTTCCAATCATTTCGCAGTGGATAATTTCAATATGGGGGATGAGCTGATGTTCTCTGAGTTCGGAATGCCTGGAGAATCGTTCTGCCATCTCGGCTATCTCAGAATCAAAGAGACTGACAACAACGTGAACTATCCCGTGACTTTTTTCATTGAAGCCCGGATGCGTAACGCCATAGTGGTCTTCCGGGTAGCTTCCACTGAATACGACAAGTACATGAAATCCAGTCTCATAAAGGCTAACGCCTACCAGGCCGAAGATGATCCGACCGCATATTTCGAAGAAAATGTCGTATATTCAAACATCAAGGGTGGGCTTGGAATATTCGCGGCATGTTCAGACACGCTTATCGCCCGAAGCTTTATAATTGATGATTAAAGATAAGCTTAGGGCATGAAACGAATTTTGTTTGCCATAATATTCATTTGCCTTGCGCATCAACTGTCTCAGGCTCAAACGCCCCAGACAGACACGACCTCCGGGCCAGGCATCAGAATCGACAGCTCAGTAGTGTCTGACAGGTTGCCGATTTTCAGGAAGCCGAACCGTTACCTTTACACTCCGGAAAGGGCGGCGGCAATTGTGTCGGTCATCGGAGAACCGGATGTACTGAGACAAATCACCACACTTCCCGGAGTCTCATCAGGCGTGGAAGGATCTCTGGGGTTATTTGTCAGAGGAGGAAACGCGGGCAACAGCAGGGTTGAATATGACGGAGTCCCTGTCTATGGAACAAGCCATCTGCTTGGACTGTTCTCTTCATTCTCACCGGACATGATCAGCGTCACGGATTTCAGGACAGGAGGAATAGAAGCATCATCGGGAGACATCACATCCTCGCTGATGCGGATAAAATCAAAATCAGGAAAGCTGGAATCACCCTCATGGAATCTTTCCTTATCACCATACATGACAAGCATTTACCATGAAACTCCCGGCAAAAAGGGAAAGACAGACTACAGGGTGGCGGGTCGTTTTTCTCCATTGCCGCTCATTGCCGGGATCATTACCGGTTCGGATGAGGAGTACGCGAAGATCAACGGTCTGATGCATGACTGGGCCGCGACGGTCGAAAGAAGACTCAACGACAAGAATGCAATCAAGCTCACAGGGCTTTTCTCACAAGACAGGCTCAACGTCAAATACGATGCCAGCGGCGCACTCATGCAGAACATCTCCGGAATAGCGAAGCTGGATTTCCGTTCGTCGTTGTCCAGCCGTACTGAATTTGAGGTCTTTGGTTACTGCACTTTCTCCAATGTGTTCCAGAATCAAGACTATTACAGAAATGACACAACAAGTTCTTCATATTCAATGTCCTGCAACTGGATTGAGACAGGAATGAAATCCTTGGTCAACCATAAGGTGTCCTGTCATCTGGATGTGGAAGGAGGAATGGAGGTCAAAACATTCATGAAAGCCCTGTCCGGAGCGGTGTTCGCTGACATCAATTTCCGCAATAGTAAATATGATGTCATGGCTGGCTACAGGCAGATCCTTTACCATTACGAGGGGTGGACCACAACAGGATTTGACGCTCATCTGAGAGTGGATCGGACATTGACCAAGAATCTGGGAATTGAAGTGGCAGCAGACAGAATGTCCCAATACATGCATGTCCTTGAAGGGTTACCGACTGGCTGGGCGATGAATATCATGAGTCCTGCGGGGAAGGACTTCAAGCCTGAGATTTCAGGACAAATCTACGCAGGATTGTTCTGGCACAAAGACGCAAGACTGAAACTTCTTGGAGAGACTGCATTTCATCTGAACGCGGGAGGCTATGCCAGAGAGATGAATGGGATGATCAGCTACAAATCCTCCATCAACATGTTCAGAATCACGGAGGACACTTGGGAGGATGAGATTGAGAGCGGATCCGGGCGTTCGATAGGCTTGGAGGTCTCCGGCTCGATGTCATCGGAGCGTCTGTCCATGAACATCGCCTACACATTGTCCAGGACAGACAGGGAATATCCAAGCATCAACGAAGGTGAGAGATTCCCGTTCAAATTCGACAGACCACACATTCTTAATCTCCAATCCGATCTGACGACCAGAAAAAGAGCGCGTGGGGAACAGCATCTGGGCATTGTGCTTTCATGCTACTCAGGGAATCTCATGACGGTACAGAAAAGCCAATACCTTGGAGTAAAGCCTCCTTACTGGGACACCGGTTTAAGCGGCATGTACACAGACAAGTTTCAGGACAACATCTACTACCGCATGGAGATGAGTGCTGTAAACGGGCACAGGATGAAAGCCTACTTCCGTCTGGATGTCGCTTACACGTTCAAGTTCCTGCTAGAGCGGAGCACTCATGATCTGACTGTGTCGGTGTTCAATGTGACCAACAGACACAATCCGTACCTCATTTATAACGACTACGGCACATGGAAACAGGTCAGCATCATGCCGGTCATGCCGTCGGTGAGGTGGTCGGTAAGATTCTGAAAGAACACCTCTCACTGGTCACTTCGACAGGCTCAGTGACCAGAGGGAATCGCTCAGTGACCGAAACAGCATCTTAGGATTATCCTCTGCTGCACTACTGCTTTTTGGCGGTGGTGCAGCGGTTGACGAGGTAGGCGATGGAGACGTACGGGATGCCGGAGTTGGTGGCAAGGCCGATCTCGCAAGTGCGGCTGTTGGAGTAGCCGACCGGGACGCCTTTGACCTGGTCTTTGAGCTTGCGAAGGGCGTACTTGTTGAGTTCCGGGTGGGTCATGCCCTTGTCGCCGGCGAAACCGCAGCAGCCAACGCCCTCAGGGACAACCACATTAGTGGAACACATCCTTGCCAGTTCAAGCATCTTGCCGGTCTTGTGCATCAGGCGCATCGAGCAGGTGAGATGAATGGCTACCGGGGTGTCGGTCTGGTGGAAGTCCAGCCTGTCGATCAGGAAACCAAGGATGAATTCGGACGGTTCGTAGAGCCGCATCTTCTTGATCTTGTGCTCCATACGATGAAGGCAGGGGCTTTGGTCGCAAAGGATAGGGTAGCGGCCTTTCTCGCTGGCTTTCCAAAGTGCATCCTCGAGTTCCTTAGTCTTTCTGTCGGCGATTTCGGGCATTCCTTTGCTTTCCCAGATCGTGCCGCAGCAAAGAGAGGACATATTCTCCGGGAATATGACCTCGTAGCCGGCTTTGGTCAGAAGTGAGACCATCTCCTCGACGAGAGGCTTGTCCACGGCGTGGTGATGCTTCGGAAGGCCCATCATCTGGTTGATGCAGCTCGGGAAATAGACCACCTTGCAGACGGTCGGTGTTCCTGTGGCCGCTTCAGATGTTTGCGAGTCCAGGCTCATGGACAGGCTCCCCAACCTGGCAGGTTCCGTGGCCGCTTCGACAGTCGAAGCGCCATCGTGGCCAAAGGCGGCGGAACTTACCAAAGCCCTGAGCGATTTAGGAATATTATAGGCCTTAGGGGTGGCAGGAGTCCAAAGCGGAATACGTATGGCGTTGTGCAGCCAGCGGCATAGGCCGCTCATGGCAAGATCACCAAGCACGGTCTCGCCGGCCGTGGCCATCCTCAAAGCGCCGCGAAGGCCACTCTTGACTCCGGCGTAATGACCGGCGACGAAGTTCCAGAAACCGTGGCCGAAAGAGCCCGCGGGCATATTCACCCTCCTCAGCTGATGAGTCAGGTCGGCGACATTGATGCCCATCGGACACGAAGTCGAGCAGAGGCCGTCCCCGGCGCAAGTCTGCTCCCCCGCGTAGGAATATTCCTTCTCAAGCGTCCGCAGACGAGTCTGTTCCGAGGCGGTCGGATCCGGCAACTCCCGCAGGGCGGTGATCTCACGCTGCGTGGCGATTCTGGTCCGGGACGAAAGCGTGAAGCCGCAGGAAAGGCAGTTCACCTCGCAGAATCCGCACTCGATGCATTTGTTCAGTTTCTTGTAGATCTCCGCCAACTCAGGCTCGACAGCCTTGCTGTCATCCGCCCACGGTTTCAGCACCGGCAACGCCTTGAAATTCTTCAAGAAGCACTCCGGATCATCGTTGAAGATCACACCAGGATTCAGAAGCCCGTGAGGGTCAAACAGTTCCTTCACCCGCTTCATTATCCCGAACGCCTTCTCGCCCCACTCGTACTTCACGAACGGAGCCATATTCCTGCCCGTTCCGTGCTCGGCCTTCAAGGAGCCGTCATATTTCCCGACCACCATCTCCGCCACGTCGCGGATCATCGCCTCATAGCGCCTCACCTCCGCCTCGGAATCAAACGACTGGTTGATGATGAAATGGAAGTTGCCCTCAAGGGCGTGGCCGTAGATGCAGGAATCGTCGTAGCCATGCCTGTCCAGCAGCGCCGAAAGATCCTCCGTCGCGCCTGGCAGATCCTCGATGTGGAAGGCGATGTCCTCGATAAGGCAGGTCGTCCCCTCGCGGCGCATTCCACCGACGGACGGGAATATTCCCGAACGGATGGCCCAGTAGTTCCCCGTAATGGCAGGATCGCTACTGAATATGAACGAGTTGCCCTCCGCGTCATTCAGTACGGCAAAACGGCGCAGAACCTCGGAGAGTTTGCCGATGTTGGCATCCAAGTCCGTCTGGTCAGCACCCGTGACGCGAAGCAGGAGAGCGGTCAGATCCTTGTCGGGATATTCATTAAGCATCGGGTCATCTACTGACGCAAGCGACCGTTTGTCAAGCAGTTCAGCGGCATCAAGCACAGCTGGGGCAATGTCCTTCCGCAGCGCCACCACCGCTTCCGCCGCCTCCCTTATCGTCCCGAAATAGACCATCGCTGAAGCTTCCTTGGACGGCAGCGGCAGAGTCTTCATCGTGACCTGGCTCATAAACGCCAGAGTACCCTCGGAGCCGACCAGCAAATGGGCGATTATGTCGAACGGATCTTCAAACCTGATGAAAGGGAATATGTTGAGTCCGGTTACGTTCTTTATTGAGTATTTGTACCTTATGCGTTCGGAGAGATCCTTGTCGGCAAGGATTCCGTCCCTCAGTTCCTCGATTCCTTTGATGAAATCCGGATGGCCGGCCCTGAAAGCCTCTCTGGAGGCCTCGTCCCCCGTGTCCAGCACCGATCCGTCAGCGAACACCATCCGCACGCTCTCCAGTTCCCTGTCGCTGTTGGCGTGGGTGCCGCAACTCATGCCGGAGGCGTTGTTCATCACGATACCGCCCACCATGCAACTCCCTATCGAGGCCGGATCCGGGCCGAATTTACGACCGTAAGGCTTCAGGATGACGTTAACTCTTGAGCCGATGATCCCCGGCTCAAGCGTGATGCGTTCCCCGTCCTCGGAAACCTTGTACCTCTCCCAGTTCTTGCCGGCGACAACCAACACGGAATCGCTTATCGACTGACCCGAAAGACTGGTTCCGGCAGCGCGGAACGTCACGGGAACATCGTATTTCGAAGCAGCCCGCAGAATCCTTGAGACCTCTTTCTCATTGGACGAACGGATGACAATCTTAGGCACGAGCCTGTAGAAACCGGCGTCCGTACCCCAGGCGAACCGCCTGAGTCCGTCTGTGTAGACCGCGGTCTTGGGGACAAACGCCCTGACCGCCGAAAGGAACTGTGAATGCTTATTTTCCATGTTCAAGCAAGATACACTACAATGTAATACATCATCATTCCGCTGGCGATCAGCTTTATGCCTGTTCCGAAGAAGAATCCCAGGAAGGCTCCGAGAGCCGACTTAGCGGAATCCCATCCGTTCTTGCCGGAGAAGGCCAGCTCGGCGAGAAACGCCCCGAGAATGGTGCCGAGAATGATCCCGACAGGCGGGATGAACATACCGGCCAACAAACCGACCAGCGCCCCTCTGCCCGCAGCCTTTGTGCCGCCGGTAAGTTTGGTGAACCATGCGGGAACGAGGTAGTCGATGATGCAGACAGCCACCGTAATCCCCAACCACACCAGCAGGAATGTCAGCGACATAGGGTCACCGGCTCCGTCCGTGCCTTTGCCCCAGAAATAGAGAATCATCAGCCCGAGCCAGCTGACGGGAGGACCCGGCAAAGCGGGAATCACACTCCCGACAATCCCAATCACTCCCGCCAGCACGGCAAGGATGATGACAATAACGCTCATGAATATTCAAGGCTAAAGATAGTCCTAAGCCATGGCGGCCTCGACATCGTCCGGCTGGATCGGAAGGCGGTTCGGGCCTGTGCGGCGCGCGCCGTCCTCTGTCACGAGCACATCGTCCTCCAGACGGATTCCGCCGAAATCAAGGTAGTCGTGCTCCAGCTTGTAATAGTTCACGAAGCCCTTGTCGCGCTTCTCGCTCTTCCATTTCTCGATGAGGGCCGGAATGAAGTATATTCCCGGCTCATCTGTGATGACATTGCCCGGAACAAGTCGGCGTGCCATTCTGAGGCTGCCGAGGCCGAGCTGCGTGGAGCGTTTCTGATCCGGATCGTAACCCACGAGATCCTCTCCGAGGTCCTCCATGTCGTGAACGTCAAGTCCCATATTGTGGCCGAGTCCGTGAGGCTGGAACAGTCCGGCGATGCCTTCGTGAAGCATATTGTCCAGATTGCCGCGCACGATGTCCAGAGATCTGAGATCCTCCAGCATCAGCTTGGCGACGGCCAGATGAACGTCCCTATAGGCGACTCCCGGCTTTGTCAGATTGAACGCCAACTCGTTGCAGTCGCAGACTATCTGATAGATGTCCCTCTGCTTCTGGGTGAACTTGCCGCTGGTCGGCAGGGTGCGGGTGAAATCAGAGGCGTAGTGCATATTATTCTCGGCACCGGCGTCGATCACCATCAGCTTGCCAGGCTCGATGACCTTGTCGTGCAGATGATTGTGCAGAGTCTCACCATGCTGGGTAAGGATTGTCGGGAACGACACGCCCCAACCTTCGCTGAGGGTCACACCCTCCATCTTGCCGACAATCTCCTGCTCGATGATCCCGACCTTGACGCTGTTGCGGGCCACAGTATGCATCCTCTGTCCGAGAGCTCCGGCATCGTCGATCTGCTCGATCTCGCACTGTTCCTTGACAAGCCTCATCGAGATGACAGCCTGCACGAGTTCCTTGGAGGCGTGCTTGCCGCCGTCCTCGTCGATAGGGGCGACACGGGCCACATCCTCATTGGATATTCCCACAAGGGCGGCGAGTTTCATCGTGTTGTAGTAGCGGCTCGGAGGAAGGAAATGAATATTCCTGCCTGTGGCCAAAGCCTTAGTGACGGCGATGTTCAGAGAACCGTAAGATGCTGAATGATTTACGCCAACCTCGGCGGCCTTGGAGGCGACCGATGGCTGAGGTCCCATCCAGATGATGTCCCCGATCTCCACATCGTCGGCGAAGATGGTCTCCTCTCCGCTGTCAAGATCCAGGATGGCCGCATAGCGTGGCTCGTCGAGTCCGAAATAGTACAGCCAGGATGAGTCCTGACGGAATTTATAGGCGTTGTCCTTGTACTGGGCGGCCGCTTCGACGTTGCCCACGAACAGGGCTATTCCACGCTTCCCCTGCGGAGCGGTCTGCGCCATCTTCTCCAACAGAGCCTTGCGTCTAGCGATGTAGATCTCTTTTGCGAACATATTCTTAGGTCTTTATGTGATTGAACTTCGGTAAGCCCTGTCTGCGGCCACAGAACCTCCGTGACAGCCAAGGCCTCAATTACAAACTTACATAAAAATCTGCGATTTTTACGCCCGTCCAATAAGAAAGGAACAGTTTTTTAGAGGAAATATAATATTTATATTCACAGTATAAAAATATTGCCAAATCTTTTTAGGAACATGAAAAAAATAAGTTGCTTCAGATTAAGAGAAGATTTTCGAGG
>OLWU01000193.1_pt1 | contig 14636 bp, 9 predicted proteins | sample 1673351 | NCBI WGS metagenome assembly OLWU01 (sample SAMEA103958109, study PRJEB25191) | human gut metagenome | biome: human-associated habitat [ENVO:00009003]; feature: intestine environment [ENVO:2100002]; material: feces | place: Germany | collected 2013/2015
CCGTCGATCTCCTCGTACTTGCCTGCCTTCTTGTAGTACTCCACAAGCGGTTCGGTCTTCTCGTGGTAGGTCTTGATGCGGTTGTTGATTGTCTCGTCCCTGGCATCATCGGCGCGGCCTTCGATCGCGGCCCTGTGCTTGATGCGCTCCATGATCATCGTGTCGGGGATCATGATTGAGACAACGGATGTGACAGCCTCGCCGTTCTTAGCGAGCATCTTGTCAAGAGCCTCGGCCTGGGCGATGGTGCGAGGGAATCCGTCAAGAAGGAAGCCGGAGACTCCGGTCACGGTCTTGAACTTGTTCTCGATCATGCCTTCCACAACCTCGTCCGGAACGAGCTCGCCGGCGTCGATCAGAGCCTTTGCCTTGAGGCCAAGCTCAGTACCCTTGGCGATCTCACCGCGGAGAAGCTCGCCGGTGGAAATGTGGCAGAGATTGTATTTTTCTACCATTGCGGAGGCCTGGGTGCCTTTCCCGGCGCCCGGAGGGCCAAAAAGAATAAAGTATTTCATATCTGTGTCCAATACATAAATGTCTTTGAGGTTTCTTCCGATCTCGTTGTAGTCAAGCCCGAAGCCGACAATGAAGTCATCCGGAATCTCCATGGCGACATAGTCAAGCTTGACATCCTTTGTGTAGGATGCCGGTTTGAGGAGCATCGTGCAGATCCTTGTTTCTGTGGCTCCTTTCTCCTTTAGGATGTCCTTGAGCGCCACGATCGTGTTCCCGCTGTCCACGATGTCCTCGACGACAATGATGCGTTTGCCTTCGATGCTTCTGGTCAAGCCCATGACCTCGCGCACGTTGCCTGTGGTGTGGGTGCCGTTGTAGGACGAAAGCTTGATGCAGACCAGCTCGCAGTTGAACGTGAGCCTCTTCATCAGCTCCGACGTGAACATCAGTGATCCGTTAAGTACACAAAGGAGTACCGGGCAATCTGTGCACCCGTTGAAATCATGGTTGATCTTCTCGGCTACCTTGTCGATGGCTTCCTCAAGCCTCTCGTTCGGAATGAACGGCTTGAAGGACTTGTCAAATAGTCTGACGTTGCTCATTGTGGTTCGTTATTTACGATTAAAAAACAAAATTAGGCAATATTCCTTAAAAAAACAGAAAAAACATACCTATGTTTTATGTTTCTTTTCGTTTTTTACGTTTACTTGCCTTACCTTGCCGGCCTGAACTAAAGGGATGTGAATCTCTTGGCATAAACATCACGAATCATGAATATCCTGAAAAACTTCACTGCCGCGCTGCTGCTCGCGGTGCCTTTGTTTCAGGCTGATCTGACAGCTCAGTCTGACAACCTCATGAAGGCGATATTATATCTGTCCGGCGCGGATTCCGAGGAGGACCTGGACGAGCAGGAGATGGAAAGATTCTCCGTATTGGCATCCAGTCCGTTGGAAATCAATCTTGTGTCAAGAAGCCGTATGGCCACATGCGGACTTATGAGTCAGTACCAGGTGGCGAGCCTGATGGACTATCGCTTGCGGAATGGTGATGTGCTTTCCGTCTCGGAACTCGCTGCTGTTGACGGTTTCGGAGAGGATTACGCCAATGCTCTCAGACCGTTCATTTCGTTCGCCTCCAACGCTTTGCCTGGTAAGACAGAGATCGGATCAAAGCGTCTGACAAATGAGGCCTTGGCCCGTTCCGCGGTCAAAGGGAAGGATTTCAACTATGGAGCCAAGTACAGAATGAACTATGGCGAGTCTTTCGAGTTTTCATCGGCTGCCAGGACTAAATATTCAGACAAAGAGCGGTTTCCTCCATCGGCGTGGGCGATGAATATGACATATTTTGGCAAGAGAAGGATCGGCAAGGTCATCATCGGGGACTTCAACGCCCGTTTCGGCCAGGGGCTTACGCTATGGAGCGGAATGTCCATGTCTGGACTGTCATCTTCATCATCATTCAGTAAACGGCCATCCGGATTGTCTCCGTCATGGTCATGGTCCGGGATAGGAAGCCATAGGGGAGTGGCGGCCGACTTCACGGCCGGGCGCATGGTTCTCTCCGCGTTTGCCTCCTTTCCAGGGCTTCGCTCATGGTGCGAGAGCGGCAAACCCGCCGAAATCTCTCTGATGACAGGAGCGAACATAACCCTCCATTCCCGCAACGGGCAGTTATCCCTCACAGGCTACTGCCAGACAGAGCCAATGAATATGCCGGTTAGGCCTAAGACCGGCAAACTGTCAGGAGACTTCCGCCGTTCATGGCGCGGGGTGGATTACTTCGGGGAGTTTGCATGGGATTTTTCCGGAAAGAGTCCCGGAGCCATTCTTGGAGCCGTGTTTCCTTTGGGAGGCGATTGGAAACTCTCATCGGCTGTCCATAGTTATTCCTCAAGTTTCGGTTCTGATTATACGGGAGGGATACGAGGCTGGACAAAGACTTCCGACGAGCATGGAGCCACCGTCGGGCTTGAGAAGGCGGGAGCTTTCCTTACGGCCGACTTTGCCGTCAAGGACAGAGACCGTAGCAAGAGACAGGTCCGTGTGCTTTTCAGATTGCCGTTGCAGTTGACCAAGGTGATGGTTCTTTCTGTGAGGATTACGGAACGTTTCCGTCCTTACGAGGAGGTTCTTCGATACCGCACCGGGGCTCGTTGTGATCTGGACTGGTCAAGTTCAGGGCTGTCGGCGCGTTACGGCCCGTCAGACAAGCCGGCCTGGAAGATCAGAGGCAGGCTTGAGGGACTGCTGTGCCGTTCGCTGGCCGGTCTCGCCTACCTGGAAGGTGGACGGAAAACAGACTGGTTCAGCGCCTATCTTCGAGGAACCATATTCATTGTCGATAATTGGGATGACCGGATATATTCATACGAGCGGGACGCTCCGGGTAACTTCACTGTCCCGGCCTATTACGGGCGTGGATGGAGTCTGTCAGCTGTTTCCGGATGCAAATTGCGGCTTGGCAGGGGGAGGGCCTTGAAACTGTACTTCAGGGCCTCGACAATGGCATATTCATTCATGAAAGAGCCAAAGCCTTCGGTTTCGGAAGCGAAGGCTCAGGCGGTGGTGATGTTTTGACGGCTACTTTGGAATCCTTATTTTCATCCCAGGCTTGATGTTCTCGCCTATCCCGTTGAACTTCATGATCTTTTCGGCAGTCATGCCCGGGAAATGCTTCGCGATGCTGTAGAGGGAGTCACCAGCCTTCACGGTGTAGTTGGTGTAACTCAACTGGCTGGAGGCTGATTTGACAGCTGATGCGGTCGGCGCCCCGCCTCCCTTATAGATGCGGATCTTCTGCCCGATCCTGAGGTTCGTGCTTCTGAGGTGGTTCCACTTCTTGAGTTGGTTCACGGTGACATGGTACTTGGCCGCGATCTTTCCCAAAGTGTCGCCCTTCTTGACCTTATAAGTGATCGTGCCGCCTGAATATGTCTCACCGGACGAACGCTTCCCGTCATCCACAAGGGTCTGCGGGTTGAGATATTCAGAAGCCTTGTATGTGTAGATCGAGTCCTCGTGGGCTATGAAGTCGCTGGAGTAGTTGTATGGAATCCGGAGGATGTAGGTCTTGCTGTCGCCTGGAATCACATCCTTGATGTACTGTGGGTTAAGGTTTCTGAGCTCATCGACGGAGATTCCGACAAGCTCGCTGATCTGCTTGAAATGCAGGTTCTTGTGAATCTCGAATGTGTCCAGCTGGGCCGGCATCCGCATGTTTGCCGGAGCAAGTCCGTACTCCTTGCTGTAATGGATGGCGTACATCGCCCCGACGAACGCCGGGACATAGCCTCTGGTCTCACGCGGAAGGTAGTCATAGACCGACCAAAAATCCCTTTTGCCCCCGTTCCTGCGAATGGCCTTGTTGATGTTACCCGATCCGCAGTTGTAGGACGAGATCGCAAGGTTCCAGTCTCCGAATACGTTGTAGGAGTCGGTCAGGTAACGCGCGGCGGCATCGGCTGACTTGAACGGGTCAAGTCTCTCGTCCACGAAGGAGTTGATCTCCAGTCCATAGAGCTGCGCGGTCCTGAACATGAACTGCCACATCCCTTTCGCTCCCGCACTTGAGACCGCAACCGGGTTCAGCGCCGATTCGATGATGGCCATGTACTTGAGCTCGTCCGGGAGGTTGTACTTGTTGAATGTCTCCTCGAAGATCGGCATATAGTACTGGCAAAGCCCCAGAATCGTGCCCATCTTGGTTGGCATCTTCTCTGAATAGAGTATCATGTAGTTGCGGACCTTGTCGTTGTATGGGAGGGTGATGAAGGAGTTCATCTTTTCCAGCCTGGCTTTCATCACTTCGTCCGGAACGTTTGACGTGAACCGGATCGAATCCATGTCGTAGCCGTTCCCTTCCTCGTTCTTTCTGGCCTGACGGTGCAGATACCAGATACTCAGAAGGCTGTCCGTAACCTCCTGGGTATAGTCCTCGGGATTCAGTCCGGCCGCCGTCTTGAGTTTGTTCTCCTCATAAACATCGATCATCTCACCCGCGATGCTGTCTTTCAGGATGCTTTCATGCTTCAGTTTGTCCAAGGCTTTCTGAAGGGAATCGACCCGTTGTCTGAGTTCCTGATTCTCTTCCTTGATTTTTTTTCTGAATACCTGCGCTCCGGCGTTCCCTTGGAGCAGGAAGACCATGAGCAGTATGATGGGCAGTGTCGCGTATGTGGTTTTTCTCATCCTTTCGTGCTCTTGTTAAAATCTAAGACCGACTTTGATTCCTATCGCGTTGTCCCCGAACGCTCCCATGCCGAAACTCATAGGTGGAACCGAGCGTGTGGGGGATGCGATGGCATATTCATTATGTGGCGGGATATATTCATTATAAGGAGAGATGACGGTCGGCGTAACATTAAGGGTGAGCTCGTCGTTCATCTCGAAGTCCTGCATGTAGGCGAACACATTGGCATCGATAACTTGAAGCAGGTAGCTGCCTACAATAGCGACAACCGAATAATCCCTGTAGCGCCTGTATACATTCCTGAAGTACAGCGCCCTTTCCGCCGGAATGGAGCCGGTGTATCCTCCGTCAGGATTTGTCGCCTCGTTGTGGATGCGCTTGAATCTTTTGTAGTTCTTGCTGTTCAAGGCGTAGAAATGGTAGGAACCGATCATCATTCCCCAATATATCGGAATCTTCCAATATTCCCCGTTGTACGCCTGCCCGAGTCCCGGCAGGAGGATTGAATATATCGTCGCCTTCCCAGGTTGGTTCTTCACATCCCTCTTGTAGTTGACAACTCCGTCCATGAGAGTGGCCCAGTAGATGAATCCGGCGCTTGCGAACATATACTTGGCCATGTCCTTCGAGCGAGTGTCCAGCTCGAACTCCATGTTAGGGTCAAGCGCCATAGCGATGTCATAACCCTTCTTGGAGTGCTTGTACTTGCTGTTGTAGTGGATTCCCAGTCCAAGGGTCGTTCCGATGCCGCCGTAGATTATCGGCAGTTTCCAGTACTGCTTGTTGTAGATCTGCTCGGATCCGATGAACACCGTCGATCCGGCGAACATGGTTCCGATCCTCAGTGTAGTGTCCTTGTGGCTGACCCCTCTGAAGAATTCCCGGAAAGACCACATCTTGTCCACGGAATCCCTCGCGGAGGTGGTGTCGCTCGGGTCATTGTAGGTCTGGTTGAACGCCTCTTCCCTGAACTGCGCTTTCGCGCCCGTGGAAAAGGCCGCCAGGCAGACAAGTGCCAGACATATCCTGAGAATCAGATTCTTCATTGTTCTTCTTAGATGTTCGAGTCCTCAAGGGCCTTGAGGAACCTGCCCACTTCCTCGTCGGAGTTGAACTTGATTGTCATCGTTCCCTTTCCGGAGGCCGAGCGTTTCAGGCTGATGCTGTTATCAAAAAACTTGCCGATGTGCTCCAGAACCTTGTAATATTCATCCGGAAGGTCCTGCTGTTTTGTGGCCGCCTTTGTGTTTTCGTCCTTGCTCAGTTTGTGAACCTTCTCCTCCAGCTGGCGTACCGAAAGGCCGTCCTTGATCACGAGGTCGCAGAGAAGTTCTTGAATATGAGGGTCTTCCAATCCAAGCAGGACTTTCGCGTGTCCGGTGCTGAGAAGCCCGGTCTTGAGGTCGTGCTGGACTTTGGTCGGGAGTTTGAGAAGCCTCAGATAATTGGCCACTGAGGCTCGCTTCTTGCCGACGCGCTGCGCCATCATCTCCTGGGTGAGGTTACACTCGTCCATCAGTCTTTGGTAGCTCATCGCCACCTCAATCGGATCGAGATCCTGCCTCTGGATGTTCTCCACGATGGCCATCTCAAGCATTCCCTGATCGTCCGCGGTGCGGATGTAGGCCGGGATGATGTCCATTCCAGCCCTCTTGCAGGCCTTGAACCTGCGCTCGCCGCTGATGATCTGATAGCGTCCGTTCTTGAGTTTGCGCACCGAGATCGGCTGGATGAGACCGAATGTCCTGATCGAGTCGGCCAGTTCCTCCAACGCCTCGTTGTCGAACGCCATACGAGGCTGGTAAGGGTTCGGCTCAATCAGATCCACAGGGATCCTGAGCACGTCACCGTAGTCCTGCTCGGGTTTTGACCCGGCGATCTCCTTATTGATATAGCCGACCGGCTTTCTTTCCGGCCCGATTGTCTGGATGTCTCCCAAAAGGGCGCTGAGCCCTTTGCCCAGCCTGCTTTCCTGCTTGTTATTGCTGCTCATTGTCTTTATCTCTCGTTCTTTTCCAACACTTCCTTGGCGAGGTTCATATAGTTGGTAGTTCCGTTGCTGACCACATCATAGAGGATTATCGGCTTGCCGTGCGAAGGGGCCTCGCTGAGACGTATGCTCCTCTGGATCACCGTATTGAAAACCATGTCCTGAAAATGTTCCTTCAGTTCGTTCACAACCTGCGCGTGAACCTTTGTCCTGCCGTCGAACATCGTCACGACGAACCCTTCGATGGTGAGCGACGGGTTCACGCCGCTCTGAACCAGTCTGATGGTCTGGAGCAGTTTGCCGAGCCCCTCAAGGGCGAAGAACTCTGGCTGCACAGGAATCATCACGGAGTCGGATGCCGAGAGAGCGTTGATCGTGATGAGTCCCAAGGAAGGGGAACAGTCGATGATGATGTAGTCGTAGTTGTCGCGGATCGGGGCGAGTCTTCTTTTCAGAATCGTCTCCCTGTCCTCCACATCGATCATCTCAATCTCCGCTCCGACAAGGTTGATGTGCGACGGAATCATCTGAAGGTCAGGAATCTCTGTCTGAATCAAGGCATCCTGAATGTCAATCGTGCCGATCATCACCTCGTAGATCGTCCTCTTCTCGTCATTGTCCGGAGAGAAATTCAGTCCGGAGGTGGTGTTGGCCTGCGGGTCGGCGTCAATGATGAGTATCTTCTTCTCCAGCACCGCAAGCGATGCAGCGAGGTTGATGGCGGTCGTGGTCTTTCCCACTCCGCCTTTCTGATTGGCTATTGCTATGACTTTTCCCATATCCTGTGTGTATATTCAAATTTCAAAGTTACGGAAAATCTCTTGAAATGAAAAATCATTCGGTCTTGCTCGATTTTCCCGTTCTGAACTCTTGCGGCGACATTCCGGTCTCCCTGCGGAAGAATCAGCACAAATACGACGGATCGAGACCATCAGCGGAATCATCAACCATCGCACAGGCACGGCTTCGGTGCGATGCGTTTCCCCTGATTCAGGATAGCCTTTTTAGAAGCGAAAAAGGGAAATAATGTCGCCCGTATGTGCTCGGCAGCACTCACGGGAGGCGAAAAGTGGGGCAAACGTTTCCCAAGAGTGCGGTATGCACTCTTGAGGATCAAAAGGGGCCGAAAGTGCTGCCGATGGGATCAAGCGTAAAGAGCATAAGTAAAAATCCATTCAGGCCGGATCGACATCAAGCGCGATGTGGCCTGAATATTTTTTCTCCTTCTCGAAGCGTTCCACCGCCGCCGCAAGCGTCTCCTTGTTTCTCGCCAGCGAACGGTCTTTCGGCAGCAATACCCTGATTTGGCGGATGTTCTGGTTCGAGATTTTGTCGATAGCCGGTGAATATGGTCCTATGACATTCGGGCCGTTCTGCACGCCCGGAGCGAGGCTGACCTTGACCGCCAAAGCTCCCCGCAGGTACTCTCCGAGATCCCGGCTCAGCAGGTCCACTCTGGCTTGGTTGTAATCTTTGATGACGACTCCGATGACCCTTGAATATGGCGGATAACCGAACAGCTTCCTTTCCCCGAGGAAACGGGCCATTGTACCGTTCTCGTCCAGTTTCCCGTCTATGCTTTGATAGACAGGGTGTTCCGGCTGTGAGGTCTGGATGACGAACAGACCTTTCTCTCCCCGCCGTCCGCAACGTCCTCTGAACTGTTCCAGAAGCTGGAGTCCTCTTTCGTCCGCCCTATAGTCCTCCTGCCCGAGGATAGAGTCGGCCTGAAGCACGGCCACAAGGGACAGTCCGCTGAAATCGAATCCCTTGGCGACCATCCTTGTGCCGATGAGTATGTCGATTTCCCCATTGGAGAATTTCCGGATGGTGTCCGTCTCATATTTCCGACTCTGTGCCGTGTCACTGTCCAGCCTCGCGATCCTTGCGTTAGGGAACAGTTTGGAGGCCTCCTCCTCGATCTTCTGTGTCCCTGAACCTAACGGTTTCAGTTCTCCTCCACATTTATGGCATTTCCCGGTATATTCATAAACCCTGCCGCAATAGTGACAGACTAGTCTTTCGCTTCCGTCGGCTCGCCTATGCAAGCTAAGGCTGACGTTGCAGCAGCGGCACTTCGGGATGTCGCCGCACTCCTGGCACTGCACTATCGGTGAATATGCCCGCCTCTCCCTGAGAATCAGCACCTGACGCTGCTCGCCGAGGCATTTGCCTATGTGCTCGATGAGTTTCCTGGAGAAGTTCCCGATCATACCGTTCTTGCGCCGCTCGGCGATTGTGTCGATGATTTCGATGTCCGAGTCCGCCGCGTCGTAGAACCGTTTGTTCAAGGTGACAAGCCCGTAACGCCCTACGCTGCAATTGTACAGCGACTCCAGCGACGGCGTGGCCGATCCCAGAATGACGTTGGCTCCGAATATCTTCGCCATCATTATCGCCGTTTCGCGGCCGTTGTACCGAGGGGCAGGTGAGTCCTGCTTGTAGGAGGTGTCGTGCTCCTCGTCCACTATCACCAGCCCTAAGTTTTTATGCGGCAGGAATATGGCGCTTCGGGTCCCGAGGACAACATAGCCCTTTCCCTCTGCCGGCTCTCCAGCGTGCCTTAGGACGGTGGCCACCTCTCGCTTTCTGGACATTGTCTCTCCGGAATGGAACACAAGCAGTTCCGGGAATGTCTCGCTGATCCTGTCCTCCAGTTGTCTGCTGAGCGCTATCTCCGGAACCAGATAAAGCACGTTCTTTCCCATCGCGAGCGTTTCCTGCGCCAGTTTCAGGTAAATCTCCGTCTTTCCAGATCCCGTCACCCCATGCAGCAACGCCGGCTTCCCTTTCGCAAAAATCTCTTTTATCTTTGAATATGCTTCCTCCTGTGCCGCTGACAAGCTTATTTCCTTCTCTGTACCCTCGGACGTTTCGATTATGGACCCACCTATTGGCTCTTCGTCCTGATGATATGTAACAGAGTCACCATAACCGGTCACTGAGCCAGTGGTTCGACAAAGCTCACCAACCGTCGAAGTGAGCTCCCTGACCAATAATCCAATCTCCCCCTCCAACATCTCCTTCTCTGCCAAGTACCTTTCCCGACTCTCTGACTTCCGAGCTTTCGCGGCCAATTCCGCCTTTCTCTCCGCTCTTTCTTCCAGCCTCTTGATCTTATCCGCAATCTTTGTCCGATTCTTCTCTTCTCTTTCCACTTTGAGTGCCTCCTGACGAGCCTGCACAACTTCCTTCTCCACTTTCTGCGCTGGATAAGCCGCCTTGTAAACTTCCCCGACAGTGCACAGGTAATATTCCGCTATCTGTCTCCATAGTTCAATCTCCTCCTTGGTGACCGGTTCCAACCCTTCAGCCATGCCTAAGATCGGCTTCACCTTGTCCACAATTCCCATCTCCTCCGCCTGTTTTCCTGCGTCCGCCATGCTTACCACTCCGACATATTCCTTTCCAGCAAAGTTCACCCGCACCCGGTCTCCGACCCTAACCTGTTCTTTGTCTCTTTCGGTCACTGAGCCTGTCGAAGTGACCGGAAACAATCCAGACGCATCCCCAGCCGATTCACTCAATTCAATTTCTTGATAATAGAACGGCTCCCACTCCAGCCGGAGCGGAAGGATAACTTGTATGAAGATCCTGCCTGTCATATGGCGAATTTAGCCAAAAACATCCACTCAGCGAAGAAAAACGCAAATTCTTCTCAAAAAAATTTGCAGCCAAAAGAAAAATGCCTATCTTTGCAATCCCAAACGGAAACGGTGTCGTAGCTCAGATGGTAGAGCAATGGACTGAAAATCCATGTGTCGGCAGTTCGATTCTTCCCGACACCACTCCTTAGGCCGCTGATGAGTATTCATCGGCGGCTTTTCCTTTTTTATATATCAGTATCTGGTTTCTTCCGAGACGGGGCAGCGGGCTCGCTTCGACAGGTCCGTACACGATTATCTAACCGTGAACCTATCATGCCTATAATCAAATGATTAGATAACTGTCTTCGGTTGGTTTACGCTAAAGACGATGCGCTATCTGCTTGATAAAAAGCATGTTATTCGCCACATGCTGATACACAGTAGGTGATGGATAACATGCTGATCATCAGTCGTTAAAGTGTTCAGCTTTAGCGCATTATTACTATAGGAATAATCTTAATGTCGTGATTTATAGTGACTTGTCTGCCACGGCACCAATATTGACAGCCAACAAAAAACTCTTTCCGGAATTTTGTTAACGTGCAAAATTCCGGAAAGAGTTTTTTGCTTGGCTCCCCTCTACGCTTTCTCCAGCCGACAGTCACCCGGGCCCTTGATGTTCTCATCAATGATGATCTCCCCGACGGAACCGTAGCGGATGAAGCCGGTGCGTGGGTTCTTGATGGAAGGAACATGGCCTTTCACGGTGGCCTGGACGGAGGAATATTCAAAAGCCAAATCAGCGTCAGCGCCCATTGTGCAGTCCTCAAGTACGAGGTCGTCGCAGTAGCACAGAGGCTGGGTCTCGGTGATGTGGCAGCGGACTAGGCGGAGGTTCTTCGAGTACCAGGCAAGATATTCACCATTAATCACGGAATCGATGACTGTGACGTTCTCGGCCTCCCAGAAGGAATCCTTGGAGTTCAGGACGCAGTTCAGGATCTCCACGTTCTTGGCGTACTGGAAACTATAGTTGCCGTTAAGCTTGACGTTGGTGAGTTTAACATTCTCGCAGTGCATGAACACATAGTCGGCCCTGTCGATCACCGAATCCTCGACCTCGATGTTCCTGCAGTCCCAGAACGTCTCCGTACCGCCAGGAATCTGGACGTTTCTCAGCTTGATGCCGTCCATTCTCCTGAAGGTCTTCGGAGCGTCGATGATCGTGTCATAGATCTCGCAGTTCCTTGAGTACCAGAGGCCCGAGCGGGCTCCTACGGTCAGGAGACTGTCCTTGATGACGAATCCGTCACACTCCCAGAACGGATACTTGCCCTCGAACTGGCAATGTACGGCGGTGATGTTGCCGGTCTCCTTCAGCGCCGATTCCCCGGCGTGGATCTTCACATTCTCAAGATAAAGGTCGTGTCTGCAGTAGAGCGGTCTCTCTCCGCCGAATTCCTGGTTGATGATCTTTTCCATATTCTCAAGTGATCTTTAGTTTCATCCATTTCTCGCCGCGCAGTCTCCAGTAGAACAGCAATCCGCGGACATTCAGCTCGATGCACATCGCCACCCAGTAGCCGACGAGTCCCATCCGAGGTGTCAAAATCAGTGCCAGTCCGATGCGTATCACCCACATGCTTCCGAAGTTCATCACGCTTGGCACGAGGGTGTCGCCTCCGCCTACGCAGGAACCGTAGCCGGCGATCGAGAATGCGTACAGAGTCTCGGCGAATGCCTCGATTCTCAGCACCTTGGCTCCCAACGCGATGACATCCGGATCCGAGCTCAGCAGCATCATCAGATCTGTCGCGAATATGAACATCAAGGCTCCCAGCAGAGTCATAATCCCTGCGGCCATCATCATCGTGATCTGCGAGAACCGCTTGGCGACTTCCTTGCGTTTCGCCCCGAGACTCTGGCCGACAAGCGTTGTGGCGGCCTCCTCTATACCGTATCCTGGCATGTAACAGAAGCTTTCAGCGATGATTGCCAGCGAGTTGGCCGCAATGGAAATAGGCCCGAGCGGCGCCACTATGATGGTGCTCATAATGTGCGATCCCCTCATTATGATGTTCTGGAGCCACATCGGCGCAGTGATGCCCCAAGCGTTGCGCACAGTCTTGTGCCGTGGAATGAACGTGCCTTGTTCTCCTTTGATATTCAATTCCTTGGAGCGTCTGAGAATGTACCAGATCACGAATATCGAGGTGACGACCTGCGCCGCACCAGTTCCCAGAGCCGCGCCAGCCACTCCCATCTCACAAATGTAAATGAATATGTAGTTGAACACCACATCAAGGCCGCACATTCCGGTGTACATCAGGCTCGGAATCTTCATGTTGCCGCTGGCCTGTAGCATTGAATTAGCGGCCCATCCGACAGCGCCTATCGGAATGAACGCTGAATATATCAGGAAATATTCAGATGCGTCCTTGTTGATCTCCGGTGTCCCGCCGAGCCAGTGGGGGAGCGCTCCGCTGATGCTTACGCCTATCACTGCGAGAACCAGGCCGATGAGGAACACGGTGGTGAGCCCTTGCCTCATCACAGCTCTGGCTCCCTTGAAATCCTGCGCTCCGCAAAGGTGGGCGACCTGGACTGAGAATCCCGAGCTGGCTCCGGACTGGAATCCACCCATTATCCAGGTCGTCGTGGCGACCAGACCTATTGACGCAGATTGGTTCGCGCCGAGTTGGCCGACCATTCCCGCGTCGATGTACTGCATCAGCACGGACGAGATCTGGGCGGCGATGGCAGGCAGACTCAGCAGAATCGTTAGCCGAATCTGCTGTCCGAGAGTCATCGGAAGTCCGTTCCGGATCATCCCGAGGAGTATGTCCTTCTTTCCCGATGCCATAAATTGAGGACAAAGATATCCACTTATAATTATATGGCAAAATTCATTTTGCCATATAATATATCTTCCACCCCTCAGTCACTACGTGACAGCCCCCGGTGGGGGCACCGAGGACTGTATTCCCCAGACCCCTTGCGTCGCTCCGCTCCGATCGATTTGTTTAAGCTGTTTGCAGACAGCACCCGCATTCGCATTTTGGTGCTGCTGTTTGACCGGGAGTTGTGCGTAGGAGATATTGCCGCCAATTTGGAGATGAGCCAGACCGCCATCTCCCACCAGCTACGTATTCTAAAGCAAAACCACCTGATCAAGTACCGTCGGGAGGGCAAGAATATGATCTACGCCCTGGCGGATGACCATGTAAAGACCATTATCAACTGCGCCATTGAGCATATTGAGGAGTAATATGAGCGAAAAAGAATTGCATACCCACGGGACGGATTGCGCCTGCGGTCACAACCACCATCACCACGACGACGGCTGCGGCTGCGGTCACGACCACGCCCATGAAGACATTGACAAAAAGGCCTTTTTGCGCAAGCTTGTGCCGGGGCTTTTCTTCTTTTTGCTGGGCGCGGCGGTGGAACACCTGATCCCCGGCAGCGAGAGCAGCACCCTGTGGCATTATGTTGAGCTGGCAGCCTTTGCCTTGTCTTATATTTTTGTGGGCTTCTCCATTTTGCGCGAGGCGGTGGAGGGTGTGCTGGCCAAGAACATTTTTAACGAAAATCTGCTGATGGCGGTGGCGTCTCTGGGCGCCTTTGCCATTGGGGAGTATTCTGAGGGCTGCGCCGTGGTACTGCTTTATACCGTGGGCGAATTTTTGCAAAGCCTGGCGGTGCAAAAGAGCCGCAGATCCATTAAAGGTATGCTGGAGCAAAAGCCGGACACCGTACGGGTACAAGCAAAAGACGGTCTGACGGAGGCGGCGCCGGAGACGGTGCAGCCGGGCCAAACCATTGTGGTGGAACCGGGGGAGAAGATCCACCTGGACGGTACGGTGCTGGAGGGTAATGCGGAGGTGGACACCGCCGCCCTTACCGGCGAGAGCATCCCGGTATCCGTTGCCCCGGGTATGGAGGTGCTGGCCGGCAGCGTAGCCATTGACGGCGCGCTGACCATTCGGGTAGACAAGCCCTATGGCGACTCGGCGGTGGCCCGGGTGCTGGCGGCACTGGAGCACGCCCAGGACAGCAAAAGCCATACGGAAAAATTCATCACCCGCTTTGCCCGCATTTACACCCCCATTGTGTGCGGCATTGCGCTGGCGCTGGTGCTGATCCCGCCCCTGTTCTTCGGCGGCGACTGGCACGAGTGGATCTACCGTGGGTTGTCGGCTCTGGTGGTGTCCTGTCCCTGCGCCATTGTCATTTCCGTTCCCCTGTCCTTCTTCGGTGGGCTGGGCACCTGCTCCCGGGAGGGTATTTTGGTGAAGGGCGCCGATCATTTGGAGACCCTGGCCCGCTGCGATGTGGGTGTGTTTGACAAGACCGGCACCATCACCAGCGGCAAGTTTGAATTTGTGCGGTGCGAGTGCGTGCACTGC
>OLWU01000197.1_pt1 | contig 14571 bp, 7 predicted proteins | sample 1673351 | NCBI WGS metagenome assembly OLWU01 (sample SAMEA103958109, study PRJEB25191) | human gut metagenome | biome: human-associated habitat [ENVO:00009003]; feature: intestine environment [ENVO:2100002]; material: feces | place: Germany | collected 2013/2015
GAGTGGATTACATCAATCAATGAATATGACGGCGTCGGTCGCCGTTGTTCGGCAGGCTTGCCAACCGTTGAAGCGCCGAAAGGACAAAAACATCACGGTCGCCGAGTGTGTCGAAGAGCCGCTAAAGACGAATTAAAGCAAACGGAAATAACAACAATTATGGACAAGATAATCGAAAAGAAAAAAGGCTGGAGAACAGCCTTCACAAAAAAGGCGATGCCTTACTGGCTTGGAGCCATCGTGGTAGTGTTCGTGCTCTACCTCGTGTTCAGAGACAATTCCAAGACCCTCAGGGTTGACAAGGACACGATCACGGTCAGCCAGGTGACTGACGGACAGTTCAACGACTATATCCGTGTGAGCGGTCAGGTACAGCCAATGGTCACAATCCAGATCAGCCCGCTCGAAGGCGGTACCGTCCAGAAGATCATCGTCGAGGAAGGCTCCACCGTCAAGGCCGGGGAACCGATTCTTGTGCTGTCCAATGATAACCTTGACCTTCAGATACTTAACGCCGAGGCTGAGCTTGCGGAAAAGGAGAACATCCTTCGTAACACGATGATCTCGATGGAGCAGCAGAAACTCTCCCATGAGCAGAACCGTCTCCGCTACGCCTCCGAGGCCAGGCGTAACAAGAGGGCATTCGAGCAGAACCGGCAGCTTTACAAGGAGAAGCTCATCTCAAAGGAGGATTACCTCAAGGCCCAGGAGGATTATGAGCTTTCGCAGCAGAACCTTGACCTGACTCTCAAGAGTATGGAGCAGGACAGTCTCTACCGTTCGACCCAACTTCTGAGTCTGCGCGAGAGTCTTGACAACATGAAGATGAACATGCAACTCATACGCCGCCGCAAGGAGAGCCTTACGATCAAGGCTCCGATCGACGGGGTTCTCGGACTTCTGGATGCGAACCTTGGCCAGTACATCGGTGCCGGCACCAAGATCGGCCAGATCAACTCCGAGGGTAGCTACAAGATTGAGGCTAAGATAGATGAACACTATATTGACCGTGTGGTTCCGGGACTCGACGCCACATTTGAGCGTCAGAGCGAGAAGTACGACGCGCAGGTGCGCAAGGTCTATCCGGAGGTGCGTGACGGCAAGTTCCAGGCGGACTTCAAGTTCGAGGGCCAGCAGCCCGACAACATCAGGACCGGCCAGACATATTACCTGAACCTTCAGCTCGGTCAGCCGGAGCGGGCGGTCCTCATCCCTCGCGGGACATTCTACCAGAAGACGGGAGGCAAGTGGATCTATGTGGTCAGCAAGGATGGAGGCAAGGCTGTCAAACGCGAGATCCGCATCGGTCGTCAGAACCCTCAGTTCTATGAGGTGCTTGAAGGGCTGGAGCCTGGCGAGAAGGTCATCACCTCCTCCTACGACAACTACGGCGACAGCGATGTGCTTGTCTTCTAATTGATTAATGAATATAAACAATAACAAATAAAAATTTTCAAAGCCATGATTAAAGTCAACAATCTGTCCAAGGTCTTCAGAACAGAGGAGATCGAGACAACAGCCCTCAATGGAGTTTCATTCGAAATCGCTGACGGAGAATTCGTCGCCATCATGGGTCCTTCCGGTTGCGGTAAGTCAACCCTTCTGAACATCCTCGGCCTTCTTGACAACCCTACCGGAGGCTCCTACGAACTTCTCGGCACGGAGGTCAGCCAGCTCAAGGAAAAGGAGCGCACCAAGTTCCGTAAGGGCAACATCGGATTCGTGTTCCAGAGCTTCAACCTGATCGATGAACTGAATGTCTATGAGAACATCGAGCTTCCGTTGAGGTACCTGAACATCTCCGCGGCCGAGCGTAAGCAGAAGGTCACCGAGATTATGAAGAGAATGGCCATCAGCCACAGAGCCCAGCACTTCCCTCAGCAGCTTTCCGGAGGTCAGCAGCAGAGAGTCGCCATCGCCCGTGCGGTCGTCGCAGGTCCGAAGCTGATCCTCGCCGATGAGCCTACCGGTAACCTGGACTCCAAGAACGGTAAGGAGGTTATGGATCTCCTCAGCGAGCTCAACAAGGAAGGTACGACCATCGTTATGGTGACCCACTCCCAGAGAGACGCCGCCGTGGCACAGCGCACCATCGACCTGTTCGACGGCCAGATCGTCTCCGATGTGAAGAACGAGCTTTAGCGTTGAATCTTTCTCGTGAGGGTCGGCTGATTACTTGGCGATAGCTGATGAATCGTCACTACGGACTTGATAGTAGATAATGTAATTATACCACCCATAAGCGCCGCCCCTCACGTTTAAGATATTATTGGCGGAAGGTTGCCTGAATCTTATAGTCAAACTCCTTAATACTTTGTCTCGGTTCATCCAGAAGGTTGCCACAGCAAACCTTGGCCACCCGCGGCCATAAGCGGGAGGGGCCCAGCCGCAGGTTGGGAGGGACGGAGCGCGAAGCGCGGAGGGTTTGTCGTGGCAACCTTCTGGATGGGATTTCCAAACGGGTAAAAATCCGTGGAGGATAAGTGATTGACCATTAGGAATATGCTTGGATATCCTCTTGCATGAAGCGGGAATGAGGATAGGGAAGCAAAAGAATGAAAAACAAAAAGTTGGCCTCCGCGAGGCCGTGAATGGATTATGAACAGTTTCATTAACTTTCTCAAGCGCAACAAACTTTACAGCGCGGTCAACCTTCTGGGACTCAGCCTCTCGATGGCGTTTGTCCTGCTTCTGGCCGTGTACGTCACCAGTCAGCTGAGTACTGACTCGTTCCAAAAGAACGCCGACAGGATCTACGTCATCGCACAGAAAGAGACCCTTTCGTCCGCTTACTGGCTGTCCCGCCACATGAAGGCTAACTTTCCGGAGATTGAGAGGTCAGCTTCATATTCCAGCAACGGAATGCAGGAGTACAAGATCGACGGCAACATCGTGAACGCCAGGACTTCTTACGCTGACTCGTCGTTTTTCGATATGTTCAGTTTCCCTCTCGTGGAGGGCGACTTCAGTGAGTGGAAGGCCTCGATAAGCGGAGTCCTGATCAGTGAGTCTTTCGCCAAGGCTCAGTTCGGGGACAGGGATCCGGTTGGACGTGAGATCCGTTTCGACGGCGCTGACTCAACGGTAAGCAACCTGACAGTCTCAGGTGTGTTCAAGGACATTGAGAACTCCATCATCAGACCGTGCGACATATTCCTTCGCGGAGAGATCACGACGATCATCAACCAGGCGAACGATGAGCGGATGTCCAACGCCGGATCATCCACTTGCTTTGTTATGGCTTATCCGAACGCCGATCTTCCGGCCAGACACGATGATATTCTTAAATGGTGCCGGGAGAATTTCTGGAGATATATGTCAGACTACGGCGGAGGTGATAATGACGTGAGAATCATTCCTTTACGTGATGTCTATTTCCTGTCGGACGGCAATGAGGACTATAATGACAGTCTGCGTCTTGGCAACAAGACGACAGTGATGCTGCTTGCCGGAATGTGCTTCCTGCTGCTTCTGTTCGCCATCCTGAACTATGTGAATATGACCACGGCTCTCTCCGGCTTCCGTGCCAAGGAGATGGCCACCAGAAGGCTCATCGGGGCGACGAAAGGCGGCATATTCATGAAGATGATTGTCGAGAGCACCATAATCTGCGCGGCCGCTATGGTCATCGCCGTCCTGCTTGGCGAGGCCATTTCCCCGGCGGCTTCGAAGGTGTTGAACTATGACATCTCTATCTTCAAGGCAATCTCTCCGGTGAGCGTGCTTGTCTGCGTCCTGTTCACGGTTTTGGTAGGGGTCATCGCCGGCATAGTTCCCGCGCTTATCATCCAGAAGGCCGAGCCGATCGAGATTGTCCGAGGAACGCTCAGGCTTAAGACCAAGACACTTTACAGCAAGGTCATCATTGTCATTCAGAATGTCATCACGGTCGTGATGCTCGTGACCGCTTTCACGATGTACTTTCAGATCCGCTCCATGATCAACGCTCCGATGGGCTATAACACTGAGGATCAGATCACCATCAGCAATGAATATGGCCGCGCGGGCGAATTGGCTCCGCTCATCAACAAACTTAAGGCGGAAAGCTGCGTTGAGGCTGTCGGTCTCGGCGATGGCTACCCGATGTTCGACACCAACAACAGGACTATGTCCACCGAAAGCGGAAAAGAGGCGTCGTTCCAGATGGTGAAGGGCGACAGCGCCTACTTCAACATCCTCGGCATCAGGAAGAAGCAGGACAATCACACACCTGACTGCTATTGGCTTAATGAATATGCCTACGGAATCCTCGAAATAGACGAGACCGCCACGGAGTTCACAACCAAGTCCAACAGCACATGGCAGATAGGAGGAATCTACTACGACTTCAAGATCAAGCCGTTGCTGGAGGAGCAGCATCCTGCGTTGATTTACCAGTATGATGAATATCCTGCCGGGAAGTGGCCGTGGACGATTCTTGTGAAGACCACGCCGGATCACAAAGAGGCTTTCGCAAGGGTCAAGGCGGTCTTTAGCGAATTGTACCCGGATAAGTTATTCGATGCCAGCTATGTCGAGGATGACATCAAGGCTGTGTTCGCTTCCGAGAACAGGGTGTTGGAGATCATGGTCATATTCACAATCCTTTCGCTGTTTGTCTCGGCTCTGGGTCTCGTGGCGATGAGTTCGTACTACATGCAGCAGGAACGCAGGACTGTGTCTCTCAAGAAGGTCTATGGCGCTGACTATAACTCTGTCCTGTGGGGTCTTGTGGCTGAGTTCATGAAGATGATCGGTGTGGCGTTCGTCATCGCCGTCCCGGTGGCGTGGTACCTGATGCACACTTGGTTGAACGGCTATTCCTACCGCATCGGTCTCCATTGGTGGATATTCGCGGTGGCAGGTCTGTTCACCGCCGTCATTGCCGCCCTTGCCGTCCTCTGGCAGGCTGTCCGCGCCGCCCGCACCAACCCGGCGATCGAACTGAAGAAGGAATAGCATGCTATATCTCCAATCCAGATGGTTGTCGCGACGAACCCTCCGCGCTTCGCGCTCCGTTCCTTCCAGCCTGACGGCTTGGCCCCTCCCGCTTATGGTCGCGGGTGGCCAAGGTTCGCTGCGGCAACCTTCCGGATTGAGTAGTAATAATTCAGTGGAGCCTAAACGATTGAAGATTAGGAATATAATGATGTGTCCTCACCGCTGGAATCGGGAGGAGGATATGCAAGCAAAATATTGAACGATAAAAGATTAGCCTCCATGTGGAGGAATGGGTATGAGAAGAAAAAGTGATTTGATCATCAAGGTTCTGTCCTTGGGAGTGGGAATGGCGATCGCCGTCATCCTGATCGCGAAAGTGTGCTTTGAACTGTCCTACGACAGCTCCTATAAGGATGTTGACAGAATCTATAAGATCCGCACCGGAGCCATTATGCAAGGTGAGGACAAGGATTTCGGTCAGGTCAGCGGAGCCATAGCACCGGGATTCAAGGCCGAGGTGCCGGGAGTGCTGGAGGCCACAAGGTTCACCAGCATATTCAACAGCGAGAATTTCATCATCGATGACGATGGAAGCAAGGTGGCGGCCGAGCACCTTTTAGCGGATTCCTGCTTTTTCAGGATATTCAATCGCCAGTTCCTCGCCGGTGAGCCGGAAAAGGCGTTGAGGTCGTGGAGCGGCGACGTGGCCATCTCAAAGACTTTCGCCGAGAAACTTGGTGGAGTCGGAGCGGCTGTCGGCAAGCAGATCGCCAACGAGGACAATCCGAATCTGAAGCTGACTGTCTGCGGAGTCTATGAGGACTTCCCTAAGAACGGATCGATCCACGCCGATGTCATCCTTTCCATCGAGGCGATGAGCAAGTGGAGCCTCTCCAACTGGGTCGGCAACGACAGGTACGTCGCTTTCGTCAAATTGGCCGAAGGGGTTGATCCGGCGTCGCTTAAGGATGCCATCCACGAGATGCAGAAGGCTCACCAGCCTTTGGAGGAAATGGAGAAGAGCGGACTCACTCTCTGGTACTTCCTTTCGCCTTTGGCCACCGAGCACAGCTCGAAGCCGGAGGTCAGGAACCTTGTGTTCATACTTGCCATCATCGCCGCTCTGCTGCTGCTTGTGTCCATTATGAACTACGTCCTTGTGGCGATCTCGGATGTCATCCGCAGGGCGCGCGAGGTCGGAGTCCGCAAATGCTACGGAGCCCAGCCTTGGGACATCAACAAGATCCTGCTCAAGGAGACCGCCTGGAATTTGGGTGTCTCCCTCGCCGTGGCAGCCCTGCTGATCTTTGCGTTCAGGGGTGCGGTTGAATCCCTGTTGGGAGTCCCTGTGAAGGATCTTGTCACTCCGCTTTCCGTCTGGATCATTGTCGGGATTGTGATCTTGGTGTTCCTTGTCTCCGCCGTCATTCCGGCGAGGATGTTCACCAAAATCCCTATTTCCAGCGCCTTCCGAGGCTACAAGGAGAGCAAGCGCCGCTGGAAGATCTCACTGCTTGCCTTCCAGTTCGCCATCAACGCCGTGCTGGTGTCGCTGGTGCTGATCGTCAGCTTCCAGTACCGCAAGGTGCTGAACGCCGATCCGGGCTACAACTACAGCAATCTTGTCTATGAGACATTCCCGTCCTACGACCAGACGAAGATGACAGCCATCGCCGGTGCTCTTCGCCAGCTGCCTGAGGTCGAGGCTGCTGAACTGACCTACGTGACACCTTTGGCGTCAGCTTCCGGCAATAATATTACCCTTCCTGGTGACGACAGGGAACTCTTCAATGTCGCTGATGAATATGGCGCCACGGAAGGTTTCTTCAATATGATGGGCTTCCGGCTCGTCGAGGGATCCGCTCCAAAAGGACCGAATGATGTCGCTGTCAGCAAGTCCTTTGTGACCAAGATGGCGGCTTTCGCCAACTGGTCTGACGGAGCCGTTGGAAAGATTGTCGGCATCACCGAGCACGGGCAGGTCACGATCTGCGGAGTCTATGAGGACTATGTCATCGGAAGCGTCTCTGATCCGGACAACCGTCCGAGCGTGCGTTTCTGCTGGAACAAGGACTTCCTCACCGATGAGGAAAAGGCTGACTTTGACTGGTCAAGGCTGATGCAGACACTTGTCGTGAAGCTCACGGATGTCACTCCGGAGACGATGCGTAAGGTGGAGAAGACAATCCGGGAGGTCGCTCCTGACAGCGACGCCGAGGTGAAGTCTTACGCCGAGACGTTCAGGAGCCTATACGATCCGACGAGGCAGATGAAGAGAACCTACACCCTTGGAGCGTTGTTCGCCCTGCTGATAGCGGTGATCGGCCTGATCTCCTACGTCCGTGACGAGAACTATCGCCGAAGCGCCGAGATCGCCGTCCGCAAGGTCAACGGAGCGCAATCCTCGGAGATCGTGTCGATGCTCGTGATGGACATCCTGAAGGTGGCTGTCTTCGCGGTGATCATCGGTGACGCGGGCGCCTGGCTTGTAGCCCATTACTGGCTCCAGCAGTTCGCCGTCAAGATCGCCCTCAACCCACTGTTCTTCATCGCCGCCGACATCATCGTGCTGGCCATCATCGTCAGCGTCATCGTGATCGGCTCCCTGAGGATCGCCCACACCAACCCGGTCGAGTCCCTCAAGAACGAGTAGGGTAGTCCTGCTATCCCGGTCGCTGAGCGTGCCATCGTTGAACCCGTGGTTCGACAGCTCACCAACCATCGAAATGCGATTGCAGTGTCGTGGCAGATAACTATCTGTCAACTAATATAATAAGCAAGTACGTGGTGCATAAACCGGCACCACGTACTTGCTTTATTGTTTGATAATGAGCTACTTAGTTGCCACTCGCTCGGAATCAATGAGTGGCGATTAACCTGTTGATTGACAGTGAATAAGCGTTGTACCTTTGGTGGAAAACTACTGAAGGTAAATTATTATATTCTTGATAATGAATATGTTCCATCCCATGGTCCGCTAATGAGTTTTACTTGAATATCAGCGTGAAAACAGTCGCTTCGGAGTCCGAGCGGGTGAGGCGGAGGGTACCGCCGTGCATCCTCATGATCTGACGGGAAAGGCTCAGTCCGATTCCGCTGCCCTCAGGCTTGGTCGTGAAGAACGGAATGAATATCTCCTCCTGGCTTGCCGCGCTGATAGGCGGCCCGTCATTGCTCACATTGATGATGACGTTGTCCCTCTTGTCAATCTCGGCAGAGATTTCGATGTGCCGCGCCCCGGCCTGAGCGGCGTTCTTGACAAGGTTGATGAGAATCTGTGAGATCTGGCTCTCGTCAGCGTACAGAAGCACGTCCTCGGTCTTTTCCACAAATCCAGCGGTAGCCCCGGCGGCGGTCAACACCGGCTGGCTCAGATCGATGACCTTGGCCGCGAGGTCGCGAGCGAAAAACGCCTTCCTGACCGGCACGGCCACGTGGGTCAGATCCCTGTACGAATTGACAAACTTTATAAGACCGCGGGACGAGCTGGCGATGGTCTCCAGACCTGCCTTCAGATCAGGCCCGTCAGAGGGCGGAGTTATCGTCCCGGCATATTCGGAAAGAGCCTCGGAAAGGGAGGCGATCGGTGTGACGGTGTTCATGATCTCGTGTGTGAGAACCCTGATGAGCCTCGTCCAGGACACTGACTCGTTCTCCTCGATGGCCTCAGAGATGTCGTTTACCGCGATGATTTTCACGTCCTTACGCCCGATGTGCGCCGATGTGGCGGACAGGGAAATGTTCGTCTGCGAGCTTTCCGAATAGATGGACGCTTTCTGGTCCAGCCCCTCCTCGACTTTCTCAAAGGCTCCTCTTAATGAAGGGCTTACGATGTCAAGTTGCCGTAAGGTGCTTAAAGACGACACTCCCAGAAGAATCAACGCCTGCTTGTTGGTGTAAAGCACGGAATCCGTCCCGGACTCCAGCACGACGATGCCGGTCTTGGCCTTGTCCAACATCTGTCCGTAATATTCCTCCTGCTCCCGGATGTCGGCCGTCTCTTTCTGGAATATGGTACGGATTCGGTTCAGGGTCCTGTTGATCTTCCGGCTGCCCAAGCCCCCCTCGTCGAACCTGAAATTGGTCTCCTTATCCTCCAGGGCATCAAGCATATAGGTCACTTTCTTGAGGATGCGATGCCGTGTAAGAAGCACCGCAAGCAAAGCCACCAGCACCAGAACGCCGGCCGGAATCGCTATCTGAGGCCACGGAAGCATATTCATAAACTTCGACTAAATCCCGTATTTCTTGAGTTTGCTGTAGAGGGTCGGGCGGCTGACATTCAACGCCTTGGCAACCAGCGACATATTCCCGGAATATTTCTCCACCGCGGCGCGGATGGCCTTCTCCTCCACTTCCTCCAGCGTCGCCACAGAAGTCTCGCTTCCCTCGACCAGAGCCTCTGACGGCAGCTGCAACTCGTTCTCTGTCAGATTACTGCCTTCCGCCAGAATGACCGCCTTCTCGATGCAGTTCTGGAGTTCACGAATATTCCCGCTCCAATGGCAGTCCTTCAAAGCGGCCTTCGCCTCCGGATCGATGCCCTCTACCTCGCGGTGGTACTTCTCGTCGAACCTTTTTATGAATATCTCCGCGAGCGGAACGATGTCTTCCGGGCACTCCCTCAGGGCCGGCAGATGGATGCTCATCGTGTTGATCCTGTAGAAGAGATCCTCCCTGAACGAGCCTTCCTGCACCTTCTGGCGCAGATCCATATTCGTGGCGCAGACAAGGCGGATGTTCACATTGCGTGGCTTGGTGTCGCCGACCCTCGTGATCGTCCTGTTCTGGAGAACCCTCAGAAGCTTCGCCTGAAGGTGTAAAGGAATATTCCCGATCTCATCCAGGAAAAGGGTTCCGCCCTCGGCCAACTCGACCTTTCCGGCCTTGTCGGCATAGGCGTCCGTGAACGCTCCCTTGACGTGTCCGAAGAGCTCGCTCTCGAAAAGGGTCTCCGGAATCGCTCCGGCATCCACGCTGACCATAGGGCCGTTCCGCCGCTCGGAATGATTGTGTATCTCTCTGGCCAGAAGATCCTTACCCGTTCCGTTCTCGCCGGTGATCAGTACCGTGGCATCGGTAGGGCCGATCTTCTCGATTGTCTTCTTGATTTCGGCCATAGCCTGTGAAGTGCCCCAGTACATCCCGGTCGGGCCGGTGGCATATTCATTAGACTGCCGGCTGTCATTCCGGTTCTCCGTCACCGCCCTTTCCAGCGTGGCGAGCAATTTCTCGTTCTCCCAAGGCTTCACGATGAAGTCGAACGCCCCTCTTTTCATCCCCTCCACGGCCAGGGATATGTCCGCGTAGGCCGTGAACAGCACGACTTTCTGGTTCGGGTTGTTGTTGCGTAACTCGCTGAGCCAGAAAAGTCCCTCATTTCCAGTGTTGATGTCCGTGTTGAAATTCATGTCCAGCAGGATCACATCCGGCTGGAAGGCATTGACGGTGCTGATAAGCTGTGCCGGTGACGGCAGGATCTCCACCGCCTCGAACCGCATAGGCAACAAGATCTTCAACGCGGACCGGATCCCCGCATTGTCATCAACCACAAGAACTTTCCCGACTTTCTTCATCTTGGTCACGTTTTTTTTTCAGTGAATCTATTCCGAGGCGGACTCGGTGACGGAGACGTTCTCGACACCGGCGGCTTTCAGGGCGGCGACAAGGGCATCCACCTGCGACTTGTCCTCGAACGGGCCGGCGGTGAACACCACGGCTCCGGCCTCGACGCTCTTGATGAGATCCTTGTCCGAATGCTCGTGGATCGCCGCGATGGCCTCCTCGGACAGAGACTGTCCGTTCTCCGGGTAGATCCTGACCATCATCAAGGTCCTGACCTTCGACTCAAGATCCCTGGCCTTCGACACGCCGATGATCTGGCCATTCTGGAACGCATCGATCTGCGCGTCGCGGAACCCTCTCTTCTTCACCTTGTTAAGGTTGGAAAGAGCATCTTTGTAGGACTTGAAAAGCCCGACGGAATAGGCGTGCTTCCCGGTTGTCGTGGTCCTCTCGAACACAGGACTCAGGCCGTTGAGGTCGGAGACAGAGGCTTTTCTGCTGAGGGTAAATATTCTTATCTGATAGACAATGCCTTCCGGCAGGGTGTTGTTCTCGGCGAAACGTCCTTCCGGGAGGATCATGAACGAATAGTCGAACGAAGGTTTCGGCTTGAGGATCTCCAGATGAAGATCCGGGCCGTAACTGTTTTTGGAGAATGTGTAGCCGGAGGCTGTCCCGACAATATCCTTGTCGGCCTTGGCCTGGAGCCGCCGCGTGTCGATCACGATTCCGTTGGCCAGAAAATCCATCTCGATGTTCTGGAGCTCCTTTACCGCGGCGTTTAAGGAACTGTTCAAGGTCGGAAGCATCAATTCCTTGTCGGATATCTCGGCCGTGAGTCTGGCTTTTTCTTCCGCTGAGGCCGCCGCAAGTTCCGAGCGCATCTTGTCCAGATTCTTTCCGTACCTTGCCACCGAGTCACGCAAGGCTCTAACCTCACGCATCTTTTCCATGTAGCGCTTTGTGCCTTCATCGTGTTGCCCATCGTCCGGAACCGCCGCGTCATTGTCGATCCTGGAAGGATCCTTGGCCGGATTCAGGGCTGCCAGAGTCCTCAGCTCGCCTACATCGGTGACGGCTTTCCGGACAGGCATGCTGTCATATTCAAGTACATAGATTGTCACACTGTCGCGGCCGCACTCGCGGTTCGACGCGAAGATGGAATATTTCCCGTCCTCCGTGTTGACGAAAAGGAAGTCGTCGTAAGGTGATGAATATGGAAAGCCCATATTCACCGGCATGTCCCAATCGTTGGTCTCGCTGTTCCAGTTTGAGACATAGAGATCGTAGCCTCCCATGCCGTACAGACCTTTGGAGGCGAAGTAAAGTGATTGTCCGTCAGGGGACAGCATCGGGTAGATCTCGTCCGAGGAACTGGTCATCTGCTCGTTGATCAGCGCCGGTGCGGACCATAGGGAATCCGTCAGATGAGTGCAGTAAATATTCCTGATGCCCTCCTCGTCTTTGGCTGAGTAGTAGATGTCCTTCGCGTCGTCAGGGATGTAGATGGCGCGAGAGAGGTCGTCTCCGCCCAAAGAGTCGAGCTGGTTCGGGGTCTTCCTCCAGCTGAAATCCTTCAGCGGGTAGAACAAGAAGAAGTCCCTGAGCGGGAATGTCCGCTTCGCGACGACAGTCGGCTGGCTGCAGAACCCCATCATGTTCAGTCCATTGCGTGCCATCAACAATTGTTCCTCTGCCTTTGCCGAAGCGGTTGAGTCCAGAATCTCGATGGCGCCTTCGCTGTACTTGACCGCCTCCTCGAAGCTGTAGGCCAGCCGGCACGAGTCAGCCTTGATCATGAGTCTGGTCGGGGAGACTTGCGCGTGAGCCTCTCCGTTGAATGTGATCTGCGCGAGCAGAGTTAGAATGCCGATGAATATTTTGTTTCTCATTCTGAAAAATCTCGGTGATTGCGTCTGCAAAAATAAGAAATACTTGGCAGATAATTTCTTTCTAAGAAAAAAATGCTAAATTTGTACCCCTATTTTTATGCGAAAAAATTAAAACAATAAAATAAACGTAAAAATTATGCAAAGTAAAGGTTGGATTAGGCTTGTCGCCATTCTGCTTGCGATCGCTTCCATTTGGCAGCTTTCCTTCACGGCGGTGACATCCATCCAGGAAAAGAAAGCGGCCAGGTTCGCTGAGAAGGCTGCCGTTGCGGCTCAGAATTCAGCGGCTTTTGCCCAGATTCCTGAAAATGACCAGGCTTACTATCTGGATTCAATCAGGAAGGAACAGAACAGGGTATTCATTGATTCCATCTCTTCGAAGAAGGTATTCCTCTGGAACACCTACAAGGAGTGCAAAGCCAAGGAGATCAACCTTGGTCTGGACCTCAAGGGTGGTATGAACGTCATGCTGCAGGTGCAGCTTCAGGATCTTGTGAAGGCCATTTCCGGCAACAGCATGAATCCTGAGTTCCAGAAGGCTCTCGCCCTTGCCAAGGAACGCAGCGTTAATTCCAGAGAGGACTACATCACTCTTTTCGCGGATGCGTGGAAGGAAGTGAGCAACGGTCAGCACCTTGCCCAGATTTTCGGTACTTACGAGATGAAAGACAAGATCACCCCGGCCTCCTCAGACGCCGATGTCATCAGTGTCATCCGTGACGAGGCTGAGAGTGCCGTCGCCAACTCGTTCAACGTCCTCAGAAGCCGTATCGACCGTTTCGGTGTGACCCAGCCGTCCATCCAGAAACTTGGCAACAGCGGACGTATCCTCGTCGAGCTTCCGGGCGTCAAGGAGCCTGAGCGTGTGAGGAAGCTCCTTCAGGGAACCGCTTCCCTTGAGTTCTGGGAGACCTATACCAGCCAGGAACTTTCCGGCTATCTTGCCGAGGCCAACGCCAAGCTGGCTGAGATTCTTGCTGGAGAGGCCGACACCACAGCGGTCGCCGAGCCTGCCGCCGAGAATGTAGCCAAAGAAGGTGTTGACTCTCTTCTCAATTCAGAGATCGCTCAGAACCAGGACAATTCCGCTAAGATTGACGCTTACAGAAAGGCCAATCCTCTCTTCGCAGTGCTGAGCCCTTCAGGATCTAACAATGCCTGCATCGGTTTCGCCGCCGCGATCGACACCGCCAAGGTCAACAGGTATCTCGCCATGCCTCAGATCGCCGAGATCTTCCCGGCCGAGTTCAAGCCTATGTGGTCTGTAAAGCCTTCCGAGTATGCTCAGGGCGAGAACATCTTCGAGCTCGTCGCCATCAAGGCCACCTCAAGGGACGGCAAGGCGAAGCTTGACGGAGGTGTGATCACCGATGCACGTGTCGTTTACGACCACGGTTCAAACGGTGAGCCTTCCGTTTCCATGAGCATGAACGCCGAGGGAGCCAATGTATGGGCCCGCATGACAAGCGACAACGTCGGCAAGCAGATCGCCATCGTCCTTGACGACATGGTATATTCATATCCTAACGTACAGAACGCCATCACGGGCGGAAGTTCCTCTATCACCGGTCACTTCACTCCGGATGAGGCCACCGACCTTGTGAACGTCCTCAAGTCAGGTAAGCTTCCTGCGCCTGCCACCATCATCCAGGAGCAGGTTGTAGGTCCTTCACTCGGTGCCAAGTCCATCAACGCCGGTATGATCTCCTTCATCATCGCGTTCCTCTTGGTTCTCGTTTACATGATTTTCTTCTATCAGGGCGCCGGTGTCGCCGCTGACATCGCACTCCTTTGCAACGTGCTTCTCCTCTTCGGAGTCCTCGTTTCATTCGGAGCTGTCCTGACATTGCCTGGTATCGCCGGTCTCGTCCTGACAATGGGTATGGCCGTTGACGCCAACGTGATCATCTACGAGCGTATCAAGGAAGAGCTTGCTGCTGGCAAGGGTCTGGGCAAGGCCGTAGCCGATGGTTACAAGAACGCCTACTCCGCCATCATCGACGGTCAGGTGACCACCCTCCTTACCGGTATCGTCCTTTTCGTGTTCGGTTCAGGCCCTGTCCAGGGCTTCGCCACCACGTTGATCATCGGTATCATCACCTCTGTCCTCACCTCTATCTTCATCACAAGGCTTATCTTTGATGACCGCATCGAGAAGGGCAAGAGCATCGCTTTCGAGAACAACCTCACCAAG
>OLWU01000202.1_pt1 | contig 14514 bp, 14 predicted proteins | sample 1673351 | NCBI WGS metagenome assembly OLWU01 (sample SAMEA103958109, study PRJEB25191) | human gut metagenome | biome: human-associated habitat [ENVO:00009003]; feature: intestine environment [ENVO:2100002]; material: feces | place: Germany | collected 2013/2015
TTTATAGCTATATCTCCATTCATAAAAGACGTGAATGCATCTATAAAGTCTTTCTTTCTATTTCTAGAGAACAACACTGATGTTCCATCTTGAAGAATCACATCTTCTTTTCTAATCTCTTTGACATAAGAAAGATTAACAATTGAATAATTGTTAATTCTAGCAAACATAGAATTATCAAGCTTTTCACTTATCGCTTGAAGAGATCCTCTAAATTTGAATTCAGGATTATCTTTTAAATTGGTCTTAATTATTAAATCGTGATGGAATATTTCAATACTAATAATATTTTTGAATGAAAGTCTAATAGTAGTTCCCTTAGTAGAAACCCAAATAAAATCATTTCCTTTTCTATTAGTGTTTCTTTTAATTTTGTCTATTTCAAACTTGAAATCCATATATTCAATCGGCTTTAATAAAAAGTCTAGTGCTTGTACTTTATATCCTTGAATAGCAAATTGAGATAGATTAGTAACAAAAATAATTATTACATCGGAATCCTTTTCTCTGATTTTCTTACTAGTTTCCAGTCCGTCGATCATAGGCATATCAATATCCATAAAGATTGCGTCTAGTTCTTTGGGATAATCGGTGATAGCGTCAATTCCATTTTGAAAGAATACAGCCTCTATTCTTTCTTTTGTAGATTCTTGATATTTAGAGATATATTCCTTATATACTTGAATATCTTTTTCTTCGTTCTCCACTACTGCAATTTTCATAATAATTAAAATTTGATTAAATCTTAAGGCTTTAGATTAAGTCAGTTAATTCAAATCAAGCCTCCTATACGTATTTTATGTAAGTGCTATACTAAAAGTCAATAATAAAGAAATTCACATAAAACAATATCATTATCCTTTAACAAATTGGAATCCATAGTAAAAGCAAATAAAAAGAGTGGTGATTAACCACCCTCAATTTCATCAAGTTTTTCTTCCTTATTAGTCTTTGTTTAAAACAAAGTTTTTAATCATCAACCATCCGAATGGAATTAGAACTAACAAGGAAGCTGCCGCTGTGAAATATGCACCATTGAAGGCATAATCATATTGCTTAATACAAATCCAATAATGCACTTTTATTCCGTTCTAAGACACTTGACAGGATTTCTCTTCGCTGCGCTTTTCGAGGGTGAAAGACCAGCTACATAAGTCAGCAATGATGAAACAACTATCAATAGCAAGGCATATAGAGGATTCAAAGCAGCAATATTACCTATTGCGTATCCCGGAAATGCTAAATTAATGCCTATATTAATAGGAATAGATATGAGATACGTTAAGGCCACCCCAAGAACACCAGCAATGAATCCTATAGCTAAAGATTCCATCTTAAACAATCTTCCTACATCTTTCTTTCTAGCACCTACGGATCTCAATATTCCTATTTCTTTAGTTCTTTCAAGAACGGATACATAAATAATAATTCCTATCATCACTGAAGAAACAACTAATGATATAGAAGCAAAGCAAATAAGAACGATAGAGATCACATTGACCAAAGTACTTAGTGATTCGGAAACTAATGCAGATACATCTGTATAAATTATCTTCTCTGACGATTTCAATTCAGTACCATCGGCTTTCTTAGTAGTGTTATATAAATCTAAGTAGGCTAATAACTGCTCTTTCGTTTTAAAATCGACAGGATAAATAGTTATACTTCCAACACTAGTATCAGTTCCTATAGACTTTCTAGAATTAGAATAACTATTAATATTGCTAAACTTGGCTGGAGCTTTAGTGGTGTTATCTAGACTAAGAATATTATATGCTTGGAAAGTATCTTTAAAATTTATTGAAGATATATTTCCATTGATGAAATCATTAAGATCGATATTGTCAAGTTGAGCGGCTAAGCTTTCTAAGTTGATAAAGAAATAATCTTTATCATTTTTCTTTGCAATATTAGATTTACCCGCATCCATCAAAGCATCTTCGGTTAGCGATGGTAAATAATAAACACCATCTCCTAAAATTCCCATAGTTTTAGATTCTTTCTTTCTAAGAATTCCAACAATTTTAATGGTTTGAGATTTATCATCAACAAAGGAAGACTTCAACTGATCATTAATTTTTGGCTTTGAATAGGTGGGTAATTGATAATTAATTAAGTTGATTTCACCACCCAATTCTTTTTCAAGTTGAGTTTTATTAGAAGAGATGAAATCTGCAATTAATTTTGCTTTTTGTGTATTATCTACTTGAGCTCTAACTTGAACTAATAAAGCTGTTAATTTTATAGTCATGCTTGTTGATAATTTAGCATTTTCAACAGGAATGAAGAAGTTTATAAGTTCTTTAGCAAGCGTGTTATTATCAGCATTTGTATCATTAGATTGTATTGAAGATAAGAATTTTAATAATTTAGGAAATGAATATGGATTATCTTGATTACCTTCACCAGCACCTCTAAGACCTATCCCATAGAATGTGGATGAATCAGCGTCGATTTCATTTTCAGTGTAATAGACATCATTAGGAACTAATTTAAATTCCATACCATTAAAAGTCTCTGTATTAATAGTTTTATAAGTTCCATCTGAATTCTTGAATTCATTAGGATTAATTCCTAATGCTTTTAATGTGTTTGTAGAAATTCCATTATATTTATTGACTGTTATTACGACTTCATTTTTGTTTTGTGGAAATCTTCCGCCAGGTAATAAATCATAATAACTCTCTATATATTGTTCATCTCCCGGCAACTCAGACCAATAGCTAGATGAAGAAGAAGTTAAAGAGGAAATTACAGATGATGAAGATGTATTGATAGAAGTATATTTATCATTTCCATCATCATCTTTGGATTTAGCGATTACATTCGCTGAAATAGAATAATTATTTTGTATAGATGCATATAAGCTCTTATCGAGTCCAGCCCATTTTCTACCATACGAATCTGTTCCACCCATCAAGAACGATTCATGATAATCAGAAGTTAGGTCATTCATATGAAGCATAGTTTGAGTAGGCTCAACTATAGTAACATCATCTGAATTTGGATATTTCTCATATTGATCATATGTATTCTGATTTGGCTTCATTTCGGAAGCAGATGCAAGTCCATAACCTTCTACTGAAATAGGAAACTGGGCCAAAGTTTGGGTCTCTGTTCTATTGACATAGTCCGAAAAACCTCCGGATATAGCTAAGACTAACCCGACTCCAATTATTCCAAATGATGAAGCCAAAGCTGTTACAAATGTTCTTCCTTTCTTTGTTAATAAGTTCTTCAAAGACATTTTCATAGCTGTGAAGAAACTCATCTTTGACTTCTTTTCTTTTTCTTTTTTTCCTTTACTCTCTTTCTTATTTTTCTCTTCGTTTACCTCATCATAATACTCTTGTCTTTTTGCTTCTTGAATTTCACTTTCAGCTAATGGTCTAGGAGCTTTACTATTAAAAGCCGAAGTCTTTACTACCTCTTCTTTTTTGTCTTCATCACAAGGAGCTGAATCATCAACGACTAACCCGTCATTCATCCTAATAATTCTATCTGCATATTTATAAGCCAATTCTTCATTATGAGTGACCATGATGACCAAATGTTCTTTGGAAATGTCATGAAGTATATCTATGACTTGAGTAGATGTTTCAGAATCCAAAGCTCCAGTAGGTTCATCAGCTAAAATGATAGACGGATTTGAAGCTATAGCTCTAGCTATTGCAACACGCTGCTGTTGACCACCAGATAATTGATTCGGCTTTTTCTTTGCTTGATTTTCTAGTCCTACTTGTTTTAGAGCCTCCAAAGCTCTTTCTTTCTTTTCTTTCACAGAGATTCCAGATAATGTCAAAGCCAACTCTGTGTTTTCCAAGATAGAAAGATGGGGAATCAAATTGTAAGATTGAAATATTATTCCTATCTTTTTATTACGATAATTATCCCAATCTCTATCCTTATATTGTTTTGTTGACTTCCCATCGATTATCAAATCACCCTTTGTATATCTGTCCAATCCAGAAATAATGTTTAACAAAGTTGTTTTTCCACAACCCGAAGGACCTAAAATAGCAGCAAATCCCTTCTTTCCAAAAGATAAGGATATTCCCTTTAAAGCCGTTGTTTTTAAGTCTTTATCAACAATATAATCCTTCTTTATATTAACCAGTTTTAACATATCCACCTCCCTTCTATTCTTTATATAATTTATACGCTAAATATTAGCTATTTTTATCAACTTTTTTCTAGTTCTTTTGGGTATTATTTCGCATTATTTAGATTTCTTTCTTGGATTTGTTTTTTTCTTACCCACTTAATCTATAATTGTCCTTGCAAACCCATACATTAGGAGTAAAAAACATCTATGAATCAAGAAATTGTAGATTCCATCACTAAGAAGTTTGAAGAACTTTATGGTGACACTACAGGAGCAAAAATATACTTTGCTCCCGGACGTGTTAACCTTATCGGCGAGCATGTAGATTATCTAGGTGGACATGTCTTCCCTTGTGCCTTAACAATAGGAACATACATGATAGTAAAGCCTAGAACCGACAGCACCATTCGTTTCTTTTCTATCAACATCAAACCTGAAAGAAAATACGAAGACAAGCTCGAGAACATTTTCTCCCACGAGAATCCTGACAAACAATATGTAAAAACTTTAGGATGGACTGCTTATCCTAAAGGCGTTATTTGGGCATTCAACAAAGCTAGAAAATTAAGAGCCACCCATGGTTTTGATGCTGTTGTCGGTGGCGATATTCCTGCCGGTTCAGGTTTATCCTCATCTGCTTCACTCGAAGTATTGATGGGATATGTCCTTAGAGATATGTTCAATTGGACAACAATCACCAATATTGATCTTGCTAAAATCGGCAAATACTCCGAGAACAATTTCAATGGTGTAAATTGTGGAATAATGGATCAATTCGCATCAGCTATGGGAAAGAAAGATTGTGCAATCTTCCTCGATACTAGCTCACTTGAATTCGTCTATGCACCTATCAAATTAAACGGTGCAAAAATAGTAGTCACAAATACAAACAAGCCTCACTCATTAGCTGACTCTAAATACAATGAACGTCGTGCACAAGCAGAAGAAGCTTTCAAAGACTTGAAGACAGTCAAACCTGAGTTGGAAAATCTTTGTGATTTACAATTGGAAGATTTCTATCAATTAGGCACTGCTATTAAAAATCCTACTTGTTGGAGAAGAGCAAAACATGCTATATCCGAAAATGAGAGAACACTCAAAGCTGTTGAAGTCTTAAAGCAAGGCAAGATTGATAACTTCGGCGATTTGATGAATGAAGCAGGTGCTTCTATTCGTTATGACTATGAAGCAACATGTTATGAGCAAGATGTCTTAGTAGATGCTTCAAGAGTTCAAAATGGAGTCATAGGTGTTCGTATGACTGGCGGTGGATGGGGCGGATGTATCGTCGCCTTGGTCAAAGATGAGTTCATCGATTCATATAAGCAAAATGTTGCTAAGATTTACTGCGAAAGAACACAATATAAGCCTTCGTTCTATGTCGTCTCTGTCGGTGATGGTCCTAGTGTAGTAAAAGTTCTTTAGTAAACTTAAATCAGGAAAGAAAAAATAAAATGATAGATCAATCAATTAAAAAGCTCGTCACTTATGCATTAGAGAAAAAATTAATTAAAGAAGATGATAAGATTTATTGCACAAACTCTTTGCTAACAATCCTTGGACTAGATGAATACAATGAACCAGAAGAGGAATACAAAAATGTAAATTTAGAATCGACTTTAAAAGAGATTCTAGACTTTGCTTTTGAAAAGAATTTATTCCCTGAGAATACTACCGTTTATAGAGATTTATTCGATACAAAAGTCATGTCCGTCTTCGTAGATAGACCTTCAAATGTAATTAAAGAATTCAACACTAAATATAGAACTTCTCCAAAGAAAGCTACAGATTGGTTCTACAAGTTTTCTCAAGACACTGACTATATCCGTTCCTATAGAGTCAAGAAGGACTTAAAGTGGAAAACTGCCACACCTTATGGTGATCTAGATATAACAATCAACCTTTCAAAGCCTGAAAAAGATCCTAAAGCTATAGCAGCTGCAAAATTGATGAAGCAATCTTCTTATCCTAAATGCCAGCTCTGTCCTTCAAACGAAGGATATGCTGGAAGATTGAATCATCCTGCAAGAGAAACTATTAGAATTATTCCTTTTGAATTATCAGGAAAGAAATATTTCTTCCAATATTCTCCATATTCTTATTTCAACGAACACGCAATCGTATTCAACAGCGAGCATGTCCCTATGGCAATCAACCACGATTGCTTCGAACACCTATTAGGCTTCGTTGAAAAGTTCCCTCATTATATCCTCGGATCAAATGCCGATCTTCCTATTGTCGGCGGCTCTATCTTGACTCATGATCACTACCAAGGTGGAAACTACATCTTCCCGATGTTTAAAGCTCCGATAGAAGAAGAAATTGTATTTACCAATTACACCGATGTAAAAGCTGGATATGTAAAATGGCCTTTGTCTGATATTAGGTTGTCATCAAGAGATCCTAAGAGATTGATTGCATTAGCAGATAAGATTTTAAGAGTATGGCGTGGATACACCGACGAACAATCATTCATATATGCAGAAACTAATGGTGAACCTCATAACACTATCACTCCTATAGCACATAAAGTCGGAGATCAATACGTATTAGAATTAGTATTAAGAAACAACATCACTACTGATCAATATCCTTTAGGTCTCTACCATCCTCATCAAGAATTATGGCATATCAAGAAGGAAAACATCGGATTGATTGAGGTTATGGGATTAGCTGTTCTACCTTCAAGATTGAATAAAGAATTAGCAAAACTTGAAGACGAATTAGTGAATAACATCGACCCTGCATCTGATCCATTAACAGAAAAACATGCAGACTGGGCTAAGCAAATCAAAGAAAAATATTCAGATATCAACTCTTCTAATGTAAAGGAAATTGTCGAAAGAGAAACTGGATTAGTATTCGCTAGATGTCTCGAAGATGCCGGTGTTTATAAGCAAGACGAAGCTGGATTAGAAGGCTTCAATAGATTTATTGAAAGAGTTAATAAAGAGCCTGAAATCATAAAGTAAAGAGGTGATATAAATGCCTTTTATTAGAATAACAACAAACAAATCCTTGTCCCTTAAGGACAAGACAGATTTAAAGACTGGTCTAGGTCAATTAATAACCACTCTCCATAAAACTGAAGACTGGTTGATGATTGCATTCGACAATGTCGAATCTGATTCAATGTATTTCAAAGGTTCAAATGAATATAGTGCCATAGTAGAAATCAGCGTCTATGGAACAATATCAAAAAATGATTTTGACCCGATGACAAGAAAAACTACTGACTTATTATCTAGAACAATTAAAATTGATCCAGATAGAATCTATATAAATTATAGAGAAGTCAATCATTGGGGATTAGGCGGAAGTAATTTCTAAAAACTCTAGCTATAAATTTTCCTTATAAAGTGGATACGCTGTGTACCCAATTTTTTTGGACCAACTTTATCTAGATCCTATCAAAGAGTTGATGAATTGGAAAGGGCCTAACAAGGCGATTTCCAATTCAGGTACTCTTTGATATCATATTGTTACAGCAGGTTCAATATTAGGGATAAGCAAGCTATGTTTGATTTTAAGAATGAATTGGTGCTTAATAATAAGGATAAAGGAGAAAATAAATAATGAAAAAAATAATTTTATCTGCTCTTGCTTTGATTAGCTGTCTCTCTTTAGGCTCTTGTTCTAATGAAGAGAAGCCTTTGAAGACCATTCAATTAAAAGAGAACCAAACTCTTAAAATTGACAAATACGAGTTTAGTTTTGACTATATTAATTGTTATTATCGTGATTTAGCTGATGTAGTTAACATTGAGCATGGGCTTACTGATAGTGATTTTATTTGGCGTGATGCAAAACTTCAGTCTTTACCCTTTGCTTATACAAGCATTATTTTGAAAGTTTATTCTAACTCTCTAGCAATTTCCGTTGATTTTAATAATGAAGCACTAAATAAACTTTATGAGGATTCTAAAAAAATTATCAATGTTGATAGCCCTTTATTTAATGGCGAATCTGCAAGCTTATATACCTCTAAGAACCTCAATCAAGATCGCATAGCGTATGGTATTTTAATCGATTCTAAAACTTCATCTTTTATCTACTCTCCCGAATCTTTCGACTATTCTGATTACTCTTTAACCTTTAACGCTAATACCACTCCATACGAGCTTAAGGAGGTTTCCAAATGATTCCTGCTGCTGGTTACTGCCGTTTCTCTTCTGAGAACCAAGCGGATGGATTTTCTATCGAAGCTCAGAAGAATGCTATCAACGAATTTGCCTCAAGGATGTGATATGCAATTATCCGCTTCTATGTGGATGAAGCAAAATCTGGAACAACAACTGAAGGTCGTATTCTTGGTACAATTCCTCTTGGGTATATTGCTGATAAGGATAATAAGTTCTCAATCGTAGATAAAGAAGCCGACATTGTTCGCTGTGCTTTTGAGGATTATATGGGAAAAATAAAAAACAGCTTAGATAATCCCAAGGATACGGAACAAATAACCTGTTTTTTGTTGCACAATGTTGAAGGATAGCTTTCAAATTGATCCTATCCAGTGCATTTTCCTGCTTGTGCAAAATTTAAGTTGCTCTCGGTTATATCTTAGAAAGTCAATTTGGTTAGAATGCTTGATTATGTTTTGTGCAAACCAGTATTTATTCTGAATGAGTTTTGTTTATTTATGTAGCTCGGAAATTTAAATATCAAACCTTGATTGCTTATTGACTAGTTGACGTTGCAAATATTTAAAGAAAAGAAAAAACTGATACGACAACTATGAAATAACGATTGCATTCGATGAATACGTGACACTTACTAGCATTCCTGTTTGTATAGAGAATTAGCGCAATGTATTACTTTTTCCTGATACATCGGTTACACTAATAATGAAAAAGGTGATACGAATGAATCAAAATTGTAGCACGATTGAAAGGATGCTGGAGACTGGCGATGGATGTATATCTAGAAAAGCCGCTATCGCAAATGGGGTGGCTCCGGCATCATTTGCAAGGTACGTCCGATCTCATGGGCTCATTAAAATAAGGCGCGGCGTGTACACGAAAGAGATAGGAACAATCGATGACCTCTTTCAACTTCAAAGAAGGTATCCAAAGATAGTGTATTCTGGCATAACGGCTCTTTATCTCTTAGGACTGACCGATAGTATTCCTGAGTCAGTTGAGTTCTCGATTCCAAAGGGCAATCGAGTGAGAAAAGAAAACATCGGGTTTAACGCCATCTGTCACATTGAGAATAATATCAAGCTCTTTGAACTAGGGAACACTGATGTCAAGACTATGTTCGGGAATGTCGTAATATGTTTCTCTAAAGAGAAGATGGTCGTTGAAATGATCAGGAAAAGGAATGATTATGATTCCGAGCTGTTTTTGAAGGCAGTGAAGTCATTCTTGAAGGGAAAGGACAAAGACCTGGATTTTCTTTTTCAATACGCAAGAATGCGGAAGATAGAAGAGAAGGTATATCAGATTTTGGAGGCGATGGATTATGAGAATAAATAAGGATTCTCTCTGCAAGGGTAGGAATAACCTCGTTAAGCCTGAATTCGAGGGGCTGGTTTTCAGTCAATATCTGAAGAAAACGAATAACAACATTTAACTGGGATTATCCTTTTATACAAAAAAGAGCAATAAAAATTCAAAGCTGTTTTCAATATACAAAACTCATATTATTTTTACATTCTTTGAAATATAATATTGGTTAGGTTATGGAAAATGTAATTTATTTAAAGAAGAAACCCGAGTTAAGTAGAACAAATAGGATTGTTTCTTATTTCTTTTTTTGCATATATGTTCTTTATCCTATCATAGAAAGATTCATAAATACTCTTCCTCATCGAACAACATTATTCATGTTGTTCTCTTTAATAACATCATTTTTTATTTTCTTCTTTAACCATCCATCAAACAAAGAAATTAAATACGGTCTTTTATTTTATATAGTATCTTGCTTTTGGGCATTATTTGGAAACGATGCTTTACCTGCATTTGCAACATCCGCTGTACTTGTCATTTATAAAGCAAATTATAAAAAAGCATTAAAAATAGGATTTTGGACATTGTTAATTGGATTTTCTTTAATTGCATTCTTATCTTATTTCTTTGGATTTCATTATTCGGACAATATGTTTAATGACCAAACTGGTGAATTAATTCGTTGGTCTATGGGATTCACTCACCCTAATCATGCTGGTCTATTATTCATTTTTATAATGATGATGTTTATGGTTGCATATAAGCAAAATTGGTTTACCATTCTATTTGTGTTTGCTTCTTCCTATATCGTTTATTTGGGATGTAAAAGCAGAACTATATTTATCTTCGCCTTCTTAGTCCTTTTCCTATATTATCCATTCAAGCTTTTAATAAAATATAAAGGAATTCAGGCTATAGTCACCTTTGCGTTTCCTATATTCGCTATTGTTTCCATTATTCTTGCTCTTTACATGCCAACAGGAACCTTAAACAATTTATTAAGCGGTCGTCTTTGGTATATGAATTACTACCTAAAGAACATAACACCTACTTTATTAGGGGGTGACAAATATGTTGATAGAATGTATATAGACAATTTGTATTTCCAATATTTGTATAGGGGCAACATTTTAAAATTTGTATTCCAAAATATAATCAATATTATTGGAATACATTATTCCTGTAAACAATTAAGCAAGTCGATAAAAACATCTTTCTTATTCGAATATATGTGTTATCTATGTATAGGAATGACTATCAACCTAGCCAACATATACTTCACTCCAATTCATTTCATGATTTGTCTCTGCTTATTTAATGAACTAACAAAGCAAAAAGAAAAGCAAATTGCTAGAGCGTATGCTTTAAGCCAAATTGCTATCAATTAACAATTGATTTTTCTTTAATAAAGAATCATAGTAAAATATAAAAGAAAAGAGGACTTATTCTTATGCCAATGATAGAAGTTACAACCAGTGAGAAAATCAACAAAGAAATAGCTGATAAAATTAAAAAAGGTTTAGGTAGAAATATAAGCATATTTCCAGGTAAACCTGAAAGTAGAGTAATGGTCTCCATCAAAGATCAAGCTTATATGTATTTTGGTGGAATAGAAGGACCTACTGCACTAATCTCTGTAGCTCTTTACTTAGATCAGCCAGAAGAAACATATACTGAATATTCCAAAGTTGCAGTCAATACAATCATCGATGCTTTACCACAAATTCCGAAAGATAGAATTTATGTAAAGTACCAAACATTAACTCATAAAAACTGGGGCAAAGAATCCTAAAGACTGACAATGGAGACTCAAATCTCCATTGTTTTATTTTTTAGATTTACATAGATAGCTATCGATAGTTCTTTGCAAATCCATATTGAAATTATTATTACTATATGTCCAGCCCAATTTTTCTAATTTAGTCGAATCTAAAGCATATCTTCTATCGTGACCAGGTCTATCAGAAACAAAATTAATTAATGATTCTGGTTTATCAATCATCTCTAATATTTGCTTTATTATTGCTAAATTCGTTTTTTCATTGTGAGTAGAAACATTGTAAATTTGACCAGCTTGACCTTTATCTATAATCAAATCTAAAGCTGATGAATGATCATCTACATATATCCAATCTCTTATATTCAATCCCGTTCCATAAACTGGTATCTTTTCATCGTTTAAAGCTTTGCTAATAACTAGCGGAATTAGTTTTTCTAAATGTTGATTAGGTCCAAAGTTGTTCGAGCATCTAGAAATAGTCACTGGCAATCCATATGTTCGAAAATAAGATAAAGTTATTAAATCAGCTGAAGCTTTGGATGATGAATAAGGAGAAGAAGGTCTTAAAATAGATTCTTCAGTAAATCTATATTTAGAATCTAAAGGAAGGTCTCCATAAACCTCATCGGTCGAAACTTGATGAAATTTAACTTTTCCAAATTTAAGACATGCATCTAACAAAACTGTAGTTCCAATAATATTAGATTTATAAAATATATCTGGATTATTAATAGATCTATCTACATGTGATTCCGCCGCTAGATTTATAACAATATCAAACCTATATTTGTTAAACAAAGAATTAACTAATTCTTTATTTCATATATTTCCTTTAACAAATACAAAATTAGAATTATTAATAATAGGATCTAAATTATTTAAATTTCCTGCATAAGTTAAATCATCCAAACATACGAGCAAATCGTTTGGGTATTTATTTATCATATATTCCAAGAAGTTAGACCCTATAAATCCAGCTCCACCAGTCACTAATACATTCCTACTCATAATAAGGTTCCCTGATTGATTTATTTTCTTTTTATGTATTTCTTAAACAATATAATTTTGAGCAAAAGATTTAATTTTGCACTAGGATAAAAAGCAAAAGAAAACAATCCCTTCATTAAAGTTTTCATTACTTCTTTCTTTTCTATTTCAGCATTATTAATATCATTTAATTCTAAATAGAAATGATAATACCTTTTTAATAGATAAGCTTTTTCTTTAGACCAACGAATAAAATCACGTGTATTTTTCTTAATTACGTTATCAACATATTCTATATAAATTCTTTCAGTCATAATCTTTTTCAAATGTATTGGGGTTCTTTCTATATTGTTGACAAGTGAATTTGTTCTCACCCTATAGAAATAAAGCTCTGAAAAATTCAAAGCTATGCCTTTAACACAATTAATATATTTATCATGAAATAGTCTATCTTCACCGCATGAAATACGTTCATCAAAACTAATGTTATTAGCTTTAACAACTTTAATAAAATAGCATTTGTTCCACAAGTTTCCTTGCCTTATTTTATTCTTATAGATACAGTAGCCATAGCAATTACCTTTTTCTTTATTCAACAGTTTAGTTTTACTGGATATCTGTGTGCTTGGAATTGTATCTCCATCATCAAACACTTTATAGCAAACCTCAGGAACATAATCTTCACCATATTTATCAATTAACAAATACATTATTTCAATATATTTGTCTCCAATAACATCATCGCTATCTATAAAGCAAAAGTTATCGGTCTCAATCTCATCCAGTGCTTTTTGCCTCGCAAATTGAATTCCCTGTTTCTCTTCTTTTACAATTCTTAAATCTAAATCATTCTTATATTTGCTTATTACTTCAATAGAATTATCTGTAGAATTATTGTCGACAACTAAAACCTTGAAATCCTTCCTTGTCTGCTTTATAAACGATTTAAATAAATCATCTAGATAACGTTCGGAATTATATACACATACACATAAGGAAATCATTTTAATAGCTCCTATATTTTATTCTTGAAATAAAAGTATATCGGCATAAACATATGGTGTTTTAAGAAAAAGAAATATATTTTCCTACTTTTAGATTCACCATCGACCTTAGTTAAAGATAATCCCTTTAAATAAAGATCATCTTTATATAATTTCTTAAACAATTGCTTACAAGTTTTATATCTTTCTTTTCTAATCATCCTTGATAAATAGAATTTTGATACATCAAATTCCATAGTATCGAAGCAAGAAACATTAATATTATTATATTCAGCATATGAATTAAAAAAATTACGTAGCCTTAATCTTAGATTGATTAAGCTTTCATATGAATTCTCGTTTCTTCTAGAATGAGTCAATTTAATTTGATAATAATTTACCAAAGATTTATCTATTATTTTTATTGATTTTGCTTTGGAGCAAATCAATAAAATAAAACACATGTCTTCATATAAAGAAAAGTTTCTCTTCTCATATTCATCAATAATTTGAAGCGCTATATCTCTTCTAACAACACAAGCCCATCTATAGACATACAAATAGTTAAAAGCTTCAAATGAATTAGCGTCTTTATAGACTTTAGGTAGAAAAGAATGAATTTGATCATCGCCTTTTATTTCTAATCTTTTATGAGTCTCTATCGACAGCAACTTTCCGCTTTCATCTACAAAATTAAATCCAAATGAAAGGATATCGTTTGATTCTATCTCAGAATCAATCGTTTCCAATGCATTTGATTTCAACGTATCATCTGAATCTAACTGAACTATGTATTCACCTTTTGCTTCTCTAATTCCTCTAGATACAGCAGTTGCTTGACCACCGTTTTCTTTATTTATCAACTTAAATCTATCATCTGATTCAATATACTTTGAAATGATTTCTTTTGATTTATCAGTAGATCCATCGTTTATTATGAGCACTTCATATTCATTAACTTTTTGTTCTTTTATAGAGTCTAGCGCTCTTTCAATAGTCTTCTCACCATTATAACAAGGAATTATTATGCTATATTTTATATTTTCCATAATATAGTCTCCATTTATTCTATTTATCATTTGACTATAATATTATATATCTGAATTGAAAGGTCTAATTATAATGTCATTATTCAATTATATTAATAAAGCTAAAAACTATATAAAAACATACGGATTAATAAAAGGGATAAAAGAAATTATCAATAGA
>OLWU01000205.1_pt1 | contig 14403 bp, 7 predicted proteins | sample 1673351 | NCBI WGS metagenome assembly OLWU01 (sample SAMEA103958109, study PRJEB25191) | human gut metagenome | biome: human-associated habitat [ENVO:00009003]; feature: intestine environment [ENVO:2100002]; material: feces | place: Germany | collected 2013/2015
CTCATTTTTAAAGATAGTATAATTAACTTGATTGTCAGAAAAAGCAAAGCAGAATTTGCTCTAATAGTATATAGTGCATTGAAAGCATTTACAGCAATATACTTTCTATACAGACAGTATAATACAAAATTTACTTTTTGTAAATAATTAAGTGCCGATTTGCCGGACTCGGATATATGTATTTCAATGCAGCATCAGACACCATCAACATGGAACTCAAGTATGAGTGGAATATGCCTCAGGGCACTCCGGTGATGAACGCTCCCCAGCACAAGCAGAGCGTATGGACATACAACAGCGCTCCGTTCGCTGACAACATGACCATCGTGGCTGACCTCGGCAACGAGTATTCGGCAGAACGCTTCACGGTGGGCGCCTTCGTAGGCGACGAGTGCCGCGGTGAGGGCGAGATGATAGACGGCAAGTGCTTCATCACCGTCCATGCTGACAAGGGCGAGACCATTTCGTTCAAGCTCCATGACGCCGTCAGCGGCGAGATGCGCACCATCAACGAGCAGATGCCGTTCGCAAAGATGGCAGGTTCGCTCCGCGCTCCGCAGCGTCTGACTGTAGGTGGCATCGTCACCGGCATCACAGCAGCCGACATTGCATCTTCGGGCATCGCCGTTGTGGACGGACAGATCACAGTCCAGGGCATGGACGTGGCTGACATCATCGTATGCAACGCATCCGGTGCTGTTGTCTCAACCGGCGAGACCACCGTTGCCGGCCTTCCTTCAGGCGTTTACGTAGTGAAGGTGAAGACCAAGGACGGCAAGACCGTTACGAAGAAGCTTGTCAAGTAAGTTGACTATACTAATATAACTAAAAGTTTCGCATGTCTCGAGACATGCGAAACTTTAAATAACCACTAAAAGAACCAAAGCGATGAAAAGCCACTTACACATAACCATACTGACGGCTGTGGCAGCACTCTTTCTGCATACCAGCGGCACAACAGCACAGAACATCACGGAGATTGCGAAGAGCGATCCCCTTATCATCACGGGTTCCGTAGGTACACAGAACACCTACTTTCACTCAACGGCAGGCAGCGCATACGCCTCGCCGCTGAGCAATACGCTGTTCCTCAACCTCAACATCAGCATGTATGGATTCAACATGCCTTTCTCGCTTTATTACTCCAACAACAATTTAGACTTCAACTATCCCCATATCTCCTTCATTCTTTCGCCGTCGTACAAGCAATGGCACGGACATATCGGAAGGTCGTCGGCAGGATTCTCGCCCTACGTCATGAGTATGTCGTACAACGGCGTGGGTCTGGAATATCGTACGCAGAAGTTCCGCGTGGGAGCTTTCTACGGCACGCTGCGCAGCGCCGTCAACGACGACCCTACGTCGCCCTCGCCGCGCAATCCGCAGTATCGCCGCATAGGATGGGGATTCAATATAGGCTACGGCACGGGCAGCAACTACCTCGACCTTTATCTGCTCCGCGCATACGACCGCCGCAGCTCCATAGACGAGTACTGGCAGGAGCGCATATCGCCGCAGGAGAACATCGTGGTGGGCCTCAAGGGAGGCGTGAGCATCAAGAACTGGATGTCGCTGACAGCCAACGTAGCCACATCAGCCTTCACCACCGACACCCGTGCAGAGAAGGTGACGGACAGCAAGGTGACAAGATGGGACAAGGTGTTCGACACGCGCTACACCTCCATGGCACGCTTCGCGGGCGACGCCAACCTCAACATCAACGCCGGCGGCGTGAACGCCTCGCTCTTCTATCGCATCATACAGCCCGACTATACGTCGCTCGGCACCTACTATATGGCTAACAACTATCACAGCGTCGGAGCCAGCCTCGGCACCACGCTCTTCCGCCGCGTGTCGGTGGCAGCCACGTTCTCCGCTCAGGAGGACAATCTCTCCAACAAGCAGCTCTATACCACGCGGGGCTTCGTCTATTCGGCTTTCATAGCCACACGCATAGCCAACCGCCTCAACCTCTCGTTCGGCTATAACGGCTACCTGCAGACGCAGGCTGACGGCACGGCACACGTAAACGACACCACTCGCGTACGTCGCGCCATGAACACCTTCACGTTCACGCCATCCTACGCCGTGGACAACGACCAGTTCGGTCACGCCTTCTCGCTCTCTGCCAGCCTCGTGCAGAACAAGGACCTCAACCGCTTCGCCACCGGCGTGAGCGACGTAACGTCCCTCGCCATCGGAGCCAGCTACGGACTGGAGGTGAAGGCATGGAAGACCAGCTTCCAGACCTCCATAAACCACCAGTCGTCAAAGGGATTCAACACGCGCTACACCAGCGACCTCGCCTCGGTGACAGCCAACCGCGCCTTCCTAAAGGACGACGCCCTCAACCTCTCTGCCACATTCTCGATGTGCTACAATGAGGTGAAGCGACAGTCGAAGAGCCTGTCCATGGGATGCGACATGGCTGCCAGCTACAGCATCAAGCAGAAGCATCTCTTCTCGATGACAGCCGGATTCAACAAATACGGCGACGTCAATATCACCAAGACACGGTCGAAGCTGGACGCCACGGACATCAACATCAGCTTCAACTACACCTACACCTTCACGCTCCTCGAGATAAAGCGTAAGGCGGAGAAGGAACAGAACAAGTCGCTATAGTGTAACTTTTATTCCCACGATAAAATAAAGATCAAGATATGAACAGACTGAGATTCCACATCCTATCACTACTCATCATCCTGGGTGCCATGCTGCAGGCAGCCGCTCAGGACGTAATGGTGACGGTCAATCCGGTACAGCCCACGCTGCCTCCGCAGGCAATGCTGTACGTAGCCAATCCCGGCAACTACTTTAACGTAAGTCTGATCAACTCTTCTGGCGAGACGCAGAACGTCTATCTCGTCATGGACCTTGAGCAGATAAATCCCAACTCGGGACTTTACGTCAAGATTCCTGCACAGTATCAGCCCGACAAGCCCATCACGGTGCCTTCAGGCGGAACGCACATTCTGAGCATGGTGGAGATGAAGAATCTCTTCAATCATGTGCCCAACGACCGCATCGCCACAACGCCGGGTCTGTTCAGCGACTATGAGGGCGGCGCCTTCGGACTCCTGCCCGAGGGTCAGTATCGCATGCGCCTCGTGGCTTACCGCTGGGAGCCGGGACGTGACACTCCCGTCATGGTGAGCAGCCCCAGCAGCGGACAGTGCATCTTCACTATATGCTACAAGGCTCAGGCGCCGGAGTTTCTGATGCCTATGCCCGGCATCGGAAGTTCTTCCGACGCTTCCGTATGCACCATGGACAAGCAGAACGCCCTCTTTACGTGGAAAGAACCCATCGTGACGTGCAATCCCGGCGCGGCACGCTTTACGTATAAGTTTAAGGTGGTGCAGCTTGTCGGCGGTCAGACGCCTGACGAAGCCATAGAGTATAATCCTGCCGTGTACGAGAAGTCGGGACTGATGTCGCCGATGCTGATTCTGCCGCAGGAGCGCATCCGCTCCATGATAGACGACATGACCTACGTGGCACGCGTCACGGCGGAACAGTCAGGTCTGGGCAGCAATTACCTTAACTACTCCATGGTGGAGAACGACGGCAATTCCGACCTGCGTCTGTTCCGATTCGAGCCTGACGCCACCACCGTGGTGACGCCCCCAACGCCCGACAACAAGGACAAGGAGGACAAGAAGGATGAGGAGGAAGACGACGAGTTCGACTTCGGATTCGGCAGCGGCAAGGAGGAAGTGACCGATTCGGTATATAACTTCCGCAATCCGCAGATCATCCGACCGAGCTTTCCCGGCAATGCAGGAGCCCGCAAGTCATTCACGGGCGACGACATCGGCGTGGAATGGAAGAAGGCATGGTTCGTGGGTGGCGTAGGCGAACGTCAGGACACGGTGAAGATCAATTATGAGGTGCAGCTTTTCCGCGGCGAGCCAGAGATGGACCGTGCAGACATCTTCGCCTCAGAGCCGGTCTACACGCACTCCACGTACGACCTATCTGACTCCATCAAGTGGGAGAAGATCAGCGACAAGGTGGTGGCTGGCGACTATATGGTGCTACGCGTGCTCCCCAAGAGCGAGAACGTACAGTCCGTGGCGTTCGTCAACGACTCCGTAAACGTCATCGACTTCGCCCTCGCACAGCGCATCAGCCAGAAGTTCTTCCAGTGTTCGTCAATGGTGAACATCGAAAACCTCAAGCCTACGAAGAAGTCTGCGAAGGACTTCATAGGCAAGGAAGTGGGCATCGGACAGTATCAGCTCACCATCGACGAGATGAAGGAGAACGGCAAGAACGGCGGATTCCGCGGCAACGGTCGTGTGGAATGGTCGCCGCTCGGATTGTCGCTGATGGTGAAGGTGGAGTTCGATTCGCTCTTCATCAATACCGACGACATCGTTTATGCCGGCAAGGCTAAAGGCATGAAGGGCGACACATGGGCGTCGAACAACGGCGAGCAGGTGGACAAGCTCTTCTCCGACTGGGGCATTGACAACCTCATCGGCGACACTGGCATACCTTATGCTAAGATGTTGCAGAAGGAAGCGTCAAACAGAGGTCGCGACATAGCCAAGCAGCTCAGCCTCGGCAAGTATTATGACTATTACCATCGAGCCAAGGACTTCCTCACGGAAGGCAGGCTTGACAACATAATGATGCCGATGAAGCTGCCGAAGTCGGTAAACAAGACTCCGGTGGACATCCAGATTGTCAACGTGACATTCGCTCCTTCGTGGGCTTCAATGGACCTTATCGGTACGTTCACGCTGCCCGAAAGCCGCTATACGGACAACAATATCCTCATTCTCGGTGCACCGCACACATGTATCAGCCCCGACCGTCTGTTGCCGGAGAGCGGATCGATGTGCCTGCTTTCCACCATAGACGTGAAGGAACCGTCGTCCGGTTTCCAGATTAAGTTTAAGGCTCCGACCGACATCACGGTGGCTGACGAAGGTCAGGCACCTGCCGACGGATGCTACATCAACTGGCAGGCTGACTCTTTGGCAGCCTTGCACGTCGACATCGCCATCGCCATTCCTAAGCTCAAGAAGGTGGCTAACGGCACCGCTACGGACGAGCGACCCGTGCTGAACATCCAGACTGACATCAAGGACTGGAACAACTGGACGGCAAGCGCTGCGATGGACGACTTCGAGGCAGAGGCTCTTCCGGGCTGGACATTCTGTCCGGGCGCCATTGTCTACGACCACTCCACAACGGTGAACGACAACAACATGGGATCGTTCCCCGCCGGATATGACAAGAGCAAGGCTGACATCCGCACCAACGACAACGAATGGATGGGCCTTTACATCAGCAAGGTGGGCGTAAAGTTCCCGAAGGCTATGGAGGTGGGCAAGGAAGACGGCGACGGCGACCGACGCCTTACGCTTGCCGCAAAGGACATGTTCTTCGACAAGTCGGGCGTTTCGCTCAAGTTCGGTGCTGAGGACATCATCAGCGCAAAGACCGGAAAGCTCGGAGGTTGGGCGTTTACGCTCGACAATGTGGGCGTGGAGTTCCTGCAGAGCAACTTCGAGAAGGCTTACTTCGACGGCAACATGAAGCTGCCGCTCGTCAATTCGGACATCGCCTACACATGTAATATATATAACCAGAAGCGATTCAAGAAGGACAACGACAACGGCTACGCCTATATATTTAAGGTGCAGCAGGTGGAGGACATCAACTTTGACTTCATCCTTGCAGAGGCAAACCTTGAGCAGAAGCAGACTTACTTCTTCCTCGAAGCAGAGGACCAGGCTGACGGATCGACGAAGACCCGACTGGAATTCTCGATGGGCGGAAGCATTACCATCGGTTATGCTGACGAGATTCAGGGCAAGCTGGACGAGGTGAACAACAAGATTGACAAGGCTAAGGAACGCTCGTCATTCGTCAAGAACGCTCTCGACGGACTGCCGCTGAAGCTCAGCATCCCCGGCATCCACTTCACAAAGATGCGTATTGCCAACTGTTCTACGTGGGAATCAATCTACGATAAGGAGGAAACACAGAAGAAGGCACACGCAGCTCAGGCTGAAGAACTGAGACGTTCGGCGTGGAAGACGCTTTGTGAGGAGAAGGAACGCAACCTCGGTTCTGAGGACAAGCCCATCTATTTCAACATGGGCGAATGGTCGTTGGCTTCTTTAGAGAAGAAGATAGGTCCGTTCTGCTTCGGCATTACACGCTATGACCTCGGCTATTCGGGTGGCGCAATGACGCTCGACCTCGAGGGAAAGATTGGCTTGCTGGAAGACCTCGTAGTGGCAAAGGCTGGCATTCAGTTGCAGGCAGAGGTGAAGAACCTCGACGACATCAGCAATATCTCGCTGGAATATAAGGACTGTCTGTTTAATTCCATCGAGGTTTCGTCCAACCTTCCGGGCATCACCATCTCGGGAAGAATGGACGTCATACGTCCTAACGACAAGGTGAAGGACAAGGGATATAAGGGCAACCTTAAGTTTGCGCTCCCCGGCAATCTCTTTACCTTCGACTCAAACGGCGGCTATTTCGAGCACAAGGAGGAAGGCAACAACTTCACTTGGGGCTACTTCAACATCGCTATCGGCTCGGCTGTGGGTCTGCAGATTCCGCCAATCGAGCTTAACGACATCCACGGCGGCTTCTACTTCAACTGCCGAAAGGACCCGAAGGACGCAACGAAGGCCATCGCTCAGAAGGGCGTCATCGGCGTAACGGCTGGTTTGGGCATTGCAGCGTCGGGTGGCGACAACGTCATCGGCGGCAAATTCTCGCTCACCGTGGTATACGACAAGGAGCACAAGCGCCTCACCACCTTCATGCTTGACGGCAATGTGAGCGCTATGGCTGGCTTGGTTAATTCAAGAGCGTCCATCGTTTATCAGAACGACGACCAGTCGAAGTACCTGCGTCTGAACGTCACGGTTGACCTCAAGGCGGACGGACTCGCAAAGAAGTATGCGGGTGAGATTACGAAGTACACGGAACAGCTTGCGGACAGCAAGATTCTGAAGCAGATGCAGGCTCTCAACGACACCATAAAGACCACTTACGACAAGCTGGGCTCAATGGCCGGACTGGACAATCTCCATCAGGAACACAGCACGGAGGAGAAACACGAGAGCAAGGAGGGAAACGAGAGCAAAGAGAAAGATAACTTCAAGGCCACGTCTGGAGCCAAGATATCTCTTGACTTCGGACTTACATGGCGCGACAAAGGTGTGAACTTCGACAAGGTGAAGTGGCACCTCTATCTCGGCAAGCCGCAGAAGAGCGAACGCTGTCAGTTCATCCTCATCGACCTTGAGGCGAAGATTGTGGAAGTGAAGATCGGAGCGGATGCCTACTTCTGTGTGGGCAACGAGCTGCCGGACAACGGCGCTCTGCCTCCTATTCCCGAAAACATACGCCAGTTCCTCACCGGTAGCCGCGGCAGCAACGGCGTTCAGTCGGCAGACGTAAGCAAGGCTGAGCGTGCCCGCGAGGAAGCCTTAAGAGAGTTCCGCGCCAACGCCACAGGTGGTGTAATGCTCGGAGCAAGCGTATGGGGCTACATCAATGTGGACCTCGGCATCCTCTATGCCGACATGGGCGCCACGGCTGGCTTCGACGTCAGCATCACACACATCGGCGACGAGGTCTACTGTGTAGGCGTTCCCGGCGCGGCAGGATGGAAGGGATGGTACGGCGAGGGACAGCTCTACGCATACCTCTATGCAAAGATGGGTCTGCGTCTGAACCTCGGATTCTGGAAGGGCAGCATCGACCTCGTGGACGCAGGCATCGGCGGCGTACTCCAGATGGGCTTGCCTAACCCGAGCTACTTCACCGGCGACCTCCGCATGAAGCTCCGTCTCTTGGGCGGCCTCATCAACTTCAACCGCCGCTTCCAGTTCACTTGCGGCAAGAAGTGTGACATCTTCTACGGTAATGCGCTTGACGACTTCCAGCTTTGGGGCGAATCGTCCATTGGCGAGGAGGTAAGAAAGAACGGATGGAACCACAAGATGGTCATCAGTCCTGACCTGCCCACCGACTTCACCATCACTCCGATGGCACGTCTTAACGAGCAGTATCCGCTGCTCGACCAGACTGACCTCCACAGACAGATGAAGCAGGTGGAAGCCGAGAGAGAAATCCTCGAGACCACGTCAACTCGTACGTTCCGCTTCAATCCGTCCACCAGTCAGGTTAAGCTCTACGAGTATAGCGACTCTACAATGCGCGACAGCGTGATACGTTACTATAATATAGAGTTCAATGCCACTAAGGTGACGGTACGCGGAATGCGTAGCCTCAACCCCAACCGCTTCTACAAGCTCGAGATTACGGGCCTTGCCAAGGAGCTTCGTGCGGGCAACTGGCACGATCCCGAGACATACAATGTCAAGAAGGGCAAGTATGAGGAAGTGTCCTGGGAGCAGACCAAGGCGTTCTACTTCCGTACCGGCAACAGCGACGGCATGAACATTCAGGACGGAGGCGACCTCCAGTCGTTGGTGGCTGTGGCTTATCCGTCGAAGTATAATGAGCTGAAGTCGGCTGAACCCGTCATTGCTTATGCCACTGACGTGCAGAATCCGCTCATCGTGCTCAAGGAGAACAACGTACTGAACCGCCTCTATTCTGACGGCAAACTCAAGTGGAAGCTGAAGAAGGACGGCAAGGTGATAGAGGAGCAGGACGTTTATGCAGGATGGGAGAACAGAGCATCTGCCTCGTTCAACACCAAGGTATTGCCGGGCAACACCTACAACCTCGTGCTCGACTATGAGAAGACCAAGGTGACGAAAGAGACAGTTGTAGCGGAGAAGACCATTCACTTCCGAGAGAAACATTACTCTAAGTACACCAACGGAGGCAGTCCTAACGGCATGGCACCTAAGTATATCGGCGGCTATAAGGTGATAAAGATTATCAGCTCAAGACGCTATTCGGCACCAGCCATCAGGGATAATATAGAAATGGACTATAAAATGGATTACTTAGATGACAAGATAAAAAAGGACCTCCGCTTCGGACCTGCATTCCATGGCCCGTACATGGATGCCAACGAGAACGTCGACCTTTATGCTGACGCTATGTCGCCGCAGACAAGGAAGACAAGGGTGACCAAGTCGTCTGCCATAACGAAAGCATCGTCGGGCACGACCTCTACGTCGGGCAACACCTCTTCGTCCGAGACAACACCGACAAGGCGACAGCCCACAACGCAGACTTCGCCATCCACAAAATTAGGCACTCGCGTAGTGCCAAAGGCGGACAATTCGTCATCTTCATCGTCTACGGAGGAGGTGAAGAAGGAGGAGCAGTCCCTGACGAGAATACCCAACGGCACGTTGTCGGGAGGCATAAAGAAGACTGACGACGACGCTCTGCAGTCGGGCGTGACCGACGAAAAGACGATGTCTCCCGGCATTATATTGCCAGACAAGACCGACGACCAGGCTCCTGAAGGCATGGAATGGAATTGGGAGTTCGTATTCACCTGCTACGACAACCGCGAGACAGAAGAACCGGTGGTTGCTGCCAACCTCATGGACCTCAACGTCACTACCGTAGACGGCAACTGGACAACCGGATATAACGGCAGACCGCTCGACTATGAGTTGCCGTTCATCGGAACGAAGGTCGCCACGCTCAAGAACGACGGCGCGGACATCAGCAACATCTCTGACGTGGAGATTGGATATAAGACTTCGCTAATGGAAAGACAGAAGAAGTATCCTAACACCAATACTCTCCTCGCCTACTACGATCCGTTCAGCTACATCAGCTACCTTGCCAACTGGGCATTGATAGGCGGATGGAACATCGAGTCAGACCGTATACAGACTATGGTGACCACCACAACGTCGCTCACATACAGCGACCTCGGCGGCAACTACAGCGGATTCCTTGCAGAAGGCGATGTCAGCTACAACATCGTGAACGACTGGGAGAAGATTCGTCGCAACTCTGTCTATCCGTCGGGAGGTTACGGTTCGGAATATCCGCTGCCGCTCATCGACAATGACCGTTACGACTACGTGAATCCGATCAGAAGCCACGCCACCATTCCGGAGTATAACCCCAAGAACCCGGCAGGCGACATTCTTACAAACATCGCCAACGTCTACTACCTCGCTGAGGACGTGGACAAGAAGATAAAGGAGAATGCCAAAGTGGTGCTCGAGAAGGGAGGAACCACGTTCAATACAAAGCGTGCCAACGCTGTGGAAGAATGGAACCTCCAGCACCTCGGAACCGACATCATAGTGTCGCGAGAGGGTCTGAACGAGACTACGCAGATGATAAAGATTCCGTACTATCAGATGACATTGCTATGGTGTGGCATCATCGAAAACTCTGAGTCAGGACGTAAGGTATCGCTCAACAGCATCATGAAGGGAGCAGGAAAGCGAGCCACACCGCGCCAGAGCAAGAGTCAGAGCCGCATGGTGCTCTTCACCTTCACGGGCGACAAGGGTTATCCCGAAGCTTCGTTCAAGGCTAAGGAGGCGATGAAGAACCTCAAGAAGATGATTGTCCATACTTACCGTATCGACGACTATGACGTACAGAAGAAGGAGTATACGGTATTGCACAACAGCAGTCAGCGTGACATCACCATCAACGAGCCGCTAAAGAAATTCTATTAACAGACCATAAAACGTACAGATATGAAGATAATGAAAGGACTATCAGCCGCATTCGCCGCCACCTGCGCTTTCGCCGCCATCACAGCGGTGGCGAGTGTCGGCTCACGAACCGGATATTCCTTCTATGGAGGAACACAGAACGACACCATCCCGACAGCCGGCAAGATGCTGCCGGGAGAGGTGGCGCAGGACACCACGGCTTTCAAGGGCAAGCCATACGAAGGCTCCGACATCATGCTCACGGCACGTGCCTATGGCGACCGCATCGTGCTGAGATGGGCTCCCTCCGACTATGCTGCATGGATGAGGCTCAACCTCATCGGATATAACATCTATCGTTGGGACGAGAAGAATCATTGCGACACGCTGGCGTTGGCGCTCAAGCCCAAGACGCTGGAGGAGTTTCGTGCCAAGTATGCGCCTAACGATTCGGTAGCCACCATCGGCTACGGACTCATCTACGGCGACAACCTGAAGAAGCCCACCGAGACACGTGAGGAACCGGGATCGTACGGATCGATGCTCGAGATGTATGACGACCAGGTGACAAGCCTTGCCTTTGCCATCCTCGCTTCGGAATGGCGTCAGGACGTGGCTGAGGACATGGCTATGCGCTTCGTCGACCGCAACGTACGCAAGGGAGCACGCTACACCTACATCATCCAACCTGCCCGCCGCTTTAAGAACGACAATATGTTCATCAAGGGCAAGGAGGTCAGCAACGTGGAGAACAAGCCCTACGTGCCAGCTCCTTACAACGTGGGACTGACGGACAGCATAACCGGACAGCTCGCCGTGACGCTCTATTGGACCGACAAGCACAACTCTTCGTTCGAGATTGAACGCCGCGTGGCTGGCACGCAGGAATGGCGCCGCGTCAACAGCAAGCCATACATGCCGATGTATAAGCAGGACCTCGACGACAAGGACGAGGAAGTGATGTACGTCGACAAGGTGCCGCAGCCCGGAACCTACGAGTATCGCGTGATGGCGCATGACGCTTTCGGCGACACCACAGCACCGAGCGAGACGCTAACAGTAAAGGTGGGCGACATGAAGCCGCCCAAGGGTCCGACCATCACACTCGTCAACATCGACCGTCCTGACGAGACTGACCCCACAAAGCAGATATTCGCCACCATCACGTGGGAGAAGGACACCGTGGAGGCAGACCTCGCAGGATTCCTCCCTCTCTACTATAACGAGCGATTCACGGGCAACGACTGGAAGCCGCTCTGCGAAAAGACGCTTCCGGCGGACGCAAGGGAGGTGAAGGTGGACGTCACCGGACTCTCCACCGGCATGCTCGTAATGGCGGCATACGACGAGGCTGGCAACGTGGGCTACTCCATGCCCGTGCAGCTCCGCATCAGCGACATGAAGGCTCCTGACGCTCCCGGCAATCTCCGTGCTGAGGTTTCGGCAAGCGACGGCACCATCACGCTGCGCTGGGACAAGCCCGCGGACGACGACGTGGCTTACTACGAGCTGGCTTACGCCAACGACACCACCCACCACTTCCTTATGCGCAACCAGGGACAGCTGAAGGACACGATGTTCGTAGACACGGTGCAGATGACCGTCAATCAGCGATTCATCTACTATAAGGTGCGTGCCGTGGACTACAGCAACAACACCGGTGAGTTCTCGCCCATCCTGCAGGTGGAGCGACCGCACATCACACCGCCCACACAGCCCCACCTCGACTCGGCTTGGGTGGACAATTCGGGCATACACATGGACTGGGTGACGGGACTGGATGCCGATATGTACTATCATCGCATCTACCGCCGACTGGAGAACAGCAGCACGTGGGACCTCATAGCCATCGTAACGGCGGAGGACGTGCTCAAGGCAAGCCCCGACGGAGTGATACATCTCACCGACAAGCCGCAGACCAACAACACGTATTACTATGAGTATATGGTGGTGTCGTTCAACCGTTCGGAGATAGCTTCCGAGCCAAGCCTTGTCTTCTCGGCACGCTTCGCCGACTTTACAGAGGCTGAACTCGACATCAAGGCAGTCGGAACCTACGACACCGTAAAGGACGAAGCACGTCTCTCATGGGAGCACAAGGCAGTGGACGGCAAGCAGACACCTTACTATTACTGCGTCTATCGCAAGGGCAAGAACGAGGCAGACTACACCTTCCTCTGCTCCACAGAGCCGGACATGCCGCTCCATACCGACCAGCTCCTTTCACCGGGCGAGTCAGCCAGCTATTACGTCGTGGTGCGCTTCACGGACGGAAGACGCAGCCAACCTTCCAACAAGGTGACGATAACGGCTCCGGCGAAATAAATACTATACTGAACTTTCGCAAGCGAAAGAAGTAATGTCCGTTAACTTCTTAAACGACTGAAAGGAGTGATAACTTCTTTAATACCATTAACTTCTGATATATTAACACAGGCAACATCCATCCGAAATGAAAAAGATAAGACTATTCATAACCAAGCTTCTGTCGCCACGGGGTGTCAGGACGCGTATGTGGCAACTCCTTACATGTTGCCTGTTGGCAGCCATGCCGCTGCTCACTTCCTGCGGCGAACTATTCGACGTGGACGAGGCGGGCGAGACAACGTCAGCGACGATGAAGATGGACCGCGACACCGTCTTCATCATGCCGGGCGACTCGCTGCGTCTGACCGTCACCTTCTCGCCGCTTGAGGTGAAGGACAAGGGCGTAATGTGGCTCGTCGACCAGCCCGAAATAGCACGCCTTTGCGTTGACACACTCGTGGCGCAGCAGCCCGGCACCGCCTACGTCACGGCGATGTCGTCAGCCACTATGCGTCTGGACACCTGCGTGGTGACCGTAATGACCCCGTGGACAGTTGACCGTAACAAGTACTTCTTCGACACCGTCGTCTACGCCGACATCAGCGTAGCCGGCAGACAGCTCGGCGACGACATAGCCGTGGCTGCCTTCGTGGACGACGAGCTGCGAGGCATAGCCGAACTGAAGGAGGCGAAAGGCAAGCGTTATGCCGTCATCCGCGTGTACGGTCCGGTGAGCGCCTCTGACGAGGACATCATCACCTTCAAGTGCTACGACCGGCGGGAGGTGCGCCTACGCACCTTCGACGTGCAGCTGCCCTTCGACGGCGAGACGCACGGCACGCTCTCAAAGTTGATAACATTACACCTCGACTGACGTTTAAAGGAGTTACGAATCTATAAAACCCGACAACTATGAAAAAGATATTCTTACTGATCCTCACCGCCCTGGCTTTCGCCTCCTGCACGCTCTACATGGACGAGCCGGAAGACGATAAGAAGGGCAAGGACGACAACATAGAGAACGGCGACGGCTTCAGCGCGCCGCGTACCGACGTGACCGCTGACGGCACCACCACCTACCAGTTTAACCCCACCACAAAAGTCTTCGACGAAACAAACTCTTAGGGAACTTAGCTGCTATATCTGCTACCTTCTCTCCATCTACAGAAACACCACCCTGCTGGATAGTTCTTCTGGCCTCTGACTTAGTTGTTGCAAGTCCTGCTCCAAACACAAGATTAATTGCATCAATTTCATCATCTGTAAAGCTGTCTGCTTCAAGCTTTGCTGTAGGCATGTTAGCTGCATCCCCACCAGTAAAGATTGCCTTTGCTGTAGCTTCTGCTTTCTTAGCTTCTTCCTCACCATGAACAAGCTTTGTAAGCTCATAAGCAAGAATCTCCTTAGCCTTGTTAAGCTGAGCACCTTCCCAGCTATCCATCTTATCAATCTCTTCAACATTATATTTTAATTCCTTTTTCTCTGAATCATTATTTAC
>OLWU01000206.1_pt1 | contig 14390 bp, 9 predicted proteins | sample 1673351 | NCBI WGS metagenome assembly OLWU01 (sample SAMEA103958109, study PRJEB25191) | human gut metagenome | biome: human-associated habitat [ENVO:00009003]; feature: intestine environment [ENVO:2100002]; material: feces | place: Germany | collected 2013/2015
TAGTAAATTATACCATTACCACATTAATTTGACAATACTCCACCACTTAATTTAAAATAAAATTATCCGGAGGTAGCAAAATGAAAGTAGTAATTCAAAGAGTATTAAATGCATCAGTCAAAGTTGACGGCAATATAACAGGTAAAATCAAAAAGGGGCTTCTTATTTTTTTAGGTATAGAATCCGGTGATTCGGATGATATGTTGAAGAAATATGCTGATAAAATCGTCAGGATGCGCATATTTGAAGATGAGAACGGCAAGACCAACAGGGCTCTCTCCGATGTTAACGGTGAGCTCCTAATTGTGTCACAATTTACATTATGTGCTGATTGCAGCCATGGCAACCGTCCTTCTTTCATCGGAGCCAAAGAGCCGGTTGAAGCAAAACGTATGTACGAAAAATTTATATCCGTCTGCAGGGAACAGGTTCCCGTAGTAGAACACGGTGAATTCGGTGCCGATATGAAAGTAGAACTTCTTAATGACGGTCCATTCACAATCATTCTATAAAAAAGGCTGTAAAAGAATTCCATCCACACGGAGGACTCTTTTACAGCCTGTTCTGATTCAGCCTTAAAAATTACAGTGATCTGACTGCCTTAACAACATTTTCTGTTGTAATTCCAAATTTCTTGAAAAGTTTATCTGCAGGTGCACTTGCTCCGAAGCTGTGCATTGTAACATAAGCTCCGTCAAGCCCCACATATCTGCCCCAGCCGAAATCTGAAAGTGCTTCAACTGCAACTCTCTTTCTGCAGCTCTTAGGAAGAACAGCTTCTTTATATTCCTCACTCTGCTGTTCAAATATATCCATACATGGCATACTTACAACTCTTACATCTGTTCCTTCTTTTTCAAGGATTTCTTTTGCTTCAACTGCAAGAGATACTTCTGAACCTGATGCTATGATAATTGCATCAGGAATTTCCTTAGTTGAATCAGCAATCACATAACCGCCCTTTAATGCTTCCTTAGAAGAACCGTCTATCTGTGGAAGATTCTGTCTTGAAAGAACAAGTGCTGTAGGTGTGTCCTGATTTGTAAGGGCATAATACCAGGCTGCCGCTGTTTCAGTAGCATCACATGGACGATATACCGCAAATCCCGGCATTGAACGGAACATTGCAAGCTGTTCGATAGGTTCATGTGTAGGACCATCCTCTCCAACACCGATACTGTCATGTGTAAGAACGTATGTCAAAGGAAGTTTCATAAGTGCTGAAAGTCTTGCCATTGGCTTAACATAATCACTGAATACAAAGAATGTAGATACAAAACTTCTTAATCCTCCGTGGAGCATCATACCGTTACCGATAGCTGCCATAGCCATTTCCCTTACGCCAAAGTGCATATTGCTTCCCGCATAATTCTCAGCAGAAAAATCACCTGCACCTTCCATATATGTCTTGGTAGATGGTGCAAGGTCTGCAGCACCGCCCATAAGGTTAGGCATAACTTTTTTGGCTTTATTAAGTATTTTACCTGACACGCTTCTTGTTGCCTCAGGCTTATTGTCAAACGCCCAGAATTCTTCCGTATCAAGAACCTTTTCAGCAAGGTTTTTATCAAAATAAGTATCCCATAATTTTTTCATTTCAGGATATTTAGTACAGTATTCTTCAAAAAGAGCATTCCACTCTGCTTCTTTTTTTGCACCCTTCTTAGCAAGTTCTTTGTAATTTTCATATACTTCATCAGGTACATAGAAACTTTCATCCGATGGCCAGTTAAGGGCTTTTCTGAGTTCTGCCACATTATCAACCCCAAGAGGTTCTCCGTGGGCACTTGCTTTTCCTTCCTTTGCAGGACATCCAAAACCGATTTTTGTTTTAACTGTAATAAGTGAAGGTCTTGTTGTATCAGCCTTTGCTGCTTCTATCGCTGCTCCGATTTCTTCTATGTTGTTTCCGTCTTCGACAGTAATTGTCTGGAATCCGAATGACTCAAATCTTTTCTGAACATTTTCAGTAAATGCAATATTGGTACTTCCTTCAATGGAAATACTGTTAGAATCATATATAACAATAAGTTTATTAAGCTTTAATGTTCCTGCAAGTGACATTGCCTCAGAAGAGATTCCTTCCATCATACATCCGTCACCACCAAGTACATATGTGTAATGGTTAACTACAGGATAGCCTTCTTTATTAAAAATTGCCGCAAGATGTGCCTCCGCAGCTGCCATTCCCACTGCCATTCCCATTCCGGCTCCGAGAGGTCCTGTTGTTGCCTCAACTCCTACCGTATGTCCATACTCCGGATGTCCCGGTGTTAATGAATCAAGCTGTCTGAAATTCATCAGATCTTCTTTGGTAAGACCGTATCCAAAGAGATGGAGAAGCGAATATAACAATGTGGAACCATGACCTCCTGAGAGGATGAATCTGTCTCTGTCAGCCCATTGAGGATTGGCAGGATTGTGATTCATATGATTGCCCCAAAGTTCATATCCGATTGCAGCACATCCTAATGGGAGTCCGGGATGACCCGAATTAGCTTTCTGCACAGCATCCGCTGCTAATACTCTGATGGCATTTACTGACATCTGTTCAAGATTTGTACTCATAATAAAAATTCCTTTCCGTTAAGGCCTGATGACCATTTATTTCAAAAAATGTTTTTCCTTTAAAGATATTAATCCATTCCTCTTCTTTCCAAAGAAGTTTCTGGATGATTTGCCGCACTTTATTATGGCGGAATCGACTATCTTCTTGACTTTTTCAATTTCTGTACCTTCATCATCGCCATTAAGTTCATCAATTGATATATATAACCCTGAAAGCGCTCTTTCGTCAATAGCATATCCTTTAACTCTGGCATATTCCGTTGCAACGTCAACAAGTTCATTAACGGAATAGTGCTTAAGTTCCAGCTTGTAATCAAATTTATCCCTGAGGCTTTCGCAATTATAAAACAGTCTTTTTAATGCAAATTCCTCACCTGTAAAAATAACAAGCATTGAAGCTGTATCGGTTTCCATAAACTGATTAAGTTCTTCAACCACATCCCTGTTGAGTTTCTCTGCATTTTCAACAATAAGTGTTGTGCCTTTTATCTTATCAGCCGATGCGGCAACACCTTTTGCATTCAGAACTTCTGCTCTTGTTTTTGCAATCTTCAGTTCCCTCTGTTCGTCATTGGCATGCAATGATTTAAAAAGATTAATCGCAAATCCTGTTTTATCAGTGTCTTTTTTCCCGATTATGATTATATTTCCATGTCTTGAAGTACCATCCGGAATCTCATGTCTCTTTCCGTTAATAAAATGGAGAATGGAATCTTCCATTCCGTTCATAAAAAGATACTTCTTAATGTACTTTCTTGTATTATCGTCAAGCTCGTCCATTGAATCCTCCGGACTGTACTCTTCTTCCTCCGTAACATCATAAGACTCATCGGCATATCCGTTAATTTCCTGTTCGGCTTCGGAAATTGCAGCTCTTGTAATACTGTTAATGGCTTCATCAAGCTCTATGGTATTGTCTGTATGTCTGTTTTCTATCGTTGTTTTTAATAAATCATCTATTGTTGCCGCCGGCTCTTCAACCGGATCATTCATGTGCTCAAGATAGTATAACAAATCAACCTGTCCCTCAATAGGAGGTTCTTCAAGATTCAGTTCCATCTGGACAGGTATTCTGTCCTCCCCGGCTTCCGGTTTATAATCCTCCGGTACAGTCTCTCTGATATCTGTCTCTTCAGGTATTGTCTCCTGTTTTTCAACAGTTTCAGCCATCTCCTGTTTCTCAACAGTTTCAACCATCTCCTGTTCTTTTGCTGCTTCAGGAATCTGTTCTTCTGCTGCTTCAGGGATATATTCTTCCTTATATTCAGTCTGTTCATCATGCTCAGGAATCATAGGGTCATCTTCCCGCATCTCTGATTTAATTTTATTCCAATGGTGGGTATTGATTATGATTTCTCTTGTAGGCTCGTCAACAAGTTCATCATCCCCTGACATCTGAAGTTCAATCACTTCAACATTAACCGGTTCTGCTGTTGCCGCCATATCATCATCTATTATTGTATCATATTCAGGTGTCTCTTCTGTTTGCTCTTCTTCATCTTCTTGCGCAGGCTGAGACACTTTATCGGCAGTTTCTTCATCAATAGTTTCTTCATCTGCGGATTCTTCCGGTACAGTCTCTTCCGGTTCAGCTTCTTCCGGTTCAGTCTCTTCCGGTTTATGTTCCTTTACCGGACTGAGTACATCATTCCCGTCGTCATTTTTATCATCATTTTGAAAAATTTCCTTAAGGCTGTTGGCAAGATCATTCTGTAGTGTCTGTGTATCATAAATATCCGGTCTGGCGAGTGGGACACTTATCTCATCATCATTTGTCTCGTCATGGCTTATTTCCTTCATGCTCTCTCTGGCTGATTTCATTTCGTATTCATCATAGTTTCCTGAAAAGCCTGCTTCATATACAAGACCGGCTTTGTCAAACTTGTCCATTATGTTGAGTTTCTCCTGCTGTGCAGGGGTAAGAGAGGCATATTTCTTTTTGAGCTTCAATGCCTTATAAACATACTCTCCATCTCCGAACCAGAGTATAAGGTCATCACATTCTTTAATACACTCTTCTATTCTTCCAACCTCAGCATAAAGGCTTGCCAGTTCGTATCCGAAATTCTCATCCTGTTCATTATCTCTGTATTCTTCAAGAACTTTTATCAATTCCTCAGGAGGAACATTCTTAGCCTTGTCAAGTTCATATAAAAGGACATATCTGTTCATATCTGTGGGAGCCATTTCCACAAATTCATTATACAGATCCTCTGCTTCTTCATAATCTTCAAGTCTTATGGAAAGTTCTGTCATTTTAAAAACAAGGCTTCTGCCTCCAAGGTTACGGTTATAGGCATAAATGCATATATTTCTCGCTTCCTTAATTCGTTCTGCCTTTTCGTATACTTCTTCCGCCGTCATAAGCTCTGACCACTTCTTAACCTTCCGCCATTCAATGGTATCCGCTATATCCGCCGCTTCATTATACTGCTTTTCTGATTTAAGTTTTTCTATCTGTTCTAATTTAATTCCATATTCTACTTTATCCAAAGCGTTCACCTCTAATACTACGCATAAATCCTAAATAATTCTATCACATGGCTATGTCAATTTCAATCAAGTTTTAAAGTGGTTTGTGTGAATTCCGTTACATTGTAATCAGAATCCTCTGTATTTACCTGACTTCTGTAATCCACCACAACTGTCTGCTGCCTGTCACCGACCATTTTCTGGCCCAGTATATAATTCACATCAAACATCCTCGTAATTGCAGGTGTCGCTCCTCTTGCCGGAACGATAAGCTGCACATGATTGGTTTTGAGCAGTTTAAAAATCGGTTCCCAGATGTATATATCTTTTGCCGCACCAAACGGATTATCAATAAAAATTGTATTTCCTGAAATTCCCATATCATAGGACGAATTTATGCTGGATATATAGTGAATAACCGAAATTAAAAACTGGATATAAATTCCTTGTGACTGGCCTGTACTTCCCACAGCTTCCTCGTATTTTAAGTATCTGCTCCTGTCCTTGATATGTTCCCTTTTATACAGGCATAATCTTATACTATTCATATCGCTTACAATTACTGAAAACAATTTTTTCCACGATAACTGGTTTTTGATATATTTTAATTTATCGTCCTGTGTGTCAAAAATATCAGCCCTTGCTATTGTATCGTTTATGTATGTTGTCATTTTTTCCTTATAAAACTCCTCTTTTATATAAGGAATCTGTAACGTAATTACAGGAACGGATTCTCCGTCAAGATTTATCTTTGAGAGCTTTGGCAGTCGTTCTAACTCTGTACGGATATTGCTGCAAATCTGGATACAACGTTCTTCAAAATTATCAGCAATCTGCTGTAAGTCTCTTATGCCCTGCTCCACATTGTCCCTTTCAAGTGCAATATAATCCGAAGTTTCCCTAAGACCATTTACCATATCTTCCACATCTTCTGCGGTTTCCGGTGCATTAAGACTCAGTTTGATTTCCGCCGCAAGGTCATAAGCCTCCAGTCCGTACAAATCATCGGATAACTTTTGTTTATCATTAAGAAACGCAGTTTTCTTACGCTGTTCATCACGTTTTAACCTGTCATAATTCTTTTCAATTTCTTCATAATTCTCAGTAATATCGTCATCCACAGCAATATTTTCATCCGTCAGTCCGTCCTCCGGTATATAAATTCCCATGGTCCGGAATATTCTCCCGATATCTCTCTCCATTACAATAAGATCCCTGTTATTCTCATCAATATTTTTCAATTCTTTCTCAATATTCTGTATTCCCGATGTAATAGAAGATATTTCCTGACGTCCGGTAACAATATACGCTTGAGGGTCATTAAATTTTTCCCTGATAAATTCACCGTATTGTTCTTCATATAGTTTCTTTCCGTGCCATATACTTCCTTCAATGCGGTTCTTCTGTGCCTGCTCGGAATTAATTATTCCGTCGGTTTTGTCAATTTCAGATTTAATTTTATCAAGCTGATTCTTGATTACTAACCTTTCATCAACAGATGCCTTTGAAAAAAGGCCTTCGTCTTTTGCTTTTTTTGCCTCATCTAAGGTAAAACCATAATATTTAAGATTATCAATATTTTTCTTAATAAGGGCATCATAATGTGCAAGCTGTTTTTCTTTATCAGCAAGTTCTCCTATTTCATCAGATATGATTTTTCTCAAAGCCCCTGCCCTGGTATTGATTTCATCTTCTTCAATATCCGGTTCTTTTGCTTCTCCGTTGAAATAAGACTCGAACTTTTCCTTATATTCCTTGTTGATTGAAGCGGCTTCCTCTTCAAAACTTTTTCTTATATTTTCTTTTTCCGTAAGCAGGGCATCAAACGACCTGACTTTTCTTGACAGTTCTGCGTGTTCCTTTGTAAGCCCGCCTGTAAGTTTTTCACAAGTTCTTGTTTCATCATATAAGGAAGCCAGTCTGTCGGTATTTTCTTTTATTTTTTTATACAGCAAAAGATTGTCTGCTGTTTCACCATTATGTGCCTGCTCTCTTTCCAAAGAAGTCCGGTAACTTTCAAGACGCTTTTTTGACATTTCCATATCGTCACTAATCCTGCCAAGATATGATATAAGTCTCTCTTTTTCTTCTTTTAAGTCCTCCGGCACTCCGTAAGAGGAGCTGTCATTAAGTTTATTTTCTGCATATTGGCAAAAATACAAATCTTTGCTTATAACATTATATTTATCATTTAATCTTGCAAGCGTGTCCTTTTCTTTGTCAATATCTTCACTTATTTTTATAAGCTCGGAATTAGCACCTGTCCCGTTAAATATAAATGATAAATCATGACACGCACCTACCATGTTTTCTTTACCGGCTCTTAAAATATTATCTTTTTTTACAATAGGAATAATATAAGAGCCTGTGTTAAGGGAATAAAGCATTTCGTCATGTTTTATTTCTTCATAACTGTCCCCGGCAAAAATCATATAAGGCAGCATCGGATTTTCCGCAATATAATCACTGCGTTCATTTCCATCCATTAGTGCAATATACTCGGCGCCGCTTTTCACGTCATCGTATCTGCTTTTCAGATATGAAAGGACTTCTTCATAACATCTGTCATATTCCGGAAGTTTATTCTCACTTATTGCTTTTTCGTAATTGCCAAGATACTTAATTCTGCCTTTTACTTCAACGATATTTTCGGTAATCTCGGCTAACACCTTTTCTATTTTTTCAATAAGTTGCTCAATATCATTCTCACCGTACACATTTTTAATCTGGTTTAAATCTTTTAGAAGCTGCTGTTCTTTTTCATACAGTATTGCAGCCCTTTCTTCTTCATTTTTTATAAAGGATATTTCTGTTTCTGTCTTAAGATATTCCCTGTTTAAATCAGAAATATTATTTTCTTCCTCCGAAATATGGGAGGTGTAACCGGATAAAGCCTTGTCAGATGATTTAAGCATATCTTCCGCTTTGGAAATTATATCTTCAATGCCGGCATTGGATGTAAGATTACATCTTAGCATAAGCTCATCCGTGTTTTTATTCAGTTCTTCAATTTCATTTTTAAGCTGTTTTAACTGCCCCTGATTTTTGTTGATTTCACCATAAACATTAAGCTTTTTATCGGCTGCCTCATCCCGCTCTGCGCACACCTTCTCTGTTAAAGTTTTGATTTCGTCAATCCGAGCTTCCAATTCCGTTGTTTTTCTGTCAACAATTGTTTTCTTAAATGCTGCAAGTTCTGATAACTCTTTTAAAACATCTTCTCGGTTCCATGTGCTGTTGGATATCAGCTCTTTAAGTTCATCGTATCTTGCCTTGTTTTCAACGTAATCAAAATAATCCGAAGCCGCTTTTACATATCTAAGATTCTCTTTAAGCCTGTCATAAGAAGATAAAAGCGTCTCTTTCTCTGCTGCCGTTTCGGCAATCAGCTTCTCTAACTGTTCAAGCTCAACAGTCTCAGTCTCGATTTCCGCAATGGCTGTACGTCTTTTGATTTCGTTAATATGTGCTGCAAGTTCTTCTTTTCTGTTACCAAGTTCTTCTGTCTTTGCCCTTTCTCCCGCAAGTCTCATCCTGCATACGCGAAGGCATCGCATAAGTTCATTCTCTGTCTTTTTCTTTTCCTCAAATATTCTTTTATATTCACCCATCTTATCGGTAAATATATTAATAAGTCTTATCTGCTCGTCATATTTATCTATGTCAGTTTTTCGTTTTGACAGCTCCGTCAGTTTTTCCTTCATATCAAAAAGCGTCTTTGCCATCTGGGAATCATCTTCATTGCCCTTACGAATTCTGTTATTATATGACTTTTCTATAATTCCCTCTATCAAAAGGTCCTCTATGACTTTCCTGGTCGTCTTATAATTGGTCTCAAAATATGTACGCACATGACCTTCGGTCTTGTTAATCCCACGGATGATTTCCCATTGGCTCTCATGAAGTCCGTACTCACTTATAAAATTCTGGTAATCTCCCTTTCTTTCAAAAATCCTTACTTCGATGCCATAATCTTTTTTCTCCAAATCCCTTAAATATGATTTAAGACCGTTGTAGGTAATGCGTTCATTACCTTTACTGAGTGGGAGATTTTTTATGTCGTTATCTCCGAATTCTTTATAAAAAATACAGTAGTTAAAATATTCGATATTGGCAGTTTCGTTCTTCCTTTCGGCATTGTCCGAATTCTCCTTTGCCTTTCTTGCACAGAATCCCGTAGTCATATATTTCATTCCATTTTTAACACAACCTGCATCCAGTTTCCATTCTATGAGCGAATGTATCGTAGTGTTATCACAGCCCGGTCTGAAAAGCTTCTCTATCGGCTGTTTATCGTCAAGGGTACAGTTAGGAATCATATTCTGTAAAAGCAGAAGCATTAACACACTTTTACCGCCGCCGTTTGCAAGGTCATAAATAGTATTCCTGCATGAAAATCTCATAAAAAAATCATCATAATACTGTGTGCCGAAATTATATTTTACATTGTTTACTCTGATTCTGTTAATCTGTGGCATTTTCGTCCTCCCTGTTTAAAATTTCATATAAACGACCTTTATTTTCTTCAAAATATTTTTCTGCCATTGCTTTAAATCTGTCTGTAGGATAGTATTTTTCATTGGTTTCAACAAAAAGTGCCTGTGCCGTCAAAAAATTAAATGTCAGTTTCACGTACCCTGTCCTTGAATTTCTGGCTGCCCTCACGCTGCCTTTGTCTTCAATGCTCACAATCGGAAGCTCATCCCATAAAAGGGCAAGGGCTTTGAAAGAATCTTTTTCCTCCTCATCCTGTGTAACGCCGATGTCGTGGTTAATAATTCCGTGAAGCGAAGCATCCACCGATTTAATAACATCTTCTATCCTTATGTATTCAAGATATGTTGCACTCGAAGAATCCTTGTAAAACTCAGTGATAATATTATATATAATAAAATAAACCATAAAAAGCTCTTTATTAACCCTTAATCCCATAAGCCTTTTCAGTTCCTCGTTGGAATATCCGAACACACGGTTTTTCATGCCTGCACTTATGAAAAGTGTATCATTATACTCATAGAGATTAAGATTAAGTGCCTTGCAGGTTTCGGTAATGATATCGTACACCTCAGAATTGTTGCAGTATTCTTCGTAAAGCATGGTATTTGATTTTCTTCCCACTTCCTCACCTGTGATTAATTTTGACACTATATCAAGTGCCTTGTTTAAGTTTCTGTTTTCCATGAATTGCCTCACTTATACTAATATAATTCTGAAATTGGTAACGTTTGCAATACGGGAAGTCTCTATCTCTTCTTCCTCTCCGCCTGCAAGTTCCAGATAAAAATGCATTCCTATAAATTCCGAAAATTCCGGTTCATTCATATATTCTTTAATCATCGCATCAAGAAATGTGTCCTCCGATGCTTCGCCCTGTTCCAGCACATATTCTTTTTTCTCGCAAAGATGAATGAGAAACGTATAGTAATCCCCGTTTTCAAGCGCTTTGTCGGACAAAATATTTCTGACCTGCTCATTGTATTCGGTAAACATAACTGTCTTTTTTTCTTTTAACAATCTTAAAAGAATCAAAAATAAAGTTCTGGTATTTCTGTTAAATCTTCTCTCGTCAAGTTCGTCTTCAAAAACGATATCTTTTTCAGTCAATTCAACCTTTTTCTCCGGTTTTTCTTCATTTTCAGGTCTATAACTTAACAAATCCTCCACTTTACCCACATCAAAAGTCTTTTTGATATTAAGCATAAAAAAAGGTGCCGCAATGTACTCTAATATATCCGTTCTGTCTTCTTTTATAATCCGGTTCATAATTCCTTTGAAGTCAAAACGTGTCCTTAACCTTGTAAGTTTGCCTTTTTTGATTATTTCATCTGCTTTAATGCCAAGCTCCGTACAGGCTTTTAAAAGCTCGCTGTGATTGTTCATGGCAACCTTAAGTTCCGTATCCAGCCTGTGGATTTCCCTTCCTGTTCTGAAACTTTCACCCTGTACCGGGTTAATATCGTTTTCTGTTCTCTTTAGTGCAGTTTCAATAAGCTCCTTATTTTTAACAAAGAGCTTCTGTTCTTCATCAAACCACTTTATTCCCGTATTAAAAAACTCCTTATAGCTGTCAAGTCCCGCAAAAATATCAGTTGTGAGAAGTTCCATAACCTGATTTTTCTTTATTCTCAACCGCTTTACTTCTTCATTAATTCTTCTTACGACTTCAGTTCCGCCCTTAAAATCTTTAGACTTAATCATCTTTTCCAGGAGAAGCTGCTCCACGCTTATACGGCTTTCGTCCCTTATTTCCTTGGTATCAAGATAAAATTCTATTCCCTCCGGACTTATGGAATACCATACAACTCCGTCTTCTATTCTGCTTTCAAGCAGCCTGACCCTCGAAGTCTTTTTAATTCTGTCCACAGGGTCATAGTAAACAAATGAAAAAGGTCTGCCATCATTCTTCAATTTATCAAAAACAAAGTCCGTAAGTTCCTTATATTCCCTGTCCCCTGCCACTATTCCAAAATCCCTTAAAATACAGGATTTCATAAAAGTTGCATATTCAGGGTATGTTACTTCACGTTCTTTAAAATTATTTTCTTCAATAAAAAAGCGTAGCACAGCCATAATAATATAACCCATATCCAGCCTGTCCTCATACCGTCCTTCCATAAACCATGAAAAAGAGGTCTTTGCCAGTTCAAAAAATGGATAATATTTTTTCAGGTTGAGCATACGCTCTCTATGATCTGTTATTATTTCATTAACTAAAATATGTTCCTTACGCATCAGTACCCAAACCCCGTTACAGTTCAGTACGCCCTTCAAGGGCTCTTAATAATGTTACTTCATCAATATATTCAAGGTCTCCGCCAACCGGAACGCCACTGGCAATTCTTGTTACCTTAATTCCGGTAGGTTTAATCAGTTTGGAAAGATACATTGCCGTTGCTTCTCCTTCAAGACTGGAATTGGTAGCTATGATTACCTCATCCACATCTCCCTGCAGTCTGACTAAAAGCTCTTTAATCTTTATGTCGTTCGGTCCAATTCCAAGCATAGGTGAAATTGCACCATGGAGAACATGATACACACCTTTGTATTTTCCCGTTTTCTCATAGGCTACCAAGTCCCTCACGTTCTCAACTACCATAATAACCTTGTGGTTGCGTTCGGGATTGCCGCATATATTACACTCATCCCTGTCCGTAAGAGTCTGACAGGTCTTACAATATCTGATATTGTGTTTTGCATCAACAATAGCCTTTGCTAATCCGTCCGCCCTTTCTTCGGGCATATTAATGATATGAAAAGCAAGGCGTTGTGCTGTCTTAGCTCCAACGCCCGGCAATGCTGATAATTCTTCAATTAATCTGCTTAACTGGCTTCCGTAATAGTCCATTAGAATGGAAATCCTCCTCCGAGACCACCTGTAATCTTAGCCATTGATTCCTGTGAATAATCCTCAACCTGTCTTATTGCTTCATTAGTGGCAGCCATAATTAAATCTTCTAACATTTCAATATCGTCAGGATCTACAACTTCCGGCTGTAATTTAACCTTGGTTACTTCTTTCTTTCCTGATATTGTTACTTCTACGGCTCCGCCGCCTGCTGCTGCCGTAAATTCTTTTTCATACCACTCCTGCCGGAAATCCGAAGTCACACGCAAAATGGTCGGATAATCCATGGAATCCACCACCGATTCCACTGCAATATCACAACAGAGATCCCACAGCTGTGCATCCTCGTGCTGTTTTGCGGAAAACATATGCCGGAACAGACAGTGCATGAGCATATGCATATATGTCCGATTTAAAATTTCCGGCCGTTCAATATAAGTCTGCAGCAGATAGGTCGGATTGAACCGGATATATACCGCATCCGTGCCCACTGTTCTCGTTGACAGATCCATGGCAAATCCCAGACTTCCGAGTGCCGGTCCCATAAACCGCATCGACAGATATAGTTCTGTCCTGACACTGTTTAATATTTTATTTCCGGTTGCTTCCAGTTGTTCCCTTGTCTTCATCGTTCTCCTTTTCCTACCAGTCCAAAGACATGGTGGATGCTTTCTTCTTTCCGAAATTACTCCGCTGATATTCCATCAGTATTGCTACCATCTGACTCATCTTTTCCTCCGATGCCAGCGGAAGGGCATCGGCAAGTGCCGCTTCCGGAATCAGGCAGGAATCACAAAGATAGGAAATCTCTTCCACCTTATTCTCCGGAATCAGCACCTTAAGGATCACCTCTGCATTCTGTTCGAGATACTGTTCGTACTGTTCCCGCAGATGGTTCTCCAGCTCAATCGGATGCATCAGCCGGTCACAGGCAATCTCAATTGCCGTGCGATAATCATCATTTACCACCTGCGCAAACAGACGGTCATACGCCAGTAAATCTACGCCTTTTCTTGTGACACATTCCCGGTACGGATACCCGCTTCCCTCAATCTTGTGATGCAGAACCCGAGCCTCCACATCTTCCACAAAATTGTATACATATGCCGGAAACGTCAGCTGCAGCCCACATGGCTCTATGCGAAAATGCAGCCTGCGGTCGGTATCTGCCAGAAGTTCTTTCATCACCGAATAGTCTCCCCTAAGCTGCGTCAGCTTCACTTCTTCCAGACAATGGCACTGTTTGATCACGCCGTCATAATAGTCTTCCACACTGTCGTACAACGAAATGCTTTTGAGTTTTTTACAGTTATAAAATGCATATCTTCCAAGCGTTTCCACCGTCTTTGGAATACTTACACTCTCTAAATCTTCCCTTGCGGAAAATGCATTTTTGCCGATCGTTTTCACCGGACATCCATCCACCTGATCTGGAATGACCAGATGTCTTATGGTTCCTTCATAGCCGGTAACGGTAATTGTATGTTCTTTTGTTGTTTCATATTGCAATGCCATATGGATACTCCTGCATCTGTTATGCCCTATTCTGATATACGCTTTTTAATTCCCCGATAAAATACAAAGACCCCAGCGCAATCGTCTTTTCTTTTGGTGTTAAAAGTTCCGGAATCTCTGCAACCTTTGTAATTGCGTGTGCAGGCACCCCTTGTTTTCTGATATCTTCTGCCAGTGTTTCCCCTTGCAGTGCCCGTGCACTCTCTGGTGTGACGGTTACAAAATCCATGGCAAGCGGCAACAGTTCCCCGATCATCTTTTCATAATCTTTGTCTGCCATCACACCCATCACAAAATGAAACTTTTCCTCTGGATACAATTCTTCGAGACTTGTACGCAATGCATGGATTCCGTTACTGTTGTGTGCACCATCCACCATCAGAAACGGTTCTGTACTTAAAATTTCCATACGCCCCGGCCATACCGCTCTGTGAATTCCACGGGCAATAACGGTTTTCATCTTCTCTTTTTCTATCCGGCATCCGGTCCA
>OLWU01000207.1_pt1 | contig 14365 bp, 10 predicted proteins | sample 1673351 | NCBI WGS metagenome assembly OLWU01 (sample SAMEA103958109, study PRJEB25191) | human gut metagenome | biome: human-associated habitat [ENVO:00009003]; feature: intestine environment [ENVO:2100002]; material: feces | place: Germany | collected 2013/2015
TCAGCTGGTTCAGACGGTCCACGCGGGTACGCATGGTCTTGAAGTTGGTCATCATGCCGCCCAGCCAACGAGCGTTGACATAGTACTGACCGCAGCGGGTGGCCTCTTCCTTGATGGCCTCCTGAGCCTGCTTCTTGGTGCCGACGAACAGCAGGGACTGGCCGTTCTCAGACAGCTGACGGACGAAAGCGTAAGCCTCCTCCAGCTTCTTCACGGTCTTCTGGAGGTCGATGATATAGATACCATTTCTCTCCATGTAGATGTACTCCGCCATCTTCGGGTTCCAACGGCGGGTCTGGTGACCGAAGTGAACGCCGGCCTCCAGAAGCTGCTTCATAGATACGACTGCCATTACGTTTTTTCCTCCAATATTTCAGTTTTTTTACCTCTGGGGCGCTCAACCCCTCCGCCAAGCGAGTCGCCACCGACGGAAGGTCCTTCCCCATGCGTAATGCTCCGGTATTATAGCAGAATTATCCCCGAATTGCAAGCAGAAAATACTGTTTTTTCGGGTTTTTTCACTCCCCGATGAGGACCCTCCCGCCCTCCACGCGGAGCCTTCCGGCGCAGAAAAGCCGCACGGCGGCGGTCAGGGCGGGCTGCTCGCCGAGGCGCATGACGCGCTCGCCGAGGCTCGCGGGGGTGTCGTCCGGGCGGACGGCGACCGCCTGCTGGACGATAACGGGACCGAAGCCGGTGTCCTCCTCGCCGAAAAAGTAAGCGGTCGCGCCCGTGATGCGCGCCCCGGCGCGGAGCGTCTCCTCCACGGCGCGGACGGCGTCGAAGCGCTCGCCTTGGGTGCAGAACGCCGGGAACAGCGCGGGCTGGACGCCGATGACGCGGCTGCGGAACTGGCGCAGCAGCGAATAGCTGAGCCGCTCGGCAAAGCCGGCGCAGACGACGAGCTCCGCGTCCAGATCGCGCAGCTTATCGAGCAGCGCCGCGGAAAACGACGCCGCGCCGGGAAAGAGCGCGCGCTCCACGAGATAGACCGGCACGCCCGCCGCCCGCGCACGGTCGAGCGCGCCGACGCCGTCGGCGGAGGAGATGACCGCCGTGAGCTCCGTGTCCGGCAGATCTCCGGCTGCCGCGGCGTCCAGCAGCGGCTGCAAGTTTGCGCCGCCGCCGGAGACTAAAACGACCGTTTTCGTCATTTGCTTTCTCCCTCCTCCAGAAGCCGCCGCGCCGTGTCCGCGCTGCGGCGCTCGATCTCCATAATGCGCGCCGTCGACGCGCGCAGCGCTCCGCGGTCGGTGTCCATCGCGGCGTCGATGAGCGCGGTGAGCTGCTCCGGCGCGGTCAGCGCGGTGAGATCAATATAATTTGTCTGCGAAATATAGTCTAAGAACGACGCGACCTTCGGGTCATACGCCACGCCGACGAGCGGCACGGACTGGCTCGCGGCGAACACAAGCGCGTGGAGCCGCATGGCGAGCATCAGCTGCATGCGCGAGATGAGCCCCACCGTCTCGCCCGTGGCGAGCTCGCCGGTGACGAGCGCGCAGTCTCCGCCGGTCATCTCCCGCAGGCGGGCGGCGAGCTGGTCGTCCTGCTGGCGGTTTACGCTGAGCAGCAGGGGCGTGAGCCCGAATTTTTCCCGCGCGTGGCGCGCGGCGGCGGCGAAGAGCGGCAGTTTTTCCTGCATGCCATGCCAGCGGCGCACGCAGAGGCAGAAATAACGCCGGTCCTTTTCCAGACCGAGCCGCTGCCAGAGCGCGTCCAGCTCCGGCTCGCCCGCCGGGGGCAGGAAGAGCGCCGGGTCGCTCGCGACGGCGATGGAGGGCGTATGCACGCCCATGTCGCGCAGCTCCGCGAGGGAATTTTCCTCGCGCAGCGTGATGGCGTCGACGTTTTTCTCGATGACGCTCCCGGCAAGGCGGCGGTTGGCGCGCTTTTTCACGGGCCCGATGCCGCAGCCGTACATCATCACGCGGCAGCCGCGCCGCCGGGCGAGGGAGAGCGTGTAGAGATAATAGAGCAGGCTGCGCGTGCTCGTGACGTCCTGAATGAGACTGCCGCCGCCGTTGACGTAGAGCTTCGCGCGCCGCAGCGCGGCGGAAAAGCGCGGCAGGTCGAAGGTGAATACCGTGTCCGTGCCGAGCTTCAGCGCCGTTTCGCGCGCTGCGCGGGTGATGACCGTGAGCGGCATCTCCGGGTCGATGCTGCGCAGCTCGGCGACGACCGCCTCTAAGATTGCCTCGTCCCCGGCGTTGCTCATGCCGTAAGCGCCGCAGATGACCGCGCCGCGGCGGCGATGGTGCAGCCGGTCGTCCCGGTCGCGCAGGACGCGCTCGTAAATGTGCTCCTGCGTGCGGCAGGTGGCTTCGACGGAAAATTCCGCCGCCGCCTTGTCGTGCAGGGCTCTGCCGAGGCGCTCCCGCTCCGCCGGGTCGGCAGCGAGGGCGGCGAGGGCGGCGCCCAGCGCCGCGGCGTCGCCCGGCTCAAAGAGCAGCCCCGTTTCGCCATGGCGCACGAGCTTCGGCACGCCGCCGACGCGGGTGCTGACCGTCGGGAGGTAAGCCTGCGCGCCCTCGGTGATGGCGTAAGGGAAGGTCTCCGACCGGGAGGTCAGGGTGTTGATGTCGATCGCGCGGTAAAAGGCGGGCATGTCGTCCACCCATCCGGCGAAGCAGGTGACGTCCGCGATGCCGAGCGACGTTGCGAGGGACGCGAGCGTCTCCCGCTCCTGTCCGTCTCCGGCGATGAGCAGGCGCAGCTTGGGGTTTTGCGCATAAGCGAGGGCAAAGCCGCGCAGCAGCGTCGCGACGTCCTTCACCGGGTGCAGCCGCGCCGCGATGCCGACAACAACGCTGTCCGGCGAGGCGCTGAGCCCGACCTTTTGGAAAAACGCGGCGCGCGAAGACTCGCTCCTGCCGGGCGCGGCGTCGAACTCCAGACCGTTATAGATCGAAAAAATGCGGTTCGGGCGGAAGCCGCGGGAGATGAGCTTTTCGCGCATTGCGTCCGACACGCCGATATAATAGTCCATCCGGCGCAGCGCGAAGGCGTTCAGCGTTCCGTAGACCGCGCCGGCGAGCGGGCGGCCCAGATAGTCGATTTTCGGGTCGCTGTGGACGGTGGTGAGCACCGGCACGCCGCAGAGCGGCTTTAAGAGCGCGCCCATGAGGTTGCCGCGCGAGCCGTGGCAGTGCAGAAGGTCATAGCCGCCCTCCGTCACGAGCTTTTTCACCGCGGCAAGCGCGGCGGGCAGCGGCTTTTCGATCACGACCGTCGGGATGCCGAGCGCCGCCGCCTCCTCGGAAAACGGCCCGCGCATAAAGCAGACGAGCGTCGCGGTCATGTCGCGGTTTAAGTGCTTGAGCAGCAGATGGACGTGGGTCTTCGCCCCGCCGCTGTCGCCGCCGCTGATGAGATGCATTACTTTCATTCCTGCCTCCGGGCAAAATGTCTTGTGAAACGAAACGATTTGCGGTACAATATCTTTATATTATAATCTCTCCGAAAACCCTCGTCAACACCAAAGGAGCAAAGATATGACGCTTATCTATATGGTCCGCCACGCGGAGGCGGAGGGCAATCTTTACCGCCGCGCGCATGGACAGTATGACTCCTCGCTCACGCCGAAGGGGCTGCGGCAGCTCGACGCGCTGGCGGAGCGCTTCCGGGACACGGCGGTGGACGCGCTTTATTCCAGCGACCTGCGCCGCACGATGGCGACAGCCGCGGCGGTCGCGCGGTATCATCCGGGGCTGGAGCTCCAGCCCGACCCGCGGCTGCGCGAGGTCGACCTCGGCAGCTGGGAGGACCAGCCCTTCGGCGACCTCACTTACCGCTATCCGGAGGCGATGGCGGCGTTCAACGACGACCCCGCGCGCTGGGAAGCGCCGGGCGCGGAGCGCTACGACGCGCTCCAGCGCCGCATCCGGGGCGCAGTGGCGGACATCGCCGCGCGCAATGAGGGCAAGACCGTCGTCTGCGTCAGCCACGGTATGGCGATCCGCGCCCTGCTCTGTGACGTGATGGGCGTGCCGAGCGCGGAGGTCCACCGCATCCCCCACGGGGACAACACCGCCGTTTCGCTTCTGGAGGTCTCTCCGGACGGCGCGATGCGCGTCGTCTTCTGCAACGACGGCAGCCATCTCCCCGCCGCGCTCTCCACCTTCGCGCGCCAGCGCTGGTGGACGGAGCCCGGCGCGGTCGACCCCGGCAACGTCCACTTTCAGCGGCTCGACCCCGCGAAGCACCCCAGCCGTTATCTTGCGTTCTACAAAGCCACATGGCGCGCCGTCCACGGCGACCTGCGCGGCTTTGAGCCGGCGTTTTATATCCTCTCGGCGACACGGAGCTTTGAATACGACCCGGACTCGATCGTGACCATCTGCCGTCCGGACGGCGAGACCGCCGGGATCATTGAGCTGGACCTGCGCCGCGCCGCGGCGGAGGGCGTCGGCTGGATCTGCCTCTGCTACGTCGAGGAGCGCTATCGCCGCGCGCTGCTGGGCGTGCAGCTCATCGGCCACGCCGTCAGCGTCTGCCGCCGCCGGGGGTTCCATGCCCTGCGCCTGAGCGTTTTTGAGGGCAACCGCGGCGCGATCGCGTTTTATGAAGCCGAGCAGTTCCGCACCATCGGCGAGACCGAGGGCGTCTCCGGGCGGCTGCTCATTATGGAAAAGGAGATCTGATGCAGCACCAACGGTCCCCCATCGTCCCCCAAATCCCCCGCCGCGCCCGTGTAGAGCGCCGCGCCGAGCCGGAGACGGGCAGGATTTTCGCGGTCTCGGACGTCCACGGCAACCTCGACTATCTGCGGGGGCTGCTGGAAAAAATCGAATTTTCTCCGGCGGACACGCTCGTGCTCGTCGGCGATCTGCTGGAAAAGGGTCCCCGCAGCCTCGACACGCTGCGCTATGTGCTGGAGCTGCAAAGGACCCACCGCGTCTGGGCGGTCTCCGGCAACTGCGACTGGTGGTACCCGCTGATGTATGAGGTCGGCACGGTCGAAGATAACCGCTGGTATTTAAACGCCAAGCCTCGCTGCCTGCTGCGCCAGATGCTGGGCGAGCTCGGTATCCCGGTCTCGCCGGATATGGATTACCTCGCCGCGCGGGACGCCGCCGCGGCGGCATTTCCGGCGGAGTTCGCCTTCCTGAAGGCGATGCCGGAGGTCATCGAGACGGAGCGCTTCGTGTTCGTCCATGGCGGACTCCCGGCGGGTGAGCCGGAGAGCTGGGACGCCTGGGCGTGTATGAAATACGACAACTTTCTGGCGACGGAGCGGAGCTTTGATAAGTGGGTCATCGTCGGGCACTGGCCCGTGATGCTCTACGGCGGCGACATCGTGCAGGCAAATCCGATCGTCGACCGCGAAAAGCACATCGTCAGCATCGACGGCGGCTGCGTGCTCAAGGACGACGGGCAGCTCAACGCCCTCCTCCTGCCCCCGAAGGGCAGCGAGGACTTCGGCTTCGCCGCCTACGACCCCTTCCCGACCGCCGTCGCGCTGGACGACCAGACACCCTCGGCGCAAAGCCGCTATATCCGCTGGGGCGACGCGCAGGTGGAGGTCCTGGCGCGCGGGGCGGAGTTCTCGCACGTCCGTCATGTGCGGACAGGCTATGAGCTGGACGTGCTGACGAAGTATCTTTACGGCGAGGGGCGATACTGCGAGGTGAACGACTGCACGGACTACGCGCTGCCGGTCCGCGCAGGCGACAGAGTCTCCGTCGTGGAGGAGACGAGCCGGGGCTATTTTGTGAAGCGCCGCGGCGTCTCCGGCTGGTATTTCGGCAGACTGGAACGGGAGGGGACAAAATGATGCTGCTCTGGCTCTATCTCGCGGCGGTGAGCCTCGCGCTCTTCGCCCTCATGGGCATCGACAAGGCGGCGGCGAAAAACCGCTGCCGCCGCATCCCGGAGCGCACGCTCCTCGCCCTCGCCGTCCTCGGCGGCTCCCCCGGCGGCATCGCCGGCATGCTCGCCTTCCGCCACAAAACCAAAAAGCCCGCCTTCGCCCTCGGCTTCCCCGCGATTTTAGTCTGCCAGATCGCCGTGGGGATCTTAATCGCCTGTCAGGGATAAAAAAGCGGAACACGCCGAGCCCATTTTCCGGGCTCGGCGTGTTTTTCTCTTATTTCACCCCGCGTTCGGGCAGGCGCCCGGCAGGTGGTGGGTGACCTGCCCTGTCGCGACGGTGCAGGTCAGGCAGTAGAAGGAGTCCGCGCCGCCGGCGATGGCGCCGTTCGTGGCTTCCATGCTCGTGCCGGACTGGTTGTTGCTGACGAGAATGTTGACGTTCTGGCGGGTCACGGCGTCCGTGTAGGGGTTCAGCTTGTCGTTCACAATGCCGAGCCACTCGTCCACATTCACGCTGACGAAGCTGATTCCGTTAATATAGCAGCCCATGCCGACCGGCAGGGTCTGGAACGTGACGTCCTCGCTGCTGCAAAGCAGGAACTGGCGCGCAAAAAACGCCATGTTCGCGCCTGTGAGGTCCGTGTCCACGTTGCGCAGCAGCACGTCGATCACGTTCGCGAGGTTCGGGATGTTGCCGACGGAGAGCAGCTGCTTCGCCGTCGCCATCAGGAACGCCTGCTGCACGCCGATGCGCTCGAGGTCCCCGCCGCCGTAAGTCGCGCGGAAACGGCAGACCTTCAGGGCGTCCTCACCGTTTAGCAGCTGGTAGCCCGCCTTGATGTGGATATAGAGGTCCTGCGTCGGGTCCTCGTAGTCCATGTCGCTCGGCACGTCGAACCAGACGCCGCCGATGGCGTCCACCGTCTCCTCGACCGCCTTCAGGCTCACGACCGCGTAGCAGTCGACGTCGAAGCCGAGGAGGTTTTTGATCTGGGCGCGCAGACCCTCCACGCCGTCGCGTCCGGAGTTGACATAGCCGGGGAAGACCGCGTTGATCTTCTTTGGGGTGCTCGACCAGCCGATGTTGATGAGCGTGTCGCGCGGGATGTTCACGCAGCTGACCGTGTGGTTCACGGTGTCGAAGCTCGCGACGATAATGGTGTCCGTGCTGTTGCTCGCGTGGTCGCGGCCGACGAGCAGGATGGTGTAAATACCGTCGCGCCGGTCGGAGCTGAAGGCGACGCTGGGGGCGTCGGGGTCCACGGCGGGCGTCGCGTCCGGATCGTCGGGCTTGTCCGGGTCGGGCGTTGCGTCCGGGTGCGGGGTCTGGGTCGGGGACGCGGTCTGGACCGGCGGGGGCGTTACGATGGCGGGCGGGCGCTCCCAGATGGAGTAGCCGATGAGGGCGCAGGCGGCGACGAGCGTCAGCACACCGACGACGGTGCATACCCGGCGGAGCGTGTTTTTCTTCTTTTTCGGCTTCTTCGGCGTTTTCTGCGCCGGGGCTGCGGGCTTTTTCGTTTCCGGCTCCGCCGAGACGATCTCCTGCACGCGGACCTCCGGCGCGCCGCGGTCCCCGCCGCTGTGCTCCCCGGAGCCGCTGCTTCCAAACAGTTTCATATCTTTTTCCCCTTTGTGGGTTCTCTTTTTTCTATAGTGCTCTTTATTATAACCGACTTTGCATCTTTTTTGAAGCATCAAAATATTTTTTCACAATTTGTTCAAATTCGAAAATGGGGGAGGAATGATTTTGTGCGTCCTGCGAGCGGGGGGAGATAAAAATTGAACGCGCCTGCGGGCGCTAAGATTTAACATGTTTCGCGCCGCGGCGCGCCGCAAGGCGCTATTCCTTTAGGGCGGACGCGAAACCAATTTAATCCTCGCGCCGCGCACGGCGCGAAACCTATTTTAACCCCGCGCCCTTGGGGCGCGAAAAAAGTCTCTCTCACCGCACCCGGAGGGTGAAATAAAACGCGCAGCCCCTGCCGGGCTCGCTCTCCGCCCAGATCCGCTCGCCGAGACCGCGGGCGGTCTCGCGGGCGATGGCGAGGCCAAGACCGCTGCCGCCGTTCTGGGCGTCGCCGCGGGCGCAGCGGTAAAAGCGCTCGAAAATATGCGGCAGATCCTCCGGCGCGATGCCCGCGCCGTTATCGCGCACACAGAGCGTCGCCGTGCGTCCGCTCACGGCGGCGCTGACGCGCACCGTGCCGCCCGCGGGGACGAACTTCACGGCATTGTCGAGCAAAATCTCCATAATCTGCCGCACGCAGGCGGCGTTGGTCCAGAGCGTGGGCAGCGCATAAACGCTCCCGTCCACCTCCAGTGCGACGTCCGTGCAGTCGCAGAGCAGGGCGTAGCTCTCCAGCACGGGGCGCAGCAGCGCCTCCGCGTCCACGGCGGTGCGCGTGAAGTCCGTGTTCCGGCTTTGCAGCCGGCTGAGCTCCAAGATCTCCTGCACCATGCGGTACTGCGCCGCGGACTCCTGCAAAATGAGCCCGTAATAGACCTGCTGCTTGTCCGGGTCGGAGACGACGCCGTCGCAGAGCGCCTCGGCGAGCATGCGCACGGAGGAGATCGGCGTTTTGAGCGCGTGGGTGACGTTCGCGATATACTCCTGCCGCGTGCGCTCCAGACGCTCCTTGCGCCGGGCATTGGAGAGCAGCAGATAGGCGCAGAGCCAGTAAAGCACGGTAAAATAGCAGAAAAACGCGAGCAGCGCCTCCGGCAGGTCGAACATGTTCTTCGCGAGCATTACCGCCCCGGCGCGCTCGCCGCCGAGCGTGAGCGGCACGACGGAGACGGTCAGGATGTCCGGCAGCGTCCGCTCCGTCTCGCGCGAGAAGGCGAGGCGGAAGAGCTCGCGCCCCTCCATGGCGGCGGCGATGTAGCGCTCCACCGGCAGGCGCGGCGCGCTGCCGTGGCGCTGGACCGGCGCAAGGTGGAGCAGCTCGGTCCCGTCCGCGGCGTAGACCAAAATGCGCGTATTGGGACCCACGACCGCTTCGAGCGCGGCGAGGTCGCCCGCGGCGTAATTCTCCGCCACGGCGCGGGCGTTGCGCCTCAGGTAGCGCTGCTGCCCCTTCACCGGCGACCAGCTGATGACGCCGACGCCGAGCGCCAGCATCAGCAGATAGCCCACGGCGGCGAGCACGGCGCAGAGCCCGCGGCGCTCCGCGAGGCGCTTCACAGCTTCTCCTCCATTTTATACCCGATGCCGTAAACCGAGCGGATGGCGAAGTGGACGCCCTCGCGTCCGAGCTTCTGGCGCAGGCGCTTGATGAGCGTGTCCACGGCGCGGGTGTCGCCGCAGTATTCATAGCCCCACGCGGCGTTCAGGATATGCTCGCGCGTCAGCACCTTGCCGCGGTTGGCGAGCAGAAACGCCAGCACGTCGAGCTCCTTCGCCGTCAGTGTGAGCTCCTCGCCGTCCAAAAACGCCTGATAGTTGTCCGGCAGGACGGTCAGCTCGCCGATGGTGAGCTTTTTCGGCTCCGCGGCGGGCTGGGCGCGGCGCAGGAGCTTTTTGATGCGGATGGTGAGCTCGCGCGGGGAGACCGGCTTCGTCAGATAATCGTCCGCGCCGACCTCCAGCCCGACGATGCGGTCGATGTCCTCGCCGCGGGCGCTCAGCATAATGATCGGCACGTCGCCTTCCCGCCGCAGCGCGCGGCAGACCTCGTAGCCGTCCATGCCGGGCAGCATCACGTCCAGCACGATGGCGTCCGCGGGCATCTCCCGCTGCAAGCGCAGCGCGCTCTCCCCGTCATAAGCCGAGAGCACGCCGATGCCCTCCGCCTCCAGATAGCTCCGCAGGCTCTCGTGGACGACGCCGTTGTCATCGCAGATCAGAACCGTGTATCCCGCCATGGGACTCCACCGCCTTTCCTCGTTCTTCCCGCCCATTATAGCGCCGGAGCGCCCGCAGGGGCAAGAGCGGGATGAAATATTTTCAAGATTTGTCCTTGTCCCGACACATTTCCGCCATTTTTATCGCGTATATTTGTGTTTAGGGCGGGCAGTTTTCACAAAGCAGCCCCATGCCGAACGGAAAAAGCTGGCGGATGCGACAAAAACCGTCCGAAGTACTTATTAAAAAGGAAAGATGAGGAAAGAGCATGAAAAAACTGACCAAGATCCTGCTGCTGGTGCTGGTCGCGGCGCTTCTTAGCGTCTCGGTGCTGGCGGCGACGGGCGTCGTCGATGCGAAGCTCACCTACCGGGACATCAAGCTGGTGCTTGACGGCAGGGAGATCACGCCGACGGACGCCGCGGGCAAGAGCACGGAGCCGTTCATCCTGAACGACAGCACTTATCTCCCCGTCCGCGCGATCGCCGAGGCGCTCGGCCTCGACGTCAAGTGGGACGACGAGACGAGCACCGTCAGCATCGTGAGCGACGGCATCCGCGCCGACGAGGTGATCAAGGATGTCCACGCCATCGGCTTTGTGGACGCCGACGGCGCGAAGCTGCGCGCCATTGCCGTGGAGTACGACGCGGTGCTGAAGGCGGAGAGCGTCAGCGTCGACGACTTCGTCGTCGACGATTACGGCACGCTCGCGAGCCCGAAGTGCGAGCTCGGCGAAAACCCCGGCGCGGTCACGCGCGTTTACGTCAACGACAAGCCGGAGACCGCCGGGACCGGCAAGACCGAGGGCAAATATGTCATCATCGAGGTCAACACCGACTACCAGCTCGCCTCCGTCGCGAAGAAATACGCCGCGGCGCTCGCCGCCGGCGTCAAGCAGGTCGGCTCCGTCGAGTCCGACAAGGGTCTCATCGTCCCCGCCGTGGAGATGGTGAAGAACTATGACCACGTCGTCATCGAAGGCAAGAAGCCGAACGGCCAGCCCAAGCGCGACGAATACGACCTCGCCCGCGAGGGCACCTACACCATCGAGGGCATCGAGGGCTACAAGCTTCACTCCGTCGCGCTCGGCAACGCCTTCCACGCCACGAACTGCTTCGACGAGGCGGACGGCAAGCTCCACGACTTTGATCTGGCTTACGCGCTCTACGTCCCCGAAGACTATGACCCGAAGGGCAACTACGGCCTCGTGCTCCACATCGAGGACGCCGGCTTCCTCGGCACGGACGAGGCGACCTGCGACCCGATGATCGTTCTGACCGAGGGGCAGGCGCCCGCCAACTTCGCCTCCGCGGAGGTGCAGGCGATGGCGAAGAAAAACGGCATGGACGGCCTCATCGTTGTCTGCCCGCAGTTTTATGAGGCGATCCGCACCACGCGCGACAACTGGTCCATCTCCTGCGGCGTCGCCGGAACGTGGCAGCTGCTCGACTCCCTGACCGAAAAATACAGCATTGACGAAAACCGCATTTACGGCACCGGCCAGTCCATGGGCGGCATGCAGGTCGTCGCGATGGCGGCGCAGCGCGACAACTATTTCGCGGGCCTCTGGCTGCCCGGCTGCCAGTGGGGCTCCTGCTATAACCTCGAAGTGCCCTACTCCAGCTTCAACAGCCCCGCCGCGCGTTACTATTCCTCCGACGACGCCACCATCTGGCGCACGGACGCCGACGGCAACAGCACCGTGGAGACCAACTCCGCCGGCGAGAAGGTCGTGGCACGCAACTGGTATTACCTTGTCTCCGACGACAACATCCTCGTCACGAGCTGCACGGGCGACGCCTTTGCGAGCACCGTGTGGCAGGAGTTCTGGTATCTCGTGAAGGACATGGGCGGCACGGAGTTCCCGATCGCCTCCGTCAAGCCGCTGGAGGACAGCGTGGACGGGATGAACGCCGCGATGCGCAAGCTCACCTCCACGGAAAACGATACCGGCTTCTACTGGATGCTTCAGGACGGCGGCAGCCACATGCTCACCTGGGTCTACGCCCACAAGATGGACGCGGGCTATGAGTGGCTGCTGAGCCAGAAGCGCGAGGACGAGATGGCGCGCGGCAAGATCGCGCAGATGGCCAATCCGTGGAAGGCCGCGGACGCCGAGACCGCCGCCGCCGTCAACGCCGCGGACCCGAACCGCGAGATCGGCAGGCTCTACGGCATGCCGAGCGGCGAATACTTCGCCGTCCCCGCCGCCGGAGCCGGCACCTCCGGCTACAACGCCGGCTGGTATAACCGCGGCGCCCCGATGGAGGGCAAGCTCCCCGGCTGGACCGCGTAAAAATTGAATCATCAAAGAAGGAGACCGCCTTTGGCGGTCTCCTTCTTTGCGTTTGGTCTCGAAAGGGAAGGCTTCACCCCTCCACATACTGGCGGTAATAGAACGAAAACAGCAGATAAAAGCGCTCCTCGGGGTCAGTGAGATCTATGGGCCAGAGCTCCTGGAGCTTTTCCAGACGGAGAAAGAGCGTGTTGCGGTGGATAAACAGCTCGTCGGCGGTCTGGCTCTGGCGGCTCTCGTTCCGGAGATAGGTGAAGAGCGTGCGGTAAAAGTCCGTGCCGTGGGAGGCGTCATAGCTGCGGATGGCGGGAAGGGCCGGGTGGAGATACGCCGCGCCGTCCTGCGCGGCGAGCAGCCGCGAAACCATGCGCATCGCCATATCCTGGCAGCGGTAAAGCGTCCCGGCGACGCGCGGGGAGTGCTCGAGCGCGAGCAGCGCCTGCGCATAAGACGCCGGAAGCGCGCCGAGGTCCGTGAAATAAGTGCTGCCCGCGGCGCAGTAGTCGTTTTCCTTCAGCAGTCTGCCGAGCGTTTCGGAAAAGCTCTCCGGGCTCAGAATGTCCATATTGCACAGAATCACCAGCCGTTTTTCGTACAAGACGGCGTAGACTCCGTGGCTTTTGTTGGAGAGCACGCGGCTGAGGTGGATGTCGTACTGGACCTGCCGTGTGGAGGACGCGGCGAGAAACAGCTGCTTGCGGCAGCCGGGCTCCCAGCCGAAGAGCGAGAGCTGGCGCTGGAGCACGGGCAGGCTCTCCGTGTCGCCGCCGAGCGTGCGCGCAAAATAAGACGAGAGGCGGAACAGATCGTCCCGGTCCGCAGCGGAAAAAATCCAGCTCTCCACGAGCCGGGTGAAAAGCTCGAAAAGATGGAGCTGTCCCGGCGTGTGGTCGCGGTCGAGGGTCTTCATAATAACGGTGGCGAGGCGCTCGCCGCCGACCAAAATGTGCTTGCAGTGGCTCTTGGTCGGAAACACGCCCGCGGGGATGGGGAACACGCCTGTATAATAAAAGGTGTCCTTATAGATCTGGTTGAACTGGCGGATCTTCTCAACCGAGATGCTTTTCTGGCTCATGAGGTTTTCCCAGTCCTCCGCGGTCTCCACGGCGGAGAGGTCCGAGGAGTGGGCGACCTGCACCTGCGCCGCGTCCACGATCAGAATCGGCGCGCGGAGCACGTCCGTCGCCATGCCGAGCAGCTCCGAAAGCGTACAGCCGGAGGCGATGGCGGACTCGCAGGCGCTGTACCACTTTCCGTAATGGCTGAAGGCGTCCTGTATGCGGTTGAACACGCTGACGAGGTCCGTCGTCGCAAGGCGCACGGTGTCTCCGCGGCTGCGGAGCGTGATGCGCGCGTCGCCGTCGCTGAAGAAATCGTCCGACGCGCCGAGATAGAGCGCATAATCCTCCTCCGCCGCTCCGGGCTGGAAAAGGCGCACGCCGGAGATGCCGATCTCGCCGCCCGCAATGTCCGTTTCGGGCGCGAGATCGGCAAGCGCGTCGCATAATATCCAAAGACTGAGTTTCATGAAAAACTGCAAATCCCTTCCGTTTTGCTGTGTTTTTGCACAGTATTTTTTCTTTATTATAGCCCTGTTTTTTGCACTTTGCAAGAACAAACTGTGCAAGTTGAACAGCGGCGGCGGCTTCTCACCAAAAAAGGACTGTTCAGCGGCACCATTGTTTTGTGCAAAGTGTCGCTATATACTGAAAGCAGATAAGGGACCCCGGCAACGGCACCGGGGGGCAAGAGAAGGAGATTTGATTTTATGATCCGGAAAGTTACCGAAATGAAGCTGAACGTGCGCCCCGTGTTCGTCAACTTTGCGCACGAGTACTATTACGAGGGACCCTGCCGCATGGCAGGCGGCGACGCGCTTCAGCCGGGGTTTGACGATCTGCTGAACGGTCAGATCGAAAACGGTCTGATGACCGCCCTGCGCTACGCCTGCCCGCCGGAGGCCGCCGTCATTATGGAGCCGAACACAGTCTCCGTGACGGACGACTGGGACCTGAAGGATTCCTACATGGAGACCCTGCTCCACGACATCGCGGCCCACGCCCTGGCGGACCGGCGGTACGCCCTGATCGAGAACGGCACCTGGTCGCCGGCCAGCGGTAAGAAGATGGATGCGCTGCTGTCCCCGCTGAAGGGCTGGTCCGCGGTGGAACCGGTGCTGACGGTGAAGTCGGCGCTGCGGCCGGATCAGGCGGCCCAGATGCAGCGTCTGGCCGATGCCATTGCCGCCGACGTGAAGGCGGAGCAGACGGAGGAGGACGCCTCCGGCGAGGGAAAGCACCGCTACGTGTGCAAGGTGTGCGGCTACGTTTACGAGGGCGACGAGCTGCCGGCAGACTACAAATGCCCGCTGTGCGGCGCCGGTCCGGAGTATTTCCGGCAGGAGGCCT
>OLWU01000211.1_pt1 | contig 14326 bp, 12 predicted proteins | sample 1673351 | NCBI WGS metagenome assembly OLWU01 (sample SAMEA103958109, study PRJEB25191) | human gut metagenome | biome: human-associated habitat [ENVO:00009003]; feature: intestine environment [ENVO:2100002]; material: feces | place: Germany | collected 2013/2015
AAAGGAAAAAACGCAAGGAGGCTTTTGGCTATGACAACCGACGGCGTGAACTTCAACGAGAAAAAGGGCTTCATCTGCGACATGGACGGCGTGATCTACCACGGGAACCGCATTCTGCCCGGCGTGGCGGAGTTTATCCGGTGGCTGCACGAGGAGAACAAGGAGTATCTCTTCCTCACGAACAACAGCGGCTACACCCCGCGGGAGCTGAAACAAAAGCTCGCCCGCATGGGACTGGACGTGCCGGAGGAGCATTTTTACACCAGCGCGCTCGCGACCGCGGCGTTCCTGCGCGACCAGGCGCCCGGCTGCTCCGTGTTCGCTATCGGCGAGGCGGGGCTTCTGAACGCGCTCTATGACGCCGGGATCACGATGAACGACGTGAACCCGGACTATGTTGTCATCGGCGAGGGCAGGACTTACTCCATCGAGACGCTGACAAAGGCGACGAACCTTGTGCTGGCGGGCGCAAAGCTCATCGGCGCGAACTCGGACGTCTCCGGTCCGATCGAAAACGGCATCGCCCCGGCGTGCCGCGCGCTCATCGCGCCCGTCGAGATGGCGACGGGGCGGCAGGCTTATTTTTGCGGCAAGCCGAACCCGCTCATGATGCGCACGGGGCTGCGCCTGCTGCACTGCCACTCCGCCGAGGCGGTTATGATCGGCGACCGCATGGACACGGACGTCATCTCCGGACTGGAAAGCGGCATGTCCACCGTGCTCGTGCTCTCCGGCGTCTCCACGCGCAAAACGCTCGACGACTTCGCCTATCGCCCCAGCATCGTGCTGGGCGGCGTCGGCGACATTCCCCGCCTTGCCCGCGGGGAGAAATAAGTCTCCGGCGGCGCCGCACCATAAATTCACGGTTTATTTACTTGCGATTTCGAAAAAATGTGGTATAGTAGTCGGGATATCTCTTTTTTAAGGAAGCGCTGATATGACCATTCTGAAATATATCCTCGCGGCGGTCGCGGGTTATCTGCTCGGCTCGCTGAGCTTTTCGCTTTTGCTGACGCGCCTGCGCTACGGCAAGGACATCCGCGAATGCGGCAGCGGCAACGCCGGCGCGACGAACGCGGCGCGCGTGTTCGGACTCGGCGCGGGGCTTTGGACGCTCGTGGGCGACATGGCGAAGACCGCGGCGGCGGGACTGCTCGGACGGCTGCTGGGCGGCGAGCTGGGGCTCTCCCTCGCGCTCGCGGCGTGTCTTCTGGGCCACTGCTTCCCGGTCTACCACGGCTTCCGCGGCGGCAAGGGCGTGTCCGTCTCCGGCTGCATCGCGCTGATGCTGGACTGGCGCATGTTCCTCATCATCCTCGGCGTGTTCGCGCTCGCCGCGGTGCTGAGCGGCCGCGTGTCCCTCGGCTCGGTGACGGCGGCGCTCGTGTTTCCGTGGGCTTACCTCGTCCTGCCGGGAAAGGGCTTTGACAGCGCCTTCTGGCTCTGCTGCCTCGTGACGGTGCTGGTCGTCTTCCTCCACCGCGCCAACATCTCCCGCCTCATCCACGGCACGGAGCCGAAATTCAAGCCGGGGAAGAAGGATAAATAAAAACAGACAGCCCCCAACGCCAGCGCGTTGGGGGCTGTATTCGTCAGTCTGGAAAAACCGCGCGCCGCGATTTTAAAGGCTCCCCTTACACAGGGGAGCCTTTAAACGGTGCCGCTTCGCGGCATTTATTGTTTTACCGGCAGCGCCAATTGCAATCGGAACAGCCCGTCGCGGGCGGAGAAGTCGCAGATGCCGCCGGCGCGCTGGGCGATGGAGCGGATGGAGCGGCAGCCGTAGCCGTGGCCGTCGCGGTCGGAGACGGGGAGCCCGCCCTGCATTTTGACCTCGCCGGCGTAGGGGTTTTCCACCTCGATGAGCAGCTTGCCGAGGCGCAGGGCGCAGTAAAGCGAGACCCAGCGCCTGCCCTCCGGAAGCTCCGCGGCGGCGCGCAGGGCGTTTTCCAGCGCGTTGGAGAGCAGCGCGCAGAGCTCCGTGTCCGCCACGGCGAGCGTCTGGGGCAGCCGGGCTTCCACGCGGAAGGTCACGCCCGACTTTTCCGCGCGGGCGGCAAAGTCGGAGCAGAGGAGGTTCAGCAGCTCGTTTTCACAGAAGCGACGCGGCGTCACCGCCTCAACGTCCGCTCTGACGCGGCGGATATAGTCTTCCGCCTGCGCGGTCTTCCCGTCCGCGAGCAGTCCGCCGAGCATGTTGAGGTGATGGCGCATATCGTGCTGGTAGACGGCCGTCTGCGTTGCGGCGGCGCGCAGGGCGTTCATCTCCGTTTGGCTCTGGCGCAGCTCCATCTCCAGCACGGAGCGCTGGGTTTCCGCCTCGCTGCGGCGCTGGCTCTGGACGTGGTAAGCGGTCAGGAACAGGAGATAGAACACGATGAGCGCCGTGGGCAGCGCCTCGCTGACGGCGCGGGTCTGGGCGTAGAGCGCGTCGGAATAGATCGTCGTGGCGTAATCGAAGCAGTAGTAAGCGACGGGCAGACTGCCGAACAGCGGCAGCGCCGTCGGCGAGCAGGTCATCGCGTCGTAAGCCGCGCGCGCAAAATAGCGCAGGAGCAGCACGAACACGGGCACGATGAGCAGCGTATAGCAGATCTGGCCCACGAGCGCAGAGCCGCTCAGCGCCTCGGCGACAGCGCGGCCCCAGTTCGGGATCTGGCAGCAGAGATAACCCGTGCAGGTGCTCACCGCGGCGACGGCAAGGGGCTTTTTCAGCACGAGCACGAGCGCCAGAATAAGCGGCAGGTGGACGATGAGCGGATAAAGCCGCTGGACGGTCTCAAAGCCGAACAGCTGCCAGCAGAGGAACTGGACGGCGAGGAACGCGGCACAGAGCCCCGCGAGAAAGCCCCGCTGCCAGCGCCCGGCGCAGCCGCCGGCGATCTCCGCCGTCAGCACGAGACCGTAGACGAGCACGAGACCGTAATTGAACGTGGAAAGCAGCGTGAGCCATGTCATGCCTTGTCCTCCTCCCGCGAAAAGAGCAGCGCCATATAGTCCTTCTGGAGCTGGGGGTAGAGCAGGCGCGAGACGGGCAGGCTTTTGCCCGAAAAGGTCACGACCCCGGCGGGGGAGAGCTCCGCGATCTGGAGCATGTTTACAATGTAGGAGCGGTGGATGCGCTGAAACTCCGGGCGGGCGAGCAGCAGCGGCTCATAGTCCCGCAGCGCGCCGACGACGGAGCGGCTCTGGCCGTCCGTGAGGTTGAAAAAGAGGTGCTTGCCGTTGACCTCCACAAAGGCGAGCTCGGAGAAGGGCACGCGGATGAGCGTCGTGCCGCTTTTGAGCGTCAGCCCCTCTTCGGGCCGCCGCTCGCGCAGGGCGAGGCGATCCAAGATCGGAAAGAGCACCCGCGCGCTCACGGGCTTGAGCAGATATTCCAGCGCGCGCACGCCGTAGCTCTCGTAAGCGAAGCCGGGGGAGGAGGTCAGGAACACGATGTCCGCCGCGTCGTCAAAGCCGCGGATCTCCCGCGCGGCGGCAAGACCGTCCGTCCCCTGCATCAGAATGTCCAGCAGGTAGAGGGTGAAGCGCTCATGCCGCGCCGCGTCCAGCAGGTCGCCGGAGGAGCGGAACGCGCGGACATGCAGCGGCGTTTTGCGCTCGCTCTGCCACTGGTCGAGCACATCCGTCAGCGCCTTCAGCTCCTCCGGCTGATCGTCGCAGACCGCGATATACATGGCGTCATCCCTCCTTTTGTCTTGGTGTCGACCTATTTTAGCATAAAGCGCGCCGCTTGACCAGCGCCATTTTGCATTTCGGGCAGAAAAACCATACATTTCGGGAAAAAGGTCTTTCATTTTTCCGGGGAAGTGCTATAGTGACAGGGTAATCATTGCGGCTTATCGCAAGGGCGGAAGGAGATGGAGAGACGATGCCGCACACCGTTGCATGGATCATTGCGGCTGTTCTCGCTGCGGCGCTGATCGTGGTGGACTTCCGGGAGGCGAAGCGCGTTCTGCGCACCCGCCTGCACACGGTCGAGACCGCGGGGGAGCAGCTTTCCGCCTGCCGCCGCCGCGCCGCGCAGCACCCCGGCGACGCGGACTCCGCCGCCGTTTTGGCGCGCTGCGAGAGCATCTATCTTCAGGCGGTCGCAAACTATAACCACACGCTCTGCAAGCCGTGGATTTATCTGCCCGGAACGCTTCTGGGCTATCGGAGAGAGGAGTAAGCGATGGGACTTTTCACCAACAACAAAAAGCTGTGCCCGATCTGCGGAAATCCGACACCGCGGCTGCTCGCCGACAAGGTGGAGGGCGAGGCGCTCTGCAAGGAGTGCAGTGCAAAGCTCGACCTTCCCGCCGGCGCGCTGAGCGGCATGACGCTCGACGAGCTGCGCGCCTACCTCGCGGTCTATGACGAAAACGAGCCGCGCCGGAGCGCGTTTTGCGAGGATTACCGCTTTGACTTCGGCTTTTTCGGCGCGACGCTGCTGATGGACACGGCGAACCGCCTGCTGCGCATCAAGCCGGGCGACGGCGCCTTCGCCTTCGGACCGGAAAACCTCCGCGCACTGCGCATTTTAGCTGACGGCGACGTCATCATCGAGGCGACCGCCGCGGGGCTGCGCCTGCTGCCGGATTCCGTTCCCGAACGCGCCGAGGCGCTGCGCGGGCTCATCGAGGAGTTCCGGTCCCATGTGCGCGAGTGGGAGTGGATGGACGAGCGCCATGCGCGCGATCCGCGCCCGGAGGGGCAGCGCCCGCCGCGCCCGGAGCGCCCGCGCTTCGACTGCGACGCGCCGGTGGACCACTTTTATGTGGAGATCGACCTCGACCACCCCTATTGGAGCGAGTTCCGCGCCAAGCGCGGCGCGCCGGGCTTCGACCGCGACGACCCCAGCGTGGAGGACTACCTCGCCGCCTATGAGGAGAAAAAGGCGGAGCTGCTGGACCTCGCGCGCCGCTTCATGGCGGTGCTGGACCCCGCCGCGCCGGAGACGGACGAATCCGCCCCCGCGCAGCAGAGCGCTGCCGCAGCTCCGGCTCAGGCGACCGACGTTGCCGAGGAGCTGAAAAAATACAAATCCCTGCTGGACGCCGGAATCCTCACCGAAGAGGAATTTACGGCGAAAAAACGGCAGCTTTTGGGTATTTGACAACAGAACAGCAAAAAGGAAACAGCAAAAAGGAAAGGACAAGAAAATGAAAACGAAACTTCTGGCGCTGCTGACAGCGCTCGCAATGCTCTTCTGCCTGACCGCCTGCGGCGGCGAGGCGGAGCCGGACACCACACCGGACGACATCGACGTCGAAGAGACCGAGACCCCGGAGATCACCGAGACCCCCGTCTCCGAAGACGGCGGCGACTGGGCGATCTACTGGTACCTCTGCGGCAGCGACCTTGAGTCCAACGGCGGCTTCGCCACCACCGACCTCGGCGAGCTGACGAGCGTCCCCCTGCCGGAGGGCGTCCGCGTCGTCATCGAGACCGGCGGCGCCAACGAGTGGCACAACGAGCTCGTGGACGCGAGCAAGCTCCAGCGCTGGGTCTATGACAGCGAGGGCTTTCAGCTCGTCGACGAGCAGCCGAGCGCCAACATGGGCGAGGCGCAGACCCTTGCCGACTTCCTCGCCTTCGCCCAGAGCAACTATCCCGCCGAGCACACCATGGTCGTCTTCTGGAACCACGGCGGCGGCAGCGTCTCCGGCGCGGCGTTCGACGAGCTCTATGACCTCGACAGCCTGAGCCTCGCCGAGATGCAGGAGGCGTTCGCCTCCGTCTGGGAGCCGAACGCAGAGGACCCCGCGCTCGAGATCATCGGCTTCGACACCTGCCTGATGGCGACGGTGGACACCGCCGCGGCGATGGCGCCCTTTGCCCGCTATCTCGTCGCCTCCGAGGAGACCGAGCCGGCGAACGGCTGGTACTATACCGGCTGGGTCGGCACGCTTGCCGAGAACCCCGCGATGGACGCCGAGACCCTCGGCCGCACCATCTGCGACGCTTACTATGCCGGCTGCGAGACCGTCGGCACGCAGGACAACACCACGCTCTCCCTGACGGACCTCTCCGCCATGCCGGAGCTGCTCGCAGCTTATGAGGCCTTCGGTCAGGAGGCGCTCGTCGCCGCCTGCGAGGACCCCAGCTTCTTCACCACCTTCGGCCGCGCCGCGCTCCAGAGCGAGAACTACGGCGGCAACACCCGCGAGCAGGGCTACACGAACATGGTCGACCTCGGCCACCTTGCCCGCCTGAACAGCGACTATCTCGCGAGCGCCGGGGATGTGCTGAGCGCGCTCTCCTCCGCCGTGCTCTATCAGGTCGGCGGCAAATACCGCACCGAGGCGACGGGTCTTGCCTGCTACTATTCCTATAACGGCGACCTCGACGATCTCTACGGCTACGCCCCGGTCAGTGCGGGCTCTGCCTTCCCGTACTTCTTCTATTATGAGCTGCTCGGCTCCCTCGACGAGGGCGGCATGGACTACCTCGCCGGGCTCGACATCACCGAGCTGCCGACCCGCATGACGCTTGGCGAGATGGGCTGGGAAAACACCCCGCTGGACGTCAGCGACGAGGGCACCGCGATCCTGACGCTCGGACCTGAGGCGGAGAACATCCTCACGAGCATCGGCTTCTCCCTCTCCTGCGCCATCGACGATGGCACCTATATGCGCCTCGGCACCGACAACGACATGACCGCCGATTGGGAAAACGGCGTGTTCTACGACAACTTCCGCGGCGTCTGGGGCAGCATCGACGGCGTGCTCGTCTACATGGAGCTCGCCTTCGCCGGCGACGATTATAACCTCTACTCCGTCCCCGTGCTCATCAATGGCGAGCCGTGGAACCTTCAGGTCGTCTATGACTTCGTGATGGAGGACTGGACCATCCTCGGCGCGCGTCAGGGCGTCAGTGCGAGCGGCATGGCGGACAAGGAGCTGCTCCAGCTTTCCGAGGGCGACGAGATCACCGTGCTCTGGTACCTCGCCGGCGAGGACGGCGACTTCCAGCCCTATGAGGCGGGCACCGTCACCGTCACGGCGGACACCGCCTTTGCCGAGACCCAGCTCCCCGACGGCAGCTACTCCATGGTCTTCGAGATGCGCGACGCCGCCGGCGGCGTGGTCTACTCCGAGCCGGTTACCTTCGACTGCGAGGGCGGCGAGATCTATACCTCTGTCGGCTGAAAAACATACAAAACAAAGAGCCCGGCACTGCCGGGCTCTTTGCTCAATCTGAATCTTGAAAGGAGACTTTCACCCTATGAAAAGACTGCTTTCTCTCCTCCTCGCGCTGACGCTGCTGCTCGCGGTCCCCGTCGCGGCGGCGGGCTCGCTCAGCGACGCGCAGACGGCGATCAACGATGCCATCGGCGAGCTGGACATCACGGAGGAAACCACGCTTGAGGACCTGCTCGAAGCGGCGCGGAGCGCCGTGGACGGCAGCATCGAGGTGCTGGCGGATGAGGATTTTTACGTCATCAACCCGGCGACGGACCGTGCCGACGGCATCCTCTCCGTCCACATTTTCCTCTTCCGCGGCGACGATGAGCTGGACTTCAACGTCATCCGCGTCCTGCCCGCGACGAACCAGAGACCGCCCGCAACGGCAGAGGAGCAGGCGGCTGCGGACGCCGACTGGAGCGCCGCCTGCAAAGCGCTCGATGAGCTCAGCTTCACAAACGCGCTCACGAAGGACGAGATGTTCGCTGCGGCAAAGGCGGCGGCGACCGCGGGCAGCACCGTTACGCTCGCGGGCTTCGACAAGACGGACGCGACATTCGACGCCGCGGGCACCATCGCCATCGGAATTTACTTTGACTATGGCAACGGTCACCGTGAGCTCCAGCTGCGCCGCGAGCTTCCCCAGCTCCAGCGCAAGATGCCGGACCAGTACATCGCCCTGAACCGCGAGGAGTGGGAGACTATCCGCCTCACGAACGTCGAACGCTTCAAGGTCGGCTCTTACCCCGTCACGGCGACGCAGGCGCTCCAGTACGCCGCGGAGCAGCGCGCGGCGGAGAACGTCACGAACACCCAGCCGGCGCACACGCGGCCGGACGGCTCCAGCTGCTTCACCGCCATCCCCAGCGCCCAGCCTTACACCACCGCGGGCGAGAATATGTACTCCTGCACCGTGGACGTCACCGCCGCCCGCGCAATGGACGGCTGGATGCACAGCGAGGGCCACCGCAAGAACCTCCAGAGCGCCAGCTTCCAGTATATGGGCGCCGGCATGTATGAAAAGCAGGCGATCCAGATGTTCACCGGCTACGGCGCGACCGTCACCGCGGTGGACACCAGCGCCCACACCTTCCATTTCGCGAACGAGGACGAGATGCAGGTGGAATACCTGCTCGTGAAGGATTCCGCCGGGATCACGAGCTTCCTCCCGCTGGACACCCACTATATGACCGAGACTGAGACCGGCTATAAGCTGACCCTCCGCGGCGGCTATGCCGTGAACTTCACGCTCGACTCCGCGACCGAGCCGGTCCACTTCGAGGACGTCTCGGAGCGCGACTGGTTCTATGCGCCCGTGCTCTGGGCGGTCGAGAACGAGATCACCCTCGGCACGACCACCACGACCTTCTCGCCGAAGCGCACCTGCAGCCGCGCCCAGATCATCACCTTCCTCTGGCGCACCGCGGGCGAGCCGGAGGCAAGCAGCACGCTCAACTGGTTCGTCGATGTCAAGAGCGGCGACTATTTCCACAAGGCGGCGCTCTGGGCGCGCGAGGCGGGGCTCGTGGACTGGGGTCAGTTCTTCCCGGAGGACTACTGCACCCGCGGCTACGCGATGTATTACATCTGGGTCGCCTGCGGCTCTCCCGCCCCAAAGGCGAAGTCCGCCTTCACGGACGTGACGGACCATGTGTTTTACTCCGATGCCGTGGCGTGGGCGGTGGAAAACGGCGTGACCTCCGGCACGAGCGCCACGACCTTCGATCCCGACAAGACCTGCGACCGCTCGGAAATTGTAACGTTCCTCTACAGAGCAAGAGATTTCCTGAAATAACACGATCGAGAGACCGCCGCCGGCGGTCTCTCTTTCTCTCTTGCGTTTTCCCGCCGCGCCTACTATAATAACCGTATCTTAACAAAGCAAACCCAAAGGAGGAGACCGTTATGGCAGTCAAACAAACCGCGGGGCGCGATGCGCTGGGGTCCTTTGCACCCAAATTCGCCCAGCTCAACGACGATGTGCTTTTCGGCGGGGTGTGGTCCCACGAGGGGCAGCTCCCGCTGAAGCTGCGCTCCATCGTCACCGTCACGGCGCTCATCAGCAAGGGCGTCACGGATTCCTCGCTCACTTACCACCTCCAGAGCGCGAAGCAGAACGGCGTCAGCGCGCAGGAGATGGCGGAGATACTGACCCACCTCGCGTTTTACGCCGGCTGGCCCAACGCATGGGCGGCGTTCCGGCAGGCAAAGGAGGTCTACGCCGACGAGCAGCCGGAGGTCCACGGCGGCTTCTTCGGGCTCGGCGCGCCGAACGACGCTTACGCGCAGTATTTCACCGGCAGGAGCTATCTGAAGCCCCTGACGGACCCCGCCTGCGGCATTTTCGCCGCGAACGTCACCTTCGAGCCCGGCTGCCGCAACCACTGGCATATCCACAAAGCCGCCCGCGGCGGCGGACAGCTTTTGCTCTGCGTGGACGGCGCGGGCTGGTATCAGGAGGAGGGCAAGCGAGCCCAGCCACTCGCGCCCGGCAGAGTCGTGACCATCCCCGCCGGGGTAAAGCACTGGCACGGCGCCGCGGCGGACAGCTGGTTCAGCCACATTGCCATGGAGCTCCCCGGCGAGGGGGGCGCCACCGAGTGGTGCGAACCCGTCTGCGACGCGGAGTATGATGCGTTGGGGAAGTGAATGCTTTTTTCTCGCCCTTGGGGCGAAAAACGCCCCCATCATCCGATCTCCCCGCGCAGGAGCTCCACGATCCACGGCAAAAGCTCCTCCCGGTTCTCCGGGGTAACGACCACGAGCCTCGTCCCGGAATGGCTCCGGATGCGTTCGGCAAGCGGCGTGTGCGCCGCGCCGCGGAGGACGCCGAAGATGGGCTTTTCGCAGTCCAAAAGCGCCTCGATGCGCGCAGTGAAGGCGTCGGCGTCGCGCTCCATGCGCCCGACCTCGTCCATCAAAATGAGCTGCGTCCCCTCCGCTCCGGCGAGCGCGGCGCAGCCGGCGCGGTTGAACGCCGCCGCATCCCCAACGCCGCCGCACCCGCGGATGCGGAGTCCGACGCGGTTTTCCGCCGAGCGCGGCGCGTCCGGCTCCGCAGCGGGCAGCAGGAAAACGCCGAACTCGCCCGTCTCCGCGTCCGGCTCCGACACGGTGAAAAACCCGCCGAGCGCGAGCGGCGAAAGCGCGGCGAGCACGCGGCGGATGAGCGTGGACTTGCCCACCTGAATATCCCCGGTCAGAAAAATATGCTCCATCGCGCAAAACCTCCGAAAAAATTCGTTTCTCCGCCGAGCATACCACATCTGGGCGCTTTACACAAGGCGCAGCTTCTGCTAAAATAGCTGGATAGATATTATTCGGGAGGGAAAGCCATGCAGACGCTCATCGAGCTCTATGACGAGCGGCCGATCGAAAATGTGCTCGCCATGGAGGTCTTCCGTCCGGCGGAGGTCGTGTTCCTCTGTCCGGCGGAGGCGGCGCAGGACCGCGCGATGCAGGAAAAGCTGCGCGAATACACGAAAAAGCAGGGGCTGGACACCCGGCTGACCTTTCTGGAGACGAGCCCTTACCGCGCCGACCGCGTGAAGCGCCAGCTCCGGCGCGTCGTGGAGACCCACCCGGACTGCGCGCTGGACATCACGGGCGGGACGGACGCCGCGCTCTTCGCCGGCGGCCTGCTCTGCGCCGAGGCGAGCATCCCGGTGTTCACCTTCAGCCGCAAGCGAAATCGCTTTTATAACATCTCCGGCGCGGACTTCGCCGACGAGCTGCTCTGCACGGTCGAGCACAACGTGGAGGACGTTTTTCTCATGGCGGGCGGCGCGCTGCGCCCCGGACGGGTTGACAACGACCTCCTGCCGCACTATCTGCCGAAGATCGACGCGCTTTTCGGCATCTATCTGCGCTACCGCCGCGAGTGGGCGAGACTCGTGACCTATATCCAGCGGCTTTCCCAGTGCCCGCCGGACGCCGAACCCCCGCTCCACGCGGAGGGACCGTGGGAGGTCAAGGGCGAGCAGGGCAAGCGCGTTGAAGCGCCGGAGCCGGCGCTTCGCGACCTTGCCCGCGCGGGCTTTCTCCGCCGGCTGCGCATCCGCCGCGGCGTGCACGTCGCCTTCGACTTCCGCGACGCCCAGATCCGCTGGTGGCTGCGCGACGTGGGCAGCGCGCTGGAGCTGCATGTCTATAAAGCCTGCCTCGACACCGGCATTTTCCACGACGTGCGTTCGAGCGTCGTCGTCGATTGGGCGGGCGAGGGCAGGCGCGACAGCGTGACGAACGAGCTCGACGCCGTCGCCGTCCGGGGCGTCACACCGCTTTTCGTGAGCTGCAAGACCTGCGCCGTCAGCACCGACGCGCTCAACGAGCTCGCAATACTGCGCGACCGCTTCGGCGGCGCCGCGGCGCGCGCCGCGATCGTCACGGCGGAATACTGCCGCGCCGTCACCCGCCACCGCGCCGCCGCGCTGGACATCGACGTCATCGACATCGCCGACCTCCGCGCCGGCGCCGTGAGCGAGCGCCTCCGCGCGATTATGGACCGCGAATGAGCGGCGAAAGGAGACCCCCCACACACATGGCGACCTATGCAATGAGCGACATCCACGGCGACCGTGCGCGGTTTCACGCGCTGCTGGATTTCCTCGCGTTTTCTGCACAGGACCGGCTTTATATCCTCGGCGACGTGATCGACCGCGGTCCGGAGGGGATCGAGCTATTGCAGGACATCCGCCGCGCGGAGAACATGACGCTGCTGCTCGGCAACCACGAATATATGTGCCTGCAATACTACGCGGCGGACGCCGACGAGACCGTCCGCCGCCGCTGGGACCGCAACCGCAACGCGCCGACCAAGGAAGGTCTTGCGCGGTGCAGTGAAGGCGAGCGCGCCGCGCTCTTCGACTATATCGCCGCGCTGCCGAGCCATCTGGAGGTGCGCGTCGGGCAGCGGGAGTTTTATCTTGTCCACGGCTTCCCCGGCGGCACGGTCCACGACGAGGTGTGGCAGCGCCCGCAGCCGGACACGCCGAGCCCGTTCCCCGGCAAAACGCTCCTGATCGGCCACACGCCGGTCGTCTGTCTCGGCAGAAGCGACGAGGAGGCGGACGTCATCTGCGCCGAGCTCGCCGCCCGCGGCGAGCATCTGCGCATTTTCCATGGTCCCGGCTATCTGGACCTCGACTGTCTCTGCGGCTATGAGGAATACCCCGCCCGCGCGCTCGCCTGCCTGCGTCTGGACGATATGGCGGAGTTTTACGGCTGAAAACGGAACGATCTCCGGGCACGCCCGCGCGGCGCGCCCGGTTTTTTGCATTTTCCCGGTTCCAAATCGAAAGGAAACGTGTTAGAATACGCCTTATGGATATTGTGGATATTTTATACTCGGATAACGAAATCGCCGTCGCGGTCAAGCCCTGCGGCGTGCTTTCGACGGACAGCCCCGGCGGGATGCCGGAGCTGGTGCGGGAAGCCCTCGGCGGCGAGGCGCGGACCGTTCACCGGCTCGATCAGGTCGTCGGCGGGCTGATGCTGCTCGCGCGCAGCGCGGAGAGCGCCTCGGCGCTCGGAAAGCTTGTCATGGACGGCGGCTTTGAAAAGGAATACCTCGCCGTGGTGCGCGGTGCGCCGCCGGCGCGCGGAACGCTGCGCGACCTGCTCGCGCGCGACAAGGCGGAGCGGAAGACCTACGTCGCTGACGCGCCGGGTCCCGGCGTGCAGGAGGCGGTGCTGGACTATGCCGTGCTGGGCAGCGCGGCGGGGCTCAGTCTGCTGCGCATCCGGCTCCATACCGGGCGGACGCACCAAATCCGCGCTCAGTTCTCCGCCCGCGGCTGGCCCCTCGTCGGCGACCGCAAATACGGCGGGCCGGACGAGACGGGCGACATTGCGCTCTGGTCGGCGCGCCTCGGCTTCACCCACCCCGCAACGGGGCGGCGGATGGAGTTTACGCTCCCGCCGCCGGACAAAAGCCCGTGGACGGAATTTGACCTTGGGAGGCTCTTTATGGAGACGGAAAAGACCTATATTATGGACCATACGCCCTGTCCGCTCGCGAAAAAATGCGGCGGCTGCCAGATGCAGAATCTGCCCTACGCGCGCCAGCTGGAGATCAAGCAGGGCAAGGTCAACGCGCTGATGGGCAAATTCTGCCATGTGGACAAGATTCTCGGCTGCGACAAGCCGTATCATTACCGCAACAAGGTGCAGGCAGCCTTCGGGCTCGACGCGAAGGGGCACGTCATCTCCGGCGTTTACCAGTCCTCCAGCCACCGCATCGTGCCCGTGGACGACTGCATGCTGGAGGACGAGACGGCGGATAAGATCATCGTGGACATTCGCAAGATGCTGCCGCAGTTCAAGATTCCCGTCTACGACGAGCGGCGGGGCGGCGGCTGGCTGCGCCATGTGCTCGTCAAGCGCAGCTTCCACACCGGGGAGGTCATGGTCGTCTTGGTCGCCGTGTCGCCAATCTTCAAGCTGCAAAAGCCCTTCCTCGCGGAGCTGCTGCGCCGTCATCCGGAGATCACGACCGTGCTGCTGAACGTCAACCCCGGCCGCACCTCTCTCGTGCTCGGCAAGCAGGAAAAGATCCTGTTCGGCAAGGGCTATATTGAAGACGAGCTCTGCTCTCTGCGCTTCCGCATTTCGGCGAAGAGCTTTTACCAGATCAACCCCGCCCAGACGGAGCGGCTTTACCGCACGGCGCTCGACTTCGCCGCCCTGACGGGCACGGAGCGCGTGCTGGATGCCTACTGCGGCACCGGCACCATCGGGCTCGCCGCCTCCGGCTCCGCCGGGGAGGTTGCTGGCGTGGAGCTGAACGCCGACGCCGTGCGCGACGCCATTGCGAACGCGAAGCGCAACGGCGTGAAAAACTGCTGGTTCACCTGCGCGGACGCCGGGGAGTTTATGGAGGAGACGGCGGCGCAGGGCGAGAAGTGCGACGTGGTATTCATGGACCCGCCCCGCGCCGGGAGCGACGCGCGGTTTCTCACCTCCCTCATCCACCTTGCGCCCCGCCGCGTCGTCTATGTCTCCTGCAACCCGGAGACTCTTGCCCGCGACTGCGCCGTCCTGACCTCCGCCGGCTACCGCGTCCGCCGTGTCCAGCCTGTGGATATGTTCCCCCACACGGAGCACGTCGAGACGGTTGTCTTGCTTTCCAAGGGTGAGGTCGACTCGAAAAAGAT
>OLWU01000212.1_pt1 | contig 14314 bp, 13 predicted proteins | sample 1673351 | NCBI WGS metagenome assembly OLWU01 (sample SAMEA103958109, study PRJEB25191) | human gut metagenome | biome: human-associated habitat [ENVO:00009003]; feature: intestine environment [ENVO:2100002]; material: feces | place: Germany | collected 2013/2015
AGCCGACCAACCATCTGGACATCGACGGCATCGAGTTTCTGGAGAACTATCTGTCTCACGCCCGATGCACGCTTCTGATGGTGACCCATGACCGTTATTTTCTGGATTCCGTGGCTAACACCGTGATGGAGATGGATCACGGAGCCGTATATATTTATAAAGGCGACTATCAGAACTATCTGGAGAAGAGGCAGGAACGCATCGAAAACTACAATGCCGAAACTGACAAGATCAAGAATCTTCTGCGCCGTGAGCTGGAATGGATGCACGCCAGTCCGTGCGCCAGAACCGGCAAGGCCAAGTACCGCAAGAACGCTTTCTACGAGCTGAAGGACAGGTCCGATCAGGTTTACAGGACTGACAGCGTGAGCCTCGGCGAGATGGGACCGGCCTCAAGACTCGGGACGAAGATCATCAACTGCAAGGATGTCAGTTTCTACTATGGCGGAGACTGCTACCTGAGCCATTTTACTTATAATTTCCAACGCTACGAGAAGGTCGGAATCGTGGGAAAGAACGGTGTCGGCAAGACCACATTCATCAATCTTCTGATCGGGAATATGGATCAGTCGGATTCTGGTTCTTCTACGGTTGGTGAGCCTGGCCGAACCACGGTAGGTGAGCTTTGTGGAACCACCGGCGTGATCGAGAGGGGAGAGTCTCTGAAGATCGGCTACTACCGCCAGAGCGGAATGCAGTTCGATGAGAACCAGACTGTTCTGGAGACCGTGAACGACACTCATCTGTTGAGCCAGTTCCTCTTCCCGCACGATATGCTGAACAACCGCATCAGCAAGCTTTCCGGAGGAGAGAAACGCCGCCTCTACCTGCTGACCATCCTGATGATGCAGCCGAACCTGCTGATAATGGACGAGCCGACGAACGATCTGGACATCGTGACCATAAATATTCTTGAAGAGTATCTGAAAGAGTTCAAGGGCACTTTGATCCTTGTCTCCCACGACCGTCATTTTCTGGACCGCTTGGTGGACCATCTGTTTGTCTTCTGCGGCGATGGTGAGGTCAAGGACTTCATCGGCAGCTACAGCCAGTATCGTGAGTTCATCAAGGACTATGAGGCCGAGAAACGCGCCAAGGCCCGTGAGGAGGAACGTGCCTCTAAGTCCGCCGCTGTTGCCGGCTCACTTTCAGCCTCGTCTCCGCTTGACGCCGGTGCTTCATCCAAGCCTTCCCGTCCCGATGCTCCCCGCAAGCTAAGCTATAAGGAACAGCGTGAGCTTGAGCAACTTGAGAAAGACATCGAGTCCCTCACCGCCGAGAAGTCCGACCTGGAGTCCAAGATGAATGGCGGCCTCACCGACCCCGCCGAGCTCCAGAAGGTCACCACCCGTTTCGCCGAGGTCTCCTCGGAACTCGACACCAAGGAAACTCGCTGGCTTGAGCTCTCCGTCTGACATCTCCTGTACCTACAAATCGAAAGAGTCGTGCAAGGGACTTGCTGGCTTGTGCCCTCCATCTGTCACTTTCTGCACCATCCTCAATAGAATCAGGCTATGGAGGCGTGAATCGTAATGTGTTGTAAATGAATATGTTCGCAAAGGCTGCCCTCTGAAAATGACCGGCAGCCTTTCGTAACTCGCACTGAATCAATGGGTGTGATTCCACATTATGATTGTGAAGAAGACTGTGACCACTTGGTCAACAATCGAATCAATGTTGACTTTACGCTAACTCGTCGGCCAGATTATCAACTTGTTCCTTTGTAAGTCCGCAGAACCGCATCACGAGTTCCTTGGCCATTCCGCCAAGAAGCATAGCTTTGGCTACCTCTGCCTTTCCTTCTGCCTTTCCTTCTGCCTTTCCTTCAGCCTTTCCTTTTGCTGTCCCGTCAGCGATTCCCTTGGCCTCGCCATCGGCGTATCCCGCCTCGAAGCCCTTGCGCTCGGCGAATTCCCGCTGCGCCAGAATGTCCCACTCGTTCATCTTGTCAATTTCGTATTTAAGTCTCTTCACCTTGTCGAACGCCGCCACCTCGCACGCCTCGGCGAGCCGTCTTGAGATCCCACCGGCCTCCTCGATCCATTCGGGGACCCTTTGGAAGCCCTCACTGTTCCTGAATATGTAGAACAGCCTGTCGAACTCCGTCACGCACTCCTCCAGCGTCTTGGTGAACAGCGTCATCTCCACAAAGATAATACTAATTGTCTGATTCGCAACCATTCCGGTGCGTCTTTCTGTGAACTGCCAGTACGAGATGAAGTGGTCGGTATCCCAGAGGGACTCGTCGTCGTGCTTCAGGTGATAGTTCAGGAACGACACCACATAGACCGGACGTAGTCCCTTGTATCGTTCCCCGTCCGACAGTTCAAGATGGTAGAGCCCCGACGCGTAATAGACGCACCTTTCGAAGAAGTTGTCCTCCTCGGCGGCCTGCATCTCCACAACAAAAGTTCTGCCTGATTTGTCACGGCAGACCAGATCCAGCACTGTCTTTTTCCCATAGGGTACATCCCGCCGCTGCTCGCGGTCGGAATATTCGGTGATGTCATCGATTCTGGCCTCTGAGGGTAGGATCATGTTCAGCACCCCGATTAGGATGTCCTTGTTGTTCCTGTCCGCGAAGACGGCCTTGAAGCCCACGTCGCTCCTCAGGTTCACGAACGGAGCGAGTTCCTGTTTCTTTTCATTGAAATACATATGGTTCAAAATTTAAATAAATATTTGAACCGCAATAATATGCACAATAAACGTAAATAACGAAAAGAAACCTATAAGAAATATAAAAAACAGAAATTTATTCGTTAATACCACTAAAGAAACCACTTCGCCACGGCTGGCAAATAACATTTCACATAAACCAAGGATTCTGAGTTGTTTTGTATGATTGCCCAACTTCCATGATTCAATTGGTCACTTCGATATGCTCAGTGACCGGAATCGGCCGACAGCCTGTTTGCGGCACCATCGTCCCGTCGCCTGTTTGTAGAGCCATCGTCCCGTCGCCGATTCGCAGAACAATTGGCCGGTTGTTGATCTTGCCGGATCATAGGCCGGTAGCTGGCTTACCGAACCATAGGTCCGTAGCTGACTTGCTGAACCATAGGTCGCTGAACTTGTCGAAGTGCCGAAGCAACTGGGCTACTTCTTGCTTATAGTCGTCAGGCAGTAAGGCCCGGAGTAAAGGACGGTGCCATTGCTGAAGAGTTTCTGTAATTCAGGGATTGTTTCCAGTCTTGACGTGCGTGTGATGATTGTCAGAGGCTTGTCGGAGGCGGAGACCGCTTCCACAAGGCGTTCCGGCTCCTTGCCGTAGTCGGTGATCTGACGGCCGATGTAGGCATCGATGTTCTCTGGTCTGTGCAGGAAGACCGTGGCGACATCGGTGCCTTCGGGAACCTTCGAGCAGATGGAGCCGTAGCCGATGTACGGATTGATGTCCTTGACGACCGCCGAAGCGGAGAACACCGCGAGGAAAAGACCTGCACCCAAAAGGAGTGCGGGAATATTCCAGACTTTCCGTTTGAGCAGGAACCATATTCCCAGAATATTCGCCAAAGTCAGAAGAATTATGCCGTTGATTATCGGGGCTTCGAGGGCGAAAGGATATTCAGTCAAAAGGTCATTGAGAGCCGGGATTTTGACAGCCCCGAAAAGAACCGGCAATGCGGCCAAACCAATGACTGTGAATATGATCGAGAATATTCCTACACCCCATCGCATCCATCCTCTCTCCCCGATGCGGTCAAGCACGATAGGAAACAGATAGACGCAGAACGGGAAGACCGGCACGAGGTAGATCGGCAGCTTGGAACTGAAGGAGGACAGCATCGCGACTGTGGAGATGATCGTGCAGAGGAAAAGAATCTCTAAGTCGGAACGGCCCTGTTTTGGGCAATTCGACGCATCTGATGTGTCAGAAATACCGACTTTTGACTGTGCTTGGCCGGAAGTCTCTTCAACACATGTATTCCGAACCGGCAGCAGCGAGGCGACAAACGTCCCGACCAACAGCAGGCTGTACGGTGCCAGACACCAGATAATAGCCACGAGATAGAACCAGAACGGCTTGGCGTGGGTGAAGGCGTTGACGGCCCGCCCGACGGTCTGTTTTACCAAAAGGTTGTTGATGTACTCCGATCCGCCCTCGATCCAGACACAGCCGATCCAAAGGGCCGCAAGCCCGGCGATGATGCCCCAAGTCTTGAAACCCAAGTACTTGCCGAATCCTTTCCAGTCCCGTTTCACGGCGAGGAACACGGCTATTGACAGCGGCGGCATAAGGAGCCCCACAGGTCCCTTTGTGAAAAGGGCGAGGAATATCCACACCGGCAGCATCACGGAATCCGATCTTCGCGCTCCGTCCCCTGAGTACATCCGATAGAAGGTCCAGAGAGCCAGCACGATGAACATACACATCAGCATATCCATCCTCAGCACGATCATAGTTCCGAGGAACATAACGCAGGTCAGCGTCATTCCGGCCAGAGCCATTCTGTCCATCGCTGACTTGCCTTTCATCACCCACTTGTCCATTATCCCCGTGATGACGAACGCCGGGATCAACGAGAACATCGACAACGCAAGGCAACTGTGATGTCCGAACAACAGCCTGCACAGCATCACAATCCAGAAATAAAGCGGTGGTTTGTCAGCGTAGGCCAGTCCGTGGTTGTAGAATGCGAATATATGTCCGTCCGCAAGGGCCTCGTTCGCTATGCTGAGATACCTCAACTCGTTGGACGGCGTGAAATCCCTCGTCAGCATCACCGGAAAAAGGCAGACGAAAGTGAAGACGAAGACCGTCATCATCGGATGGCGGGTGAATATGTTACCCTTCCCTGGCTGTAGAGTGTTATTTTTCATCTGAAGATTCTTTTTTGCCTGATCCCAGGATCAGATTCCTTATGTAAACCACAAACCCGAACATCTGGCCGAGGATCAGTACCGGGTCAAGCCGGATGATGCCGTAGATGATGATCATCCCGGAACCTACGATGCTGATGATCCAGAATCCCCTCGGAAGCACGGATGTATGCCAGTGGTGTGAGAAGGCAAACTGATAGACGAACCGCAGCGTGAACATCAATTGACCGGTTGAGCCGAACACCACAAGCCACACCGGAATGTCGCTGTTGCGGAAGAAGTTCTGTGAATATCCCCGGGCGTCCTTGAACAGAAGCATGGCGGCTACAAACGGAAGAGCTTCCAGCAGAACTCTTGTGAGGATCTTCATACGGTTCCATATCCCGTTAGCATTCAGGTTCCAAAGATAGATGAAGTAGGCGATGAACTGTCCGAGGATGATGGAGAAATCATTCCTCAAGACTCCGTAGATGAACATCAGGCACGCTCCGATCACGCTGAAGATCCAGTAGGACACCGGGGAGACCGATTCATGAGCCATCTCGGATTTCAGCCATTGGAGCGCTGTCCTCAATCCGAAGAATGCCTGGGCGGAGAAGCCCAGGGTGAAGGTAAGCCAGACGGGGATGTTGTCAAACATATTCCGGAAGATTAATTTCGCTCATCGTTGACATTGTCCTTCCCCACGGAGTAGTTGATGTACCGTGGCTTCATCCACCTGTAGGCGAAGCAGTCCGCGAAAGGTCCCCAGAGCCTGTTCCAGAGATGGAACTTGGATGTGCCTGCCGTGCGTGGGAAATGCCTTACCGGAACCTGTCCGAAACTGCCGCCATCCTGGAGCAGGATAAGCGCCGGCAGGAATCTGTGCATTCCCTTGAACATCGGGATTTTCTTGGCCGCGTCCGTGCGGATGATCTTGAGGGGGCAACCGGTGTCCTTCGCCCCGTCGTGAGTCATCATATTCCTGAATCCGTTGGCGATTTTGGACTGGATCCGCTTGAAGGCGGTGTCCTTGCGGTTCGCCCTGTAGCCTGTCATCAAGGTGTGATCCTTCATTCCGTCCAGCAGCAGGTTGAAATCCTCCGGAGTGGTCTGAAGGTCGGCGTCCATATAGCCGACATATTCAGAGAAAGCGTAGTCGAATCCGGCCTTTATAGCCGCGCTGAGTCCGGCGTTTCTGGAGAAACTGATATAGAAGATGTCCTTGTTGCGAGAGCAGATCTCCTGGATCAACCTGAGGCTGCCGTCCTTGGAACCATCGTCCACAAACAGCGCGCAGGTCTTGACCTTGCTGGCCGGAATGAACTCAGACAGAGCCTTTTCCAGATTGTGGATGTTGTCCTCCTCGTTGAAGACAGGCACCACAATGGTTAGAGCATATTCAGATGTCCTGTTCATATTTGAATATTAACTTGATTTCTTGTAACTGATGATCGCCCAGCTTCCGAATGCGGCCGCGAAGCCGCACAAAGCCAGGAACTGAGGAATCATATCCATAAATTTACTACCTTTCAGGTAAACAAGGCGCATCACCTCGATGAAATATTTAAGAGGATTGACGATTGTTATGGCCTGAGCCCAGTCCGGCATACTGCTGACCGGAGTGAACATCCCTCCCATCAGGAAGAATATCATAATGAAGAAGAATCCCACGAACATCGCCTGCTGGATGGTCGAGGCGTAGTTCGAGATCACGAGTCCCAACCCGGACACCACAAGAATATATACTCCGGTGAAAAGCATAAGTGTCCAGATGCTGCCGGCCGGGGCTATTCCGTAGATGATTTTGGCGAGCAGCAGACTTAAACCCATTATCACGATGCCGATGATCCAGAGCGGGATCAGCTTTGCCAGAATGAATTGGAACTTGCCTACAGGGGTGACGTTGATCTGCTCGATGGTGCCGCTTTCCTTCTCGCCCACGATGTTGAGGGCCGGGAAGAAGCCGCAGATGATTGTCAGAAGCATCACCATCAGCGCCGGCACCATAAACACCTTGTAGTCAAGCGACGGGTTGAACTTGTAGAGCGGTCTCACCGAGAATGAAGGAATATCCTGCCCTGCGGAAGTGACCTTCACCTTCTCTGAATATTCCCGCAGAGCCGTTGATCCTGAGATCATTGACACCATATAGGACGAACCGAGCGTGCCTTTGGTGCCGTTCACGGAGTTCGCGGCGATCTGGACCTGCGTGCCTTGGCCGTTCACAAGATCCTTCTCGAAGTTCTGAGGGACCACGAATATCATGTCCGCCTCGTCGGAATCGACCCTGCGCAACGCGTCAGGGTAGGAGTCCGATGTGCCGGAGATGTTGAAATAGGCCGAGCCTCCGATCTCTGCCACAAGCCTTTGCGACAGCGGGCTATGGTCGTTGTCAACCACATCAACACGGACGTTCTTGATCTCCAGGTTCGCCGCCCAAGGGAAGACCAGCATCGCCATCAGCGGCAGCGCCACCAGCATCCTCGGGATGATCTTGTTCCGAGCCAGCTGCTTGAACTCTTTTTCTATGAGGAAGGATAACATATTCTTAAGCTAATCTTGTCTTGAAATTCTTGACACTCAATGCTATGAGTATGACTGTGATGAGGGACAGCACTCCGATTTCCGGCAGTGTGTAGCTTAGCGGCGTGCCTTGGATCATTATCATCTTGATCGACTGGATGTACCAGCGCGCGGGGACGATTGTGGAGATCCATTGCAGGACGCGCGGCATGCTTTCAATCGGGAATATCAGTCCGGACAGCAGCATCGTCGGCATCATCAGACCCATTCCGGAGGCTATCATCGCCGCCATCTGGGTCTCGACCATAGTCGAGATCAGAAGCCCCAGGCACAGTGTGCAGATCAGGAACAGGATCGAGACCAGAGCCAGCGAGAACAGGCTTCCGGCGATCGGTACTCCCATCACGAACACTGCGCAGACAATGATCAGCACCAGATCGAAGATTGACAGCACCAGATACGGAATCGCCTTGGCGATGATGATCATCATCGGGCTTATCGGGGAGGTGAGCAGCACTTCCATCGAGCCGGTTTCCTTTTCCCGGACAATCGCTACGGCTGTCATCATCGCGCAGATCAGCATCAGAATCAAGCCCATAACTCCAGGCACGAAATTATAGGCGCTCTTGCCCTGAGGGTTATAGAGCATTCTGATGACCGGGGTGATCGCCGCTCCTGCCATTCCGCTTTTCTCGGCGATCTCCTGCTGGCAGGTGGCCAGGATGTTGGCGGCGTAGGCCGTGATCATCGAGGCCTGGTTCGGATCCGTCCCGTCGGCGATCAGCTGCACGGACGCTTCTCCGTTAAGTACATCGTTCGAGAAGTTGTCGCTGAAGACCATCACAAGGCTGGTCTTGCCTTCCCTGAAGATGTCGTTGATCCGGTCGATGTCTGTGATCCTTTCGCTGACGTTGAAATATTCACTGGCATTCATCCGTTCGATGATGCGTGTCGTGAGTTCGTCATTTACAGGGTCGAACACGGCCACGGAGGCGTTGCGCACCTCGGTGGTGATGGCGAATCCGAACAGCAGAAGCTGCGCGATCGGCATCCCGACTATGATGAGCAGAGTCCACCTGTCTCTAAGGATATGTCGGAACTCCTTCTGTATGAACGCTGATAATGATTTCATCTTACTCTCCGTTTCTTTTGGCTTCTCTTGCAAGACGGCGGAACACCTCGTCCATGCTCTCCGCTCCAACACTCTGCTTCAACGCGGCAGGGGAGTCCAAAGCCTTGATCTGACCGTCCACCATAATCGAGACGCGGTCGCAATATTCAGCCTCATCCATATAATGAGTGGTCACGAATATGGTGATTCCGTCATCGGCCGCCTTGTAGATGAGTTCCCAGAACTGCCTTCTGGCCACCGGATCCACCCCTCCCGTCGGTTCGTCCAGAAAGACGATTCCGGGCCGGTGGAATATCGAGACCGAGAACGACAGTTTCTGTTTCCAACCAAGTGGAAGTTCCTTGACCATCGTGTTCTTCTCGGAACTGAAATTCAGCTCATTAAGGAGTACGTCAGTCTTCTCAGCGATCTCCTTGCGGCTCATTCCGTAGATTCCTCCGAACAGCACCAGATTCTCCTTCACGGTCATATCCTCGTAGAGGGAGAACTTCTGGCTCATATACCCGATGTGCTTCTTGACCATCTCCGGCTGCCGTGCGATGTCGTAACCTGCCACGGTTCCGGTCCCGGATGTCGGCTTGCTCAGTCCGCACAACATCCTCATCGCCGTTGTCTTTCCGGCTCCGTTCGCTCCCAGGAATCCGAACACCTCGCCTTTATGCACATCGAACGAGATGTGGTCCACGGCTGTGAACGTCCCGAAACGCTTTGTCAAGTTCTCTGTATGAATTACTTCCGTCATCATATTCTCATAAAGCAATCTTCCACGGACGGTAGGATCGCATTTATTTCCACATTATTGTGTTTCCTGTCCTGCAGGAACTTCCTGAGGTCGTCCTTGCTGAATCCATCCCCCGTGGAAAGGTGCACGGATTCTCCGAACGAGAAGGCCCTGATCGTTCCTGAATATGCCCGCAGGTCTCCCAGCAGGGCGTGCATCCTGTCAGATCGGACTGAATATAACCTGTCCGGGAACTCCGCTATGATGCCGGCCGGACTGTTGACTGTCAGGAACTTCCCGTTCCTTATGAGGGCTATCCTGTCGCATCTTCCGGCCTCGTCCATATACGGGGTCGAGACCAGAATCGTGATCCCGTCGTTCTTCAGCCTTCCGAGCATATCCCAGAACTCCTTTCTGGAGACAGGATCCACACCGGTCGTCGGCTCGTCCAGGAACAGGACCTTCGGCTTGTGGATCAGTGCGCAGCAAAGGGCCAGCTTCTGCTTCATTCCACCGGACAGCTTTCCGGCCATCCTTGCCTTGAACGGCTCGATCTGCTTGTAGATGTCCTCTATCAGGTGGTAGTTCTCATCTATCGTCGTGCCGAACAGCGTTGCGAAGAACGTCAGGTTCTCTTCAACCGTAAGGTCTTGGTACAGAGAGAACTTTCCTGGCATATAACCGATGATCTTCCTGATCTCGCGGTAATCCTTCACGGTGTCGAGTCCTTCGACCTGAGCCGATCCGCTGTCCGGAACCAGCAGGGAGGTCAGCAGGCGGAACAGCGTGGATTTCCCGGCTCCGTCCGGGCCGATGATCCCGAATGTCTCACCGTGCCGGACATCGAGCGAGACCCCGCCCAATGCCTTGACCTTGCCGTAGGACTTCACAAGCCCTTCGGCCAGTACCGCTGATTCTGTCAATGAACCGTTCATCATCAGAATTTGACTTCTCCGTACATTCCAAGTTTAATCAGGCCGTCATTTTTCACGGCGATCTTCACGGCATAGACAAGGTTTGCTCTTTCGTCACGTGTCTGGATGGTCTTCGGAGTGAATTCCGCCTTGTCAGAGATCCAGATGAGCGTGCCGTCATATTCCTTTCTTCCGGACGTGCCTTGATCAGCATAGACCTTGACCGCCTGTCCGAGTTTGACATTCGTCAGCTGGTCGGCCGTGATGTAGGCGCGGAGTCTGATGCTTTCAAGATCCGCCACCTTGAACAGCGCGCGTCCCTGCACGGCGAGTTCTCCCGCTTCTGAATATTTCGCCAGTACAGTTCCACTTACCAGACTGGTTATGACGCATTTGCGTATTTTGTCCTCAAGCTGCATAACTTGCGCCTCAAGGGCGTCGGCCTGTCCAGAGACATTGCTGTTGGTGTTCTGAAGGCTTTCCTTCTGGGCGGCCAGTTGGCGTTCGAGGATGTCAAGCTGGGCCTGGATGTCCTCAACCTGCTTGCGGTTCGACGCTCCGGCCTGTTCCAGTTTCGTGAACCTGTCCAGTTCCTGTCTCTGTTTGGCGATCTGGCTTTCCAGGGCGGCTATCTGTCTGGAAATGTTCAGTCTGCCGCTCCCGACGGCCCTGCGGCTGGCCTCCAGCTGGATTTTGCTGAGGTAAAGCTGCACGGTGTCGATGCACCCGACAACGGCTCCGGCCTCAAGCCTGTCTCCTTCCTGAAGATCCAGACTCATTATCTTTCCGTTTCCCTCGGCCGAAACCGTCACCTCCGTTGATTCAAAAACTCCTGAGGCGTCGTAAGCCTTGTTCCCTTTCCCGCAGGCGGTCATCGCCAGCGCAAGGACCAGCAATGATGAATATGTAAGTGTCTTTTTCATTTATCTATCTGTTTTGTTTTCAGCTGCTGGATCCTGATAGCGTCCGGATCGGTTGCCCTGCCGCTCATCTGGCCGCTCACCGGCAGGGCGAGGCAGATGAGCGTGGCCGCTGTAATCAGGATGTTGTTCATTCTCATTTTATCATTATCGAATCAAGGATGAACTCCACATTGCTCCGCCTGCGTTCGTCAAGGTATCGGTTGATGTCAGCCTCCGGCATGATCTGACCGAGGACCGGAAGGAAGAGAAACGAGGCGACGTTGATGGAGACGATGTTCACAATCAGATCCATAAGCTTGATTTCCCTGACATTACCTGCCTTCACCTCCTTCTCCAGCATGTCATTGACGCATTGGATGTAGCCCGTGACCTTCGGAAGCACAATCTCCATGATCTTGGTCAGGTTCTCCTTGTTGTGGATCAGCTCGTCGATCATGAACCAGACAAACCTGTCGTTCTTACGCATCAGGTCGAACTGGTTCATTACAAAATGACTTATGACTTCCTTGAAACTGATCTCTTTGTCATGCACTCCCTCGAGAATGCTGACGATCAGTTTTGCCTTCTCGTCGAAGATCATCTGGAAGAGTTTCCCCTTGGATCGGTAGTAGTAGTGCAGCATGGAATGGCTTACTCCGGCCCTTGCCGCGATGGACATCATCTTGGCGTTGCCGTAGCCCTTCTCCATAAACTCCTCTTCCGCCGCCTTGAGGATTTTCGCGGCCGTGTCTAAAGTCTCCTCTGCCATATTCGTTGTTCCATTATATTCATTTCACCGTTTGACTTGAATCGCTCCCGGAACTTCGCCAACCGCATTTCCACTATTTGTCATCATTTTCAGGAATATATTCCTCCGTGAGCAGTATCTTCACCGCCCCGATGACCACAAACGCTGTTATTGCAAATCTCATAATTCTTTGATGATTAGTATGTTTTATGCTTTATGTTTTATGTTTTATGCCTTATGACAATTTTGCCGATCAAGTATTCATTTAGACATTAGAAGATATTTTGGATTGTTTGAAATGTTCTTTGAGGTGAAAAAATCTTCATTTTCTTCCCGTTTCTTCAGTCAGACAACACCGCTATCTTCCTTGGGAAGAAGCGGTCGAAACTGAAGTTTTTCACTCTCAACCCTTCAAACAAACAATTCAAAACAGCTTCTTAATGTTGGACAAAGGTGTCCGACAAATTTGTTCGACAAAATTGTCGGACACAAAGATATCGATAAAATCATAATCCGCAAAAATTTATTGGCAATGTCGCCCAAAGTGGTTAACTTTATTTTGAATTTAACAAATAACTTTAAGTGTTATGCAACTTATCAAAACTGTTTCGTGCCTGCTTGCAGGCGCGCTCGCATTGACTTTTGTGTCATGCGAAAAGGAAGACAAGACGATTTCGGTCGAGAAGATTGCCTTCAATGAAACTTCTTTGACACTTTCTGTGGGGCAGACTCTCACGCCGGAGTTGACAATCACTCCGGATGATGCTACGGACAAGACTTACATCCTGGCTTCGAGCGATGAGGCTGTTGTGACTGTCTCCGGCTCGGAAATCAAGGCCGTGGCCGCAGGTGACGCAGTCATCACGGCGACCGTGCAGGGAGGGACACTGACATCGGAGTGCAGCGTGACCGTTGTGCCGGAAGGCTACCCTACAGAGTTCACAGCCTTCAACTCAGCCAAGGGCTTCTTCTACGGAGACTATTACATGGCCGGAACCGACAACTCCTGGACTTACTTCACCTCGGGCAGCGTTGTGTTTGCGGACGGTGCCTTCTCCGGCAAGGGAACGGCACTTTTCCTTGAATTGAACGCTCCCAAATCTGGAGACAAGTCCGTCACGGCCGGCTCGTATTCCGTTGATGAATCTGGAGAAATGCCTGAATATACTTTTGCCAAAGGAGAGGATTTCGGCACAGAAGGCCTTCAGGGGACATTTGTCTATGATAGCGAGGTTGAAGGAAACTATCTGGTTGTCAGCGAAGGAGCGGTTTCAGTCAAGACAGTAAACAGTGAATATGTTGTCTCCGCTTATGTCAAAGCCGGCGGCAAGGCATACTCTTTCACATATTCAGGCTCTGTCCCTGTCGAGGATTATTCCAAGGATTATGCAAACTATAAGGTTGTCGAGATGAAGAACCTTTCACACGGCACTCTTGACTACTACGGAACAAAGATCTACGGCAAGACCGACACAGACTATTCAGGTTGGACCATCTATCTGGGAGACAAGACCATGGACTTTGAGAACTATGATGGAACGGGTGAGATGCTGATGCTTGACCTCAACACGGCATCCAGCTACACCACGGCCATACCATCCGGTACATACAAGGTGATGTATGCTGCTGACAACGCTCATTTCCAGCCGTTCACGGTGGTTCCTGGATTCACCGAAGGCTCTGCTACCTTGGGAACATGGTACGCACTTGACTGGGAGCCGGTCTATGCCGCCAATGTCGGTCTGGTGAGGATCACAAATGAGAATGACAAGATCTACACGATTGACTTCAAGTTTCGTGACGACAACAACGAGACTTTCTTCCAGGGTTCCTACAAAGGAGAACTTACCTACGGCGACTACAGCGAGTAGTAGCTTCGGAATGAATATAAAGGCCTGACAGTCATTAATGAACTGCCAGGCCTTGCGATTTCCATTCCATTGGTCCCGCCGCCGATCTCCAGGTTCCTGCCGACCACGTGCTCTCCATTGCCGTTCCTGCCGTAGGTGTACTCCACGGCCTCTGACACCCCGTCGCGGAAGTCCGCCGAGCCCGTCACCGATGGCCCCGGGGCGGAATCCGACACGGACACGAGCCTGCAGCCGTCGTATGTCATTGACAAATTGTCCACGATGCCCTTGCACGAGGAGGTGATGTCGCCCTCGCGGGACAAAGATAATAAATTTCCCATATTGTACTGACTGTAAATTGCGCCGGAACATCTTCCACACTTGGAAAGCCATCTTGCTGACGGATAACGATTTGGCGTTCTAGGTGTGAATGTTTTCGCACACTTAAGAGCCTGCGACCCCATCGCAGCTCGTCCTGCTGGCATCACCCTGTCCCAGGTGTGATAAACTCTGCACACTTGGAAAACCATCTTGCTGACGGACAATGATTTGACGTTCTAGGTGTGAATATATTTGCACACTTAAGAGTCCGCGACCCCATCGCAGCTCGTCCTGCTGGCATCATCCTGTCCCAGGTATGATAAACTCTGCACACTTGGAAAGCCATCTTGCTGACGGACAATGATTTGACGTTCTAGGTGTGAATATATTTGCACAC
>OLWU01000221.1_pt1 | contig 14205 bp, 9 predicted proteins | sample 1673351 | NCBI WGS metagenome assembly OLWU01 (sample SAMEA103958109, study PRJEB25191) | human gut metagenome | biome: human-associated habitat [ENVO:00009003]; feature: intestine environment [ENVO:2100002]; material: feces | place: Germany | collected 2013/2015
CAGCGGAGCGTATGTAGCCATGTCCACAACGTCAGCGTTGCGCTCAAGGTCGGTCATGAAAGCAGCCTCGTAGAGCGAAGTCTCGAAGTGATTCCATTTCTTTCCCTTTCCGTGGCAGGCATATTCGCCGGCAAACACCTTCGGACCCTTGCGGTCATAGCCCTCATAGCGCAGACCGTGAGAGAGGAACCAATGCTCGTCGCGATAGAAATGCTCGTCCACGAGGTCAGCCTTCAGCTCCTTCATGGCCTTCCATCCCTTCTCAAACATCTCGCCCTCAGAGTCAGGACCCGATGTGCCGATAAGCTTGATGTTGGGATACTTCGCCTTGATGGCTTTCACGAAGGGGCGCAGACGCTCATCGAGTTTGCCAACGGCGACGTCAACACCACATGGGGCAAGAAGCGTGCGGAGATGGGACATCCCGCACCGTTCAACCTTAAGTTCCTCGCTGTCGGCAAACTCGATGAGGTCCAGACAGTCCTGAATGTAGGGCTGAAGATCCTTCACTGCCACGTGAGCTGATGGGTCGTTTTGATTCTGGAACTGGCAAGCCATACCCACGTTGAGCACGGGAAGAGGCTCAGCACCGATGTCCTCGGAAAGGAGGAAATACTCATAGAAGCCCAGTCCGTAACTCTGATAATAGTCAGGGAAGAGGCGATAGTTGAACGTTGAGAGCCAGCGGTTGCCGTTCAGAGGACGGTTCTCCACCGGTCCGATGGTGTTCTTCCATTGATAGCGCTGGTCCAGCGACGAACCCTCGACGATGCAACCGCCCGGGAAGCGGAATACGCCGGGATGGAGGTCGTAGAGAGCCTGTGCAAGGTCGCGGCGCATGCCGTTCTCGCGGTCTTTGAACGTGTGCTTCGGGAAGAGGCTCACGTGCTCCAGAGCCACGCCGTTCTTGCCCTTCAGCAAGAGTCGGAGATTGGCTTTCTGCACGGTCTTGGGCGATTTAAGTATGAGTTCATACTTCTTCCATTCGTTGCCGCTGACCTTCAGTTCGGCAGTGGCAAATTCCTGGTGCTCCTCCATAGTGCTCTCGTCCACGAGCGACACCTCCACGTTGGCGTCGCCGCTCACGGTTTTAGCCCAAACGGTGAAGCGATATTCCTCGTCCTTCTCGATGCCGATGCCGAAGTAGCCTTCGTTCTGCAGACCGGTAGCCGTATCGTTATGGCCGGAATAGTTGAGCACCACGTAGTGAGGACAACGCTCGAAGGGTCCGTCGTTCTTCACTTCGAACTTGCCGAAAGCCTTCCAGCCCATAAGAGCATCAGGAAATTCGAACGAGCGGTTCTTCACCAGCTCGCCGTACAGTCCGCCGTCGGCAGCATAATTGATATCTTCGAAGAAGATGCCGTACATGGTAGGCTGCACCGCCGCCCCCACCTTCTTGGTGTTCACGTCGAAAGTGTGGGGCTGAGCGTATGCTCCAAGCAGCGACGAGGCAGCTATGATGCACGACAGGAGTCGTTTCTTGTTCATATATTAATGTAAGGTTATCGAACTATCTATAGTTCAGTAAGTTTTAAAGCATTTCCTTCACCTGCTTGTATACATTCTCTGCGGTGAAGCCGAGTTTCTCGTCCAGAACCTTGTAGGGAGCAGAGAAGCCGAAGCTCTCCATACCCCATATCTTGCCGTTGTCGCCTACGAGACCCTCAAGGTTGACAGGCAGACCAGCTGTGAGACCGAACTTCTTGGCGTCCTTCGGCAGCACGCTCTCCTGATATTCCTTGCTCTGACGACGGAAGAGGCCCTCAGACGGAACGCTCACGATGCGAACCTTTACGCCGTCCTTGCGAAGAAGGGCAGCACCACCGACGAGAGTGGATACCTCCGAACCGGAAGCAAGCAGAATGACATCGTAGTCTGCATCCGAACCTGCCACTACGTAAGCGCCCTTGCGAGCCTGCTCGTAGTCGTTGCCCTCGGGAAGGCTCTCGATGTTCTGACGAGAGAGAACCATAGCGGTAGGTGTAGACATGTTCTCCATTGCCATAGCCCAGCAGACGGTTGTCTCCTCGGCATCAGCCGGACGGAAGACGCGGACAGAATCCTCACCCTTGTGGTTCTTGAGCTTCTCCATGAGGCGGATCTGAGCTTCCTGCTCCACCGGCTCGTGTGTAGGTCCGTCCTCACCGACGCGGAATGCGTCATGAGTCCAAATGAACTTCACGGGAACACCCATAAGGGCAGCCATGCGGACAGCCGGCTTCATATAGTCAGAGAATACGAAGAAGGTGCCACATGCCGGCACTACACCTCCGTGCAGATACATACCGATGCACATGCAAGCCATAGTAAGCTCCGAAACGCCAGCCTGGAAGAAGGCTCCGCTGAAGTCGTCCTTTGTAAGGTCGTGTGTCTTCTTGAGGAAGCCGTCGGTCTTGTCTGAGTTAGAGAGGTCGGCTGAAGAGCAAACCATGTTGGGCACCTGCTCTGCCAGTACGCCGAGGCAAGCTGCTGAAGCGGCACGAGTGGCTGAGCCTGGCTTCTGCTGAACAGCTGTCCAGTCCACCTTGGGAGCGTTGCCGCTGAACCATTCCTTCAGCTGTGCTGCCTTCTCAGGATTGGCAGCAGCCCATTCTGCCTCGTTCTTGCGACGTGCAGCCACGATGGTCTTCAGCTCTTCGCGACGGTTGGCATAGAGCTGCTGAACCTCCGGGAAGATAACGAAAGGATTCTCAGGGTCGCCACCAAGATGCTTGATGGTGTTCTCATACGACTTGCCGCCGAGAGGAGCACCGTGAGTCTTGATGCTGTGCTCGTAGCTTGAACCGTCCTCCTTCAATGCGCCCTTACCCATGATGGTGCGACCGATGATGAGCGTAGGACGCTTCTCTTCAGTCTGAGCCTCTACGAGAGCCTTGCGTATTTCGTCGGGATCGTTGCCGTTGATGGTTGTCACATTCCAGCCCCATGCCTCATACTTGGCAGCTGTGTCTTCCTTCATCACGACGTTACACTCTGTAGAAAGCTGTATTTCGTTAGAGTCGTAGAACATGATGAGGTTGTTGAGGCCGAGTACGCCAGCCAGACGACCGACACCCTGAGAGATTTCCTCCTCTACGCCACCGTCAGAGATGTAAGCGTAAATCTTGTGCTGCATCGGAGTCTTGCCGAGGCGAGCCTCAAGGAACTTCTCTGCAACGGCTGCACCTGCTGCGAAGGCATGACCCTGACCGAGCGGACCTGACGAGTTCTCGATGCCACGAACGATGTCGCGTTCGGGATGACCCGGTGTGGGCGAACCCCACTGACGGAACTCCTTCAATTCGTCGAGAGTGAACTTGCCCTGCATGGCAAGAGCCGAATAGAGCATGGCTGACATGTGACCCGGATCAAGATAGAAGCGGTCGCGACCGGTCCATTCAGGATCCTCAGGGTCGTAAACCATGAATTCTGAGAAGAGCACGTTGATGAAGTCGGCACCGCCCATTGCTCCACCCGGATGACCAGAGTTGGCTTTCTCTACCATTGATGCAGCCAGTATGCGAATGTTGTCGGCTGCTCTATACATAAGTTGTTTTGAGTTCATCTTGTTATTGTTATTTTTTGTTTGCTACAGCCGCCTGCTCGATGGCAAGACCAGCCTTATAGCTTTCTATATATGTGTCGAATCCAGCTACTTCCTCAGCAGTTGGTGCAATCTCGACACCCTTGTTGCCTGCGAATACGTGCTTGTCCAGATAGTCGGCGAGCGATTCGTTATCCTTATTGTTAATCATATATCCGGCGAGAAGGGCAATACCCCATGCTCCACCTTCTCCTGCAGTCTCCATTACGGAGATGGGTGAGTTGATGGCGGCAGCGAGTATGCGCTGACCGACGCCCGGTGTCTTGAACAGACCACCGTGACCGGTGATGCGGTCCACCTCCACATGCTCGTCCTTGAAAAGCACGTCATTGCCTATCTTCAGCACAGCAACGGCTGCATAGAGGTTGGTGCGGATGAAGTTGGCGAGGTTAAACTTGTCGCTTGCTGTGCGTACGAACATCGGACGACCCTCCTGCAGTCCTGTGATAGGCTCGCCAGAGAAATAGTTGTATGCGATGAGTCCGCCGCAGTCGGTGTCGCCTTCGAGAGCGTGATTGTAGAGCTTAGAGAAGACGTCGCCCATGTTTACGTCCACGCCGAGCAGGTTGGCATATTCCTTGAACAGCGATACCCATGCGTTGAGGTCTGACGTACAGTTGTTGCAATGTACCATAGCCACGGGGCTTCCGCAAGGAGTGGTAACCATGTCGATGGCCTCGTAAGGACGGCTCAGAGCCTTCTCAAGCACAATCATCGAGAACGATGAAGTGCCAGCCGAAACGTTACCGGTGCGCTTGCGGACGGCGTTGGTTGCCACCATGCCGGTGCCTGCGTCGCCTTCCGGCGGACAGAGCGGAGCGCCAGCCTGCAGATTGCCAGACGGATCGAGGAGTTTTGCGCCCTCCTCGGTCAGGTTGCCGGCGTTCTCGCCAGCGAGGAGCACCTTGGGAAGGATGTCCAGAATCTTCCATCCGAGGTCCTTTGATGCGATGAGGTTGTCAAACTTCTCCACCATTGTGGCGTCATAGTCGTTCGTTGTGGAGTCGATGGGGAGCATGCCTGAAGCGTCGCCGATGCCGAGCACGCGCTTACCGGTAAGCTTCCAGTGGACATATCCTGCGAGAGTGGTGAGGAAATTGATGTCCTTCACGTGCGACTCGCCGTCGATGATGGCTTCATACACGTGAGAAATGCTCCAGCGGAGAGGGATGTTAAAGTTGAAGAGCTTCGAAAGCTCGGCTGCTGCCTTGCCCGTATTGGTGTTACGCCATGTACGGAACGGCACCAGAATCTTCTCGTCTCTGCCGAAAGCCATGTAGCCGTGCATCATGGCACTGATGCCGATGCCGGCAAGTTCGGTTATCTCTTCATCGTACTGCTCCTTAACGTTCTTGCGAAGGTCAGCGTAGCAGTCCTGCAGTCCGTTCCAGATGTCGTCGATGCTGTAAGTCCATATTTTGCCCTCGTAGCGGTTTTCCCACTCGTGCGCACCCTGTGCTATCGGAGCGTTATGCTCGTCAATAAGCACAGCCTTGATGCGTGTGGAGCCAAACTCGATGCCAAGAACGGCACGACCGGACTTTATTGTATGTTTTGGATCTGTCATTTCTTTGTTGTCTTTTTTCGGTTGAGATTTCAGAGTTGAGAATTGAGAGTTATGATATGCTTTATTGCTTATAAATAATTGTTTAATTTAAATAGTAATCATAATTCTCAACTCTCAATCCTTAACTCTTAACTGATTTTATCTCAGCGCCTTGCCCAGCATGTAGTAGATCTCGTTGTTGCGGAGCTGCTGCTTGAAGCTGCTGATGGTGGTGTTCTTGTCGATGTTAACAAACTCGATGCCGAGGATTTCGCAGAAGTCCTCCCAGTACTCAGCTGTGATGTCGTAAGAGAATGCGCTGTGGTGTGTACCGCCGGCGAGAATCCATGCGCCTGCGCCAACCTCGAATGAAGGCTGCGGAACCCAGAGAGCTGAAGCAACGGGGAGCTTAGGCATTGCCTTCGGCTCGATGCACTCCACCTCGCTTGCGATAAGACGGAAACGGTTGCCGAGGTCAACTACTGTTGTCTTAACGCCCTTGCCGGTCTTTGATGTGAATACGAGACGAGCGGTCTGCGACTTGCGGATGCCGATGCCGAGGAAGTGAACCTCAAGCTTTGGCTTGTCTGTAGCGATAAGCGGACAAACCTCAAGCATGTGGCTCTGGAGGCTTGACGTGCGGTCCTCAGCGAAGTTGAGAGTGTAGTCCTCGAGGAATGAGCAACCCTTCTCCAAGCCCTGGTTCATTACCCAGAGTGTGCGATAGAGGCAAGCTGTCTTCCAGTCGCCCTCTGCACCGAAGCCATAGCCCTCTGCCATAAGGCGCTGTGAAGCGAGACCCGGAATCTGATCGAAGCCGCAGAAGTTAGGATCGTTTACGTCAGCATCGCCGAGGTCGTCGAAGTTGGTGGTGAATGCAAGGGCGTTCTCGTCCTTCAGTACGCGACGGAGAGCAATCTCAGCCTTTGCTGCGTTCTTCACCTTCTCCCAATATACTTCCTCACCAGACTCGTCAATCTTGATGGTGTATTCCTTCTTGTATTCCTCAACGAGAGCGTCAGCCTCTGCGTCTGTCACCTTCTTGAAGTAGTCCATGAGTGAAGAAACTGGATAGTAGTCAACATGGTAACCCATGCGCTGCTCGAACTCCACGCGGTCGCCGTCGGTAACGGCTACGTTGTTCATGTTCATACCGAACATGAGGCAGCGTACATTGTGAGCGTCAGCCACGCCGGCAGCTACACGTGCCCATGTGGCAATCTGCTTCTGAGCAGCCTCGCTCTTCCAGTAGCCAACAACCACCTTTCTCGGAACACGCATACGTGTGCAGATGTGTCCGAACTCGATGTCGCCGTGAGCCGACTGGTTGAGGTTCATGAAGTCCATATCTATAGTCTCCCAAGGGAGTTCTGCATTATACTGTGTATGGAAGTGGAGGAGCGGCTTCTTGAGAGCCTGCAGACCCTTAATCCACATCTTGGCAGGTGAGAAGGTGTGCATCCATGTGATGATACCGACGCACTTCTCGTCGTTGTTGGCAGCCTTCATCACGGTCTCCACCTCAACCGAAGAGTTGGCTGTACCCTTATACACCACCTTGATTGGGATGATGCCGCTGTTGTTGAGTCCCTCAACCATATCCTTTGAGTGACCGTCTACTATCTTAACTGTCTCGCCTCCGTAAAGAAGCTGTGCACCAGTTACAAACCAAATCTCGAAATTGTCAAATGCCTTAATCATATTTTTAGTTATTATTTTTAGTTGTTGTTTATTATTTGTTAGGGTAATTCTTACTTCTTCTTTTTCTGTCCGTAGTAAGCGTTGGGACCGTGCTTGCGGCTGAAATGCTTCTCCACGAGCAGCGGGTTCATTGTGGTATTGGGATTGACAGAGAACGACACGAATGCCATCTTTGCCACCTGCTCCATAACCACAGCGTTATAGACGGCGTTGTCGGCGTCTGTGCCCCAAGAGAAAGGACCGTGGTTCTTCACCAGAACGCCCGGAGTGTGGTCAGGATTGATGTTGTTGTCCTGGAATTTCTTTACTATCACGTTGCCGGTCTCCAACTCGTAGTTGCCTTTTACCTCAGCCTCCGTCATGTCGGGAGTGCAGGGGATGGAGTCGTGGAAGTAGTCGGCGTGTGTGGTGCCGATGTTGGGGATGTCCTTGCCGGCCTGAGCCCAGGCTGTAGCGTAGGTTGAGTGTGTATGAACCACACCGCCCACGTTAGGGAATGCGCGGTAGATGGCGAGGTGTGTGGGAGTGTCTGACGACGGGTTGAGGTCGCCCTCCACCACTTTGCCTGTCTCAAGGTCCACTACCACCATGTCATTTACGGTCATCTTGTCGTAGCTGACGCCCGAGGGCTTGATAACCACCAGTCCGCTTTCGCGGTCGATGCCAGACACGTTACCCCATGTGAATATCACGAGGTTGTGCTTCACCAAGTCAAGATTGGCTTGAAACACTTTTTCTTTGAGTGCGCTTAAATCTTTCATTTCTCTATGTAATGATTTGATTCTTTTTTACAGTTTAAAGTTCGGCTCTTCGTTGTAAGCCTTTTTGTTAAAGCGATACAGATAAGCACCGCGCTTGGATGTGAGTTTGTCGATGTGTTCGGTCTTCTCAATGAAGTCCATCTCCTTGATGCGCTTGCGGAAGTTACGCTTGTCGACTTCCTCACCGTTCACGGCCTCGTAGACCTTCTGGAGTTGCGAGAGGGTGAATAGTTCGGGCAGAAGATTGAAGCCTATCGGCTCGTGCGAAATCTTCTCCTGCATCATGCGACGCGCCTTAAGCACCATTTTGCGATGGTCGGAGAACATCTCGGGCAGTTGCTCGATGTTCACCCATGCCACATCGTGCTCCTGCTGCTGTGCCTGATCGTAGTCAGCCACATTTATCATCGAGTAATAGGCTATGGACACCACCCTGTTGCCTGGGTCGCGGCCTACATCGCCAAATGCCCCTACCTGCTTCATATATAGGTCTTTCAGTCCGGTCAATCCGTAGAGCACGCGCTTTGCGGCATCGTCCACACTTTCATTCTCGCCGACGAAACCACCGTACAGCGACCATTCGCCACGACCAGGATTCATCTTACGCTTGCCCATCAGGACTCGAAGCTCGCCCTCGTCGAAACCAAAGACTATACAGTCAACTGCCACAAACAGCTTGTCGTGTTCGTTATAGAAATTTTCCATGATCAATATATATTAAGTTTTAGATAGGGTTAGTTTTAGTTTTTACCAGAAATACCAGTAGAACGCGCCGCACAGACCTACTACGAGCAGTGTGCCGACGATATCCCATACGTTCCAGCTTGAGCGGATCATCTTGCGATAGTCAGTTGTGAAGGTGATGGCCTCAATCTGTTCCTTTGAAGGAGCCGGAGTGAAGCATGACACAACCACCATCATGGCGATGATGAAGACGAGCAACCAGCACTCGAAGATGAGCCAGTTGGTCTGCCAGAACCATGCTGTGCTGTCCCAGAAGGCGCCGTCCATAACAGCCTTGCCTGAGTCTGTAATGACATTGGTGATGAGACGGAGCATGCCGATGGCGAAACCGCCGATAAGTCCCCACTCACCTGCCTTAGGAGTGATGCGCTTTGAGAAGATACCAAGTGTGAATACTGCCACCATTGAAGGAGCAAGCAGCGACTGGATGCCCTGGAGATAAGTGTAGAGTGTGTCCATTGACATCATCACCGGCATCCAAGCCAGACCGAGCAACACCACTACTACTGTGGCTATACGTCCTACGAGCACGTAGTGAGCCTCGCTCATGCCCTTCTTCAGAGGCTTATAGAAGTCCTCGGTGAAGAGTGTGGCGCATGAATTGAAGAATGCTGCGAGTGAAGCTACGAGGGCGCAGACGAAACCGATGGTCACGATGCCCTTTATGCCGGTAGGCAGAACGTTCTTCACCATAACGGCGAAAGCTGCGTCAGTATTGAGCTGTCCTGCTGCATTGACGCCCATGTCGAAGCCTGAGCCAGCCTTGTGCTGAAGAGCTATGGCTATCATACCCGGAATGAGGAACATGAAGCAGGGGAGAATCTTGAAGAAACCGGCAGCGATGGTGCCGCGGCGTGCACGTGCAATGACCTTGGCGTTGTCCTCGCCGGGCTGCTGTCCGAGCACACGCTGTACGATGTGCTGGTCAGTACACCAATACCAGAAGCCGATGATGGATGCTCCGAGGAACACCACGTAACCGGGATATTCAGGATACATCGGGTCGCCCTGATCAGTATGGAACATGTGGTTGATGCCGTAGCCGTCGTGCATGGCGCGGGCATTGTCCATCATTGCTGACCATCCTGCAACGATGCTGCCGTCGCCCAACATGTTGAGTCCGAGGAAGAGCACGAGGAACGAGCCGATGATAAGGATAGGAGTCTGGATGGAAGAGAGGGTCATCACGCCCTTCATGCCGCCGAAGACGGTGAACACGGCTGTGATGGCAATCAGACCGATGGCTCCGTACCAGAACGGTATGCCGAGGAGGAACTCGAAGAAGATGCCGCCCGTAAACGCTGTGACGCTAACCTTTGTAAGTACGTAAGCCACGAGGGTGATGATGGACAGCCATGAGCCGGTGCGATGCGTGTAACGGAACTTCAGGAAGTCAGGCATAGTGATGATCTTGCCCAGCTTGTTGTTAAGCAACTGATAGAACGGTACGAACAGCCATCCGAGGAACAGAATCATCCAACCCTGCATCTCCCAGTGTGCCATACCTACGCCGTCCTTGGCTCCGGTTCCTGCCAGACCTACGAGGTGCTCCGAACCGATGTTGGCGGCGAAGATTGCCATACCTATTACGTACCAAGGCTCGCCCTTGCCGAAGAGATAGTCTGACGAGCTTTCGCCCTTAGAAGCTTTCTTATCTTTCATGATGGCGCGCCATACCGCCCATATCACTCCGAGCAGACCTACTACGAGGACAGCCCAGTCGAGCCATGCAAATTCGTGTGAGTTTAAGTTCATTTTTATTTGGGTTTTTATTTTATTGTTATTGGGTTTGTTCCCTTTATTGTTTATTTCTTATATATTGATTGTTGTCCACTCCAGCTGATTGATATCCTGCTGCTTATTATCACTACTGCTATTACTAATCTAATCCGTATATGTTATACTACTACGATCTATAAACGATATTTAACCTTTGTCTTTCTGTAACAACTCTATATGTATTCGATTTTTGTCTTACAACTATTTATGTTTTTCGGCATCGTCATCACGACGTTGCCTTATTTCCAACTAAACTCGTTAAATATCAATAGCTTTATGTGGACAACAATGTTATGCTTTTTATTTGTCCGCCCCTCTTACTTATCCGTTGAGAAGTCGCCGGTCCAGAAGCGGTAAGCCACGTGGCTGTAATACTTCTCGCCTGGCTTGAGGTAAGGCGACGGCCAGTTGTGCTTGTTGGGCGAGTCGGGATATTTCTGGCTCTCCAGACAAACCGACACGTGCTTCGGATATTTGATGCCGTGCTTGCAGCTTACGCCAGTTCCCTGGAAGTTGCCAGTATAGACCTGAACGCCCGGCTCGTTGGTATACATCGAGAGACCAATCTTTGTCAGCGGCGACCAGAGCACAGCGCAAACCTTCGTGTCGTCGCCCTTGCCGTCCTTGTATGTGTTGAGACACCAGTTGTGGTCGTAGCCTTTTCCCCAAACCAGCTGATCGTAGTCCGCGTCAATGTCCCCCCCCATGGGCTTTTCCGCTGTGAAATCCATGGGGGTGCCCGCAACCGGGTCAATCGTACCGAAGGGGCAGCTGTTTTCATCCGCCCGGGTATAGTTTTTCGCCCAAAGGCGCAGAGTGTGGTTCAGCACGTCCCCGCTTCCGGCCAGATTGAAATAGCTGTGGTTGGTCAGGTTGATGGGGGTCGCCGCATCCGTCACTGCGTGGTAGCGGATGGTGAGCGTGTTGTCCTCCTCCAGGATGTACTGCACCTGAGCGTCCACAGTGCCGGGCATATCGTCCTCCCCGGCCGGGCTGTGGTAACGCAGAATCAGACGGTCGCCGCCCACGGCCCAGTCCGCCTGCATGGGGCGGCTGCCCCACGGGCCATGGTTGTGGTTCGGGCCGTTGTTCACCTGCAGATGGTGTTCCACCCCATCCAGCGAGAATACGGCGCGCTCAATGCGGTTGGCATACCGTCCCACAAAGGCGCCAAGGCTCTGGGTATCCGCCTCGTATTCGGCCAGCGTGTCAAAGCCAAGCACCACGTCCACCAGGCGCCCATTTCGGTCCGGCACACGAATCGACGTGATCCGGCCGCCCCAGTCCAGGCATTTCACCTGCATTCCGCGGGCATTTTCCAGGGTATATTCGGTCACGGCATGGCCATCGGCGGTCACGCCATAAGGGCGGGCAACTACCATATAGCAGCCTCCTGTTCATCTTAGAATATGGCTCTGCCGCAGCCCAATCGACTGCGGCAGAAGCTTTTTCGGTTATTTTCTGCGCGGCCGCGGTGCTTCACCGCAGCATTTACGCCGCCTCGGCCGCAGAACCGCCGCCGGAACTTACTTGTTCAGGCTCAGAATGGCGTTCTTCACCCGCTCGGCCGCAATCTTGGTCTTTTCGGCATTGCCGAACGCGGTCAGGCGGAAGAAGCCCTCGCCGCAGCTGCCGAAGCCCACGCCGGGGGTACCCACCACGCCGGTGGTCTCCAGCAGCCAGTCGAAGAAGGTCCAACTGTCCATGCCGCCGGGGCACTTCATCCAGATGTAGGGACTGTTCTTGCCGCCGCAGTACCACACGTCGCACTCATCCAGCGCGCCGGCGATTACCTTGGCGTTGGCACGGTAGTAATCCAGGTTGTGCTGGATCTCCGCCATGCCGTCCTCCGTGAACACGGCGGCCGCGCCGCGCTGCACAATGTAGGGCACGCCGTTGAACTTGGTGGTCTGGCGGCGCAGCCACATCTTGTTGGGGCTCATGCCCTCGCGCTCAATGGCCATGGGCACCACGGTGTAGCCGCAGCGGGTACCGGTGAAGCCGGCGATCTTGGAGAAGCTGCAGAACTCAATGGCACACTCCTTGGCACCCTCGATCTCGAAGATGCTGCGGGGCAGGGCGGGGTCGGTCACAAAGCACTCGTAGGCGGCGTCAAACAGCAGAATGGCGTCATTCTTGCGGGCATACGCCACCCACTGAGCCAGCTGCTCGCGGGTGTACACCGCGCCGGTGGGGTTGTTGGGGCTGCACAGATAAATGATGTCGGCCTTTACGCTGTCATCCGGCATGGGCAAAAAGCCGTTCTCCTCGTTGGCCGGGGCATACAGCACCTTGCGGCCCGCCATCACGTTGGTGTCCACATACACGGGATAAACGGGGTCGGGCACCAGCACCACATTGTCCTGATCGAACAGATCCAGAATGTTGCCCAGGTCGCTCTTTGCGCCGTCGCTCACAAAGATCTCATTGGGATCCAGCTGCACGCCATGGCCGGCATAGTACTTGGCAATGGCTTCCTGAAGAAAAGCATAACCCTGCTCGGGGCCGTAGCCGCGGAAGGTCTCGGCTTTGCCCATCTCGTCCACCGCACCGTGCAGCGCCTTGATGACCGCGCCCGCCAAAGGCAGCGTCACATCGCCGATGCTCAGCTTGATCATCTCCCGGTCGGGGTACTTCTTCTGGAAATCCGCCGCCTTCTTGGCCACGGTGCTGAAGAGGTAGCTCTGGGAAATCTCCTCGTAATGATGGTTCATTTTCATTGGTTGGTTCCTCGCTTTCCAAATCATCCAACAGGGCCTTACATCGGTAGCGCCGCTTTCCCATCGGCAGCCGAGCAAAGCACAGGGAAGCATTTACCTTTTTAATACCGTATTCAGTATAACACAAAAGTGCCCCTGCAAAAAGCATCTTTTGCCCTTTCGGTCCGTCATACCTCCACGTCACCCTCATAGGCGGTTTCAGCCGGGCCGGTCATCAGAATGCCCTCATCGGTTACACGGATTGTCAGGGTGCCGCCGCGCAGCTGCACCTGCACATTGCTCCCCTTTTCACACACACCTAAAGCGCACATGGCCGCCACGGCCGCGCAGGTGCCGGTGCCGCAGGCCAGCGTCTCGCCGCTGCCGCGCTCCCACACACGCATACGCAGCTGGGTGGGGTTGAGCACCTGAATAAATTCGGTGTTCACCCGATCCGGGAAGGCGACATGGTGCTCAAAACTGGGGCCGATCTTTTCCAGATCCAGGTCGTCCACATTGTCCACCCGGGTCACGCAGTGGGGGTTGCCCATGGAAACACAGGTCACGGTCCAGTCTTTTCCGTCCACGTTCAGGGTGCGGCCCACCACCGGGCCATCACCCAGGCCCCGGCAGGGGATCTGCTCGGGCAAAAAGCGCGCCTTGCCCATCTCCACCTGCCACCGGCCGTCCCCCTGCCAGCGCAGCAGCTTTACGCCGTCGTCCGTGTCAATGTGCAGCACTTCTTTTTCGCAGCCGTGGTCGCGCAGCCACTGGGCCACGCAGCGAATGCCGTTGCCGCACATAACCCCCCGGCTTCCGTCCGCGTTGAACATCTCCATGCGGGCATCCGCGCCGGGGGTAACGGGCGCACTGATGCAAATCACGCCATCCGCCCCGATGGACAGGTGCCGACGGGACAGCCGTCTTGCCAGTTCTGGAATATCATCCCGCAGGCCGCCGCGCTGGTCCAGATAAATATAATCGTTGCCGCAGCCATGCATTTTTGTAAAATCCAGTTTTCCCATAGCAAGTGTCCTCCCGTTCCGAATCTCCCATACATTCCAGCGGGCCGCGCCCGCTCAACAGCCGCCTTCGTACATGCGCAGGATGGCCTGGGCCACTTCCCGGCGCGTACGGCGGGAATCCATGGCCTCCCGCTCAATGTATCTGTGCGCCTCCGGCTCTGTCATTTTAAGCTGTTCTATCAAAAGGCATTTTGCCCTGTTTACTATTCGGATTTCTTCGATTTTTTCTTCGACCGAGGCGTTTTTCTTTTCCATTATCCTCAGTCGCTCTCTCGTTGAGCAAAGCATCTGAACGGATTGCATTATCATAGACGGCGAGGTGGGCTTGGATATTGTCAGAACACCGTATTGCATTACCTTTGAC
>OLWU01000228.1_pt1 | contig 13953 bp, 11 predicted proteins | sample 1673351 | NCBI WGS metagenome assembly OLWU01 (sample SAMEA103958109, study PRJEB25191) | human gut metagenome | biome: human-associated habitat [ENVO:00009003]; feature: intestine environment [ENVO:2100002]; material: feces | place: Germany | collected 2013/2015
GCTTTCTAATTTGTGAGTTTTCGGACAGTCTCCCCCATAATTGAGGAGGGTGCTTTGAGGGTGCAAAGGTATAAAAAAAATACGAAAACGAGCAAAAAGTCTACAATATGTATATTGTTTCGTCTCCGCAAATATTGCGTACCTTCAGGCGCAGAGGCTTTGCGTCTGAGGTTATGGTAGAGTCCCAAGGCTGTCTTGTCTTCGTGCCGTTGAGGGTCACTGTGCCCGTCTTTTCTATCTTCACTTCAGCGTCGCTATGCCACGGTGCGTCCTTTTGTGCATTGGTGCAGTCCACAGAAAGCCACTCTATACACTCCAGTCCTTCGTCGCTAATCTCTATTCGCTTGAACGACGATTTCTTGCCATCTGCCTTTTTCTTGTTATGTTGCTGTTCTCCTTTCAGATTAAACTCCAAAACCTTATTCATGACATAGTCGCTATGGAATGTCAGCATCTTCAGCTGCCACTTTGCGAAGAGTTCTGCCTGCACCTGCGAGAGCGTCCATGTGGCTTCATCTTCAGTCACCACATCATCGAGCACCTGCTTCAGGTCGCGCAGTTCTATCTCTATGTCAGTCTGCGTGTTCTCGTCGTGTATGAACTGGCGCAGAGCCTCCATATCTTCCACGTCGATGTAATATACTATCACCTGCTTCACCTCATTGCTAAGGTCGGGCAATGCCTCACGTATAATATGGTTTAGCTCTGTTTTGTCCATCACGCGGCTGCTGCTGTCCAGCAAGTTTGGCAGATAAACGGGCATCTGTCCTTTCTGACTGTCGTGTATGCTGCCAGCCCAGAATCGCTTGTCCAGACTGGTGTCCGTGTTCAGACCTGTGATAAGGCTTGCCAGTTTGTCCATTGTCTGCACAGGATTGCAGAAGAGCCTTACGCCGTCTCTCACTCTCATCATAGTGAACTCAGCTCCTGCGCTTACCAAGCGGTCGCGCGCCGTCTGGATGCTGTTGATGTTAGCGTCGCCATGAACAAACTTACGGCCGAGCTTATGGGCCACTGCTGCCGCTACACCGCTACCTCCAAAGAAATCAGCCACAACCATTCCTTCATTGCTGGAGGCTTTGATTATACGCTCAAGAAGAGCTTCGGGCTTTTGAGTGGAGTAATCAAGAGGCTCCTCCTTATCTGCAGGTTGAAGCATTGATAATCTCCATACGTCATCTATCGTTTTTTCATCCGTTTCTATGTAAATAACTTTGCCATTATCATCCTTTGCATTAACCAATTTTTGAGTTTCTTTATCCCAAATTCTTTTTATCTGCTTTACTGTTTCTTCTCTTTTTTCTTTTATTTGTTTATAAAAAAAGACATCAGACTTGGAATAGAAATAAATAGAATCATGATTTGAAGCAAAACGATTTACATTTCCTTGCATTTTATTGTAATAATGCCAAATTATCTCATTTCTGAAATTCTCCTCTCCGAATATCTCATCCATAAGAATCTTCACATAATGTCCGATATGATAGTCAAGGTGGACATATATACTTGCCGTATCGCTCATTACCGCCTTAATTGCCATCAGATTCTCATACATCCAGTTAAGATAGCGTTCCTTATCCCAAATGTCTCCATACATTTTCTCCTCGAACGCCATCATATCGCTGTTGTCGAGTTGCTGTTCTGCCTCCGTGATGGCTTTCTGCACAAGCGGATTGCGACGGATGTATATCTTCTTGGCGTAGTCTGCACCCGAAGCGAAGGGCGGATCTATGTAAACAAGGTCCACCTCTATGCCCTTGTCCTTCAGATAGGCACATGTGGAAAGACACTCACCGTGCATGACGATGTTGCCCTCAGCATTTTTGCCTACTGTTTCGCTCTCAGCCACTTCATAAATGGGCATTCCGCGCTCTATTCGGCTTATCACCTTATCATTGTCCTTATAGTAGAGCATACGCTTGGTCCGGGCAAAGCAGTCGAGGCGTGCTTGTCCTTCGAGGGGTTCGGTATTGTATGGTATGTATCTTATTGCCATTCTGTTGCTTAATTGAAAAATTCGTTTATCATTTCTATTGTTTTCTTCACTCGCGCCTCATGACCGTCCGTGTCTTTCAGATAGAGGAAGCTAAAGCGTTTTCTTCCGTACTGCTCGTTGTTCTTGGGCACGAATGTCTCTTCCATAAACTTCAGTCTGTCCTTAAACTTCGGTGCATAGCCTTCACCCTTGGTCTCGATGATGCAGATGCGGTCGATGTCGCCTTCCGGCGTGCGGCTCACGATGAGAAAGTCGGGCACGTACAGTCCGTCATACATCCAGTGTCCGCTTGCCGTCTTGCGGTACGTTCGTATCTTGAATTCGGTGAGCATGTCGTCACCGTTGAAATAGTATTCGAGACGGCGGTCTTTCATCACCACAAGCAGAGCACTTGTGAAATACTCCAGTTCGAGGCTGCTGTCAAAGCGATAAGGCAGATACTGATAAGTCTGCAAGCGCTCTGGATGAGGGTCTTTGGGCAGCTTCGACTCCAGTCCTGCCATAGCTGCCTCCACAGCCTCTTGCGGAATGCCCGGAATCTGCTTCATGCTCTCTATCATCTCCAGATCCTTAGGCTGAAGCTGGCCCTTTTCGGGATGTGCGTCCCAGTCAAGAATCTCCTTCACGTCCTCTTCCTTAGGATACACCAGGCTCAGGTCGGCTACGTTGAAAGGCTTGACATGTTCGAGCGACAATATGCTTGCCTCATCAGGCACCACCTCCTCCACGATGGTGAAGGAGCGCTTTGGCACAAAGGCTTGGCGTATCATCGAGCGAATCTGGTGATGAGCGTATTCTTCATTGCCATTGGTCTTGTCGTATATGGCTCTGAGCTGCGCCTCATGCTCCATGAGCTGTGGCATGGAGAGTGTGCCGAACGACTCACGCACAATAAGGTGTAGCCACCATCTGAACGAATGGTGCTCGTTGCTGGCAGTGTTCATCTCGTCATAGCCAGTCACCTTACCCTCCATATCCTGTATGGTTATCAATGCCTTGTCCGTTTTGCTGAGAAGAGCGGGGTCAGCAAGACGTGCCGCTGTGTCGGGTTGCGTATCCTTTACGATGGTGTTGTACTGCACACGTATCTGATAGAAACTGATGGCAGGCACTTCCTTACGTGCGAACCGCTCCATGCGTCGTGCCGCCACGGGCGGCTTGCTGCTGAAGTCGCTTAGCGTGATGTTCTGCTGCTGCTTCAGTTCCTTGTTGAGCTTGTCGGCATTGGTCTTGTTGAGCCACACCAATGCCGTCTCTTGTTCTCCCCTTACCACTTGTCGCAGACAACGGCATGTGGTCTGTAGCACCATGTTGTTGGGGCATGCTTTCTCGTGCGGCAGTATTACGCCCGTAAGACTCTTACAGTCCCATCCCTCCTTGCCTATCTGCGCCAGTAACACTATGCGCACTTTGCTAAGGGGCGATGACAACGAGGCAAACGCTGCCTCAGAGCCTTCTGGCTCAGGATGTTCCTTGTTGCCCTTATGACGGCGCAGGACGGCCTCCGCAGGATTAAGCCCATACTCCGTCACTATCTGTGCCACAAGCGGATATATAGTGTCTTCGAGTGTGGCTATCTGTCCGCAATAGACAGCGAGCTTGGCACATGTGCCGTCAGCATATACGGTGTCCTTATACTTGTTAAGAAACTCACGCACTCCGCTCTGCACTATCTCCTCTGACGACACGTCCACGTGCTTCACTTCGGGACGCTTCAGGAAATTGTCAATGCCTTCCATAAGCGGATAGTAATACACCACGTTGCTGATATTTGTGTTCTTAATGGTGAAGCTGCCTCCAATGACGGTCTTTTCGGCTTTGTCCAGATAAGGCGTACCGGAGAAGCCCAAGACATTACAGAAGCTGTGGCTCGCTGTGGCCCAGTCGGTCACCACCTTACGCAGCTTGATGTCGCCGTCTGTGGCATGATGAACCTCATCTATGAATACGGCAAGATGAGGTATCTTGCCTATTACTGAGCGCAGCTCATTTGCTATCTCAATCTTCTTCATCTCCTCATGCGAGAAAGCCGACGCATCAACAGCCGACGCTTCCATGCGGTCCAGAATCACCTTCTCCGCATTGGTAAGCGCCACGATGCCCATCACTTCACGTCCATACAGATGGGTGTTGATTTTCTGCGCGTTGGGGTTGCGCACGGCATTGCTTTTGCTGGCAGACTTCTGCTCGTCGAGCACCTCAAACTGTATCAGACGCTTAAGCTTCTGAGCTTCCGTTTCCGAAAAAATCCATGACGGATTAAACTCACGGATGTTCTTCAGACTTGGTATGATGCTTGACTTCAGGGCTGAAGGGGCAAGTATGAGGAAGTTGTGTGCCCATACCGGATTGTCCGGTTCGTTCTGCGCGAAGTAGAGGTCGATGTAGATAAAGGCTGCCATCAAGAAGGTCTTGCCGGCACCCATAGGAAGAGAGAAGAGATAGTCGGTATAGGTGACACCATAGAAGATGTCGAGCAGGGTCTGCTCATAATCTATCTCGGTGGCATGATGACGGATAAACTTCTCCAACTCGGGAGCAATCTGTCTGCCGTTCTTGTCCTTCAGGCATGAGTACTGAAAAAGGGCAAGCGCCGCCTTATTGGTCTCGAGCACATGACGTGTCTCGACCGTCAGCTCCTTTGTGCTTGTCTCCGTATCATTGAAATATCCCTCCACAAAGAGTCGGTAGAGAGGCTTACCCTTGCAGGCTATCTTCAGATAAAGGTATGTTCTGATGGCATCAATCTGGGCATCACGCATCATACCTCGCTGCTCAATGTACTGGAGCATAGGACGTACGGTGCAATCTGCTGATTGCAACCACTCGTTACGTTTCTTTCTTATAAGTTCGTAGAACATTCTATTGTCTTTTGCGATTCTTGAATTAGCTTACAAAAGTAACGTTTTCATTTGAAAGCAAAGAATCAAACCTTACATTTATTAACTAAAAGCATCGTAAATCGATCGTAACAAGCTAATGTAACAAAAGAAGTGAGACCTCGTCACAATCGTAACAAGACCTCACTTCATTTGTGGACAGCCCACCATAGGAGCTGGATAACATTATATTAGAGAGACTGTTGGCTTTATTTACAGCCACCACAGCCCTGCTTCTGCTCTGCCTTCTTGCACTTCACCTCGCAGTTCTGCACTGCCTTCTTACACTTCATCTCGCAGTTCTGCTCTGCCTTCTTGCACTTCACCGCGCAGTTCTGCTTTGCCTTCTTACACTTCACCTCGCAGTTCTGCTCTGCCTTCTTGCACTTCACCGCGCAGTTTAGCTTCTTCTCACCCTGCTTGCAGCAGCCTGCTTTCTTCTCGCCCTGCTTGCAGCAGCCCAGCTTCTTATCACACGGCATGACGGCGTTGTCCACAGCGCCTAATGTCTTGACGCTCTGTGCGGATGCCGCCATAGCGGTGAGCATCATCACAAGCATTAACAATGTCTTTCTCATAATCTTTTTGCTTTTTGTTTTACTACTTGTATTCTTTATACTTTACTTCCGCAAAAATACACAAAAAGCCCGACATACAAACAAACCATATCATTATATACCGTAAAATTAACTTTTAATAAATACTAACGGACAAACAATCTCATTTTTTATTGTTACTTTTGCCAACAAATAAAAAACAATAAAAGACATGAAAATTATGAGGACAATTCTATCACTTGCAGCATGTGCCATAGTGGCGCTCGCTGCATGCGCACAGAGTAAGGAAGGAACAGAATATAACGTAAGCGGACAGTGTAATAACGCCGCAAAGGTGTATATCATCGAAATGGGCAGCAGACAGGCTCAAGCCATCGACAGCGCCACTGTGACGGACGGTAAGTTCAGTATGAAGGGCACGGCGGAAAAGGACGCGTTGCTCGGCATCACAGCCACGAAGAACGACTACAGCGTGTTCTTCAATGACGGCACTCCCGTAACCATCGACATGGCAACGAAGATACTGAAGGGCTCTGACCTTAACACACGCCTCAACGGATATGACCGCGAGCTGGACGCCATCTCCTCACAGACAGCTCCTCTATATATGCAGTACAGCGAGGCGCAGGAGGCTGGCAAAAGCAAGGAAGAGCTGGAGAAACTCGCTGCCGAACTGACGCCGAAGCTGGAAGCTCTCTCTAACCAGCTCGTGAAGCGCGTAAAGGAGATTGTGAATGAAAACAAGGACAACCTCATCCCCGCCGCTTTCATCAATAACATCGTGTACGACCTGGAATATCCTGAACTGAAGGAGGTGCTCGACCCGAAACGTGCATACGCTTCTCACCCGGCGCTCGCTGGTGCAAGACAGTATCTCGCTGCTCTTGCAAAGAAGGCAGGCATCATCGGACAGCCGTTCATTGACATCACCGAGAACGACATGGACGGCAATCCGCACAAGCTCTCCGAATATTGCGGTAAGGGCAACTACGTGCTCATCGACTTCTGGGCAAGCTGGTGCGGACCGTGCCGCGCCGAGATGCCGAACGTGAAGGCTGCGTACGACAAGTATAAGAGCAAAGGATTCAACGTAGTGGGACTGTCGTTCGACAACAGCCTGGAGAAATGGAAGAAGGCTGTGGACGACATGCAGCTCGGATGGGTGCACCTCTCTGACCTCCAGGGATGGAAGACTCTCGCAGGACAGACCTACGGCATCAACTCTATCCCTGCCAGCTACCTCGTTGACCCGAGCGGCAAGATCATCGCCGCCGACCTCCGCGGTGAGAAGCTCATGGAGAAGCTGAAAGAAATCTACGGATTCTAATAAGGAATTAGGAGGTACGGCTTCGAGCCGTACCTCCTGTTATATATAAGGAAGGAAGAAAAAAGGACATAAATGGATAACAAGAAAGCTACACTCGAATTAGGAACCAAGCCTGTCGGCAAACTCTTAGTGCAATATGCCCTACCAGCCATCATAGCGATGACGGCATCCTCGCTCTACAACATGATAGACAGCATATTCATCGGACAGGGTTGCGGACCTCTGGCCATCAGCGGACTGGCCATAACATTCCCGTTCCAGAACCTTGCAGCTGCCTTCGGAGCCGGCGTAGGAGTCGGAGCCGCGACGTGCATCTCAGTAAAACTGGGACAGAAAGACTATGCCACGGCACAACGAATCTTCGGCATCAACATCACGCTGAACCTTCTGGTGGGCATCGTCTTCAGCATCGTTACGCTTTCTTTCCTCAATCCTATCCTCCTCTTCTTCGGAGCCAGCAAGGACACGCTGCCTTACGCAAGAGAATACATGGAGGTGATACTCGCCGGAAACGTCATCCAGCAGATGTTCTTCGGACTGAACGCTGTGCTGCGTGCTGCCAGCAAGCCAAAGCACGCCATGGGAGCGTCCATGCTCTCCGTGCTCCTCAACGTCATCCTCGCCCCCATCTTCATCTGGCCCTTGGGCATGGGCATCCGTGGAGCCGCTTGGGCTACGGTGATATCGCAGTCGGTGGCGCTGGCTTGGCAATGCCGACTCTTCAGCAACAAGAATGAGATAATGCACTTCCGACGTGGCATCTACCGTCCGGAGTCACAAATCGTAAAAAACATCTTCGCCATTGGCATGTCACCTTTCGCCATGAACGTGTGCGCCTGCATCGTCGTGATATTCATCAACACCGGACTGCAGAAGTACGGCGGTGACATGGCAGTGGGCGCTTACGGCATCGCCAACAAGATGGCTTTCATATTCATCATGATAAACATGGGCGTCAATCAGGGAATGTTCCCCATCACGGGATACAACTACGGTGCACGCCGATACGACCGTCTGCTCCGACTGCTCAAGTACGGACTGTGCACAGGATTCAGCATCACCACGTTCGGCTTTATCCTCGTCCACCTGTTCCCTTACCAGTGCGCACGCCTCTTCACCACCGACGCCACGCTCATCAGCATATCCATCAGAGCCATACAGATAAACATGCTCGCCTTCCCGCTCGTAGGCATTCAGATGATGACGACGGGCTTCTTCCAAGGCATCGGAAAGGCGAAGATAAGCATGCTGCTCTCGCTCTCCAGACAGATGCTATTCCTGCTGCCTCTGCTCATCGTCCTGCCACGCTTCGTAGGACTGGACGGCATCTGGATTTCGCTGCCTATAGCCGACACCACAGCGTCTATACTCGCCACTATAATCCTGATACGGTATGTGCGCAAGTTCCGCACGATGGCAAGCGCGAAGGCATAGCCCCACAATAATAAGGAACTATAACAAGAAACACCACATAATATGCAAAACGACAATATCATTATATGCATCGGACGACAGCTCGGCAGCGGCGGACACGTCGTGGCAAAGAAGATAGCGGAGGTGTTCGGATGCAAGCTCTACGACAAGGAGATACTCAACCTTGCGGCACGCGAAAGCGGATTCTGCGAGGAATGCTTCGAGAAGAACGACGAGAAGAAGGGATTTCTGGACCTCATGTTCCATGTGCACGTGCCCTTCATCTCAGACAATGCCTTCTACGATAACGAGATGTCGCAGGAGAATCTTTTCCGCATACAGAGCGACGCCATCCGCAAGGCGGCTGAGGAAGGACCATGCGTCTTCGTGGGACGATGCGCTGAATATGTGCTCCGCGAACAAAAGAACCTCGTCAGCATCTTCATCACGGCGGACATCGATGAGCGCATAGCGCAGATACGCCAGCGCCACGACTGTACGGAAGAGGAGGCACGAAAGATAATAGAGAATCAGGAGAAGGGACGCTCGTCATACTATAACTACTATACGGGCAAGACATGGGGAAAGAGCGAAAGCTATGATCTCTGCATCAACTCGTCCCGACTGGGAATGGACGGCACAACCGAACTTGCCGTCAGCTTCATAAGGAAAGTTCTGGAAAGGAAGGCTGCGGAATGAAGACCATCGGCATTATCAGCGACACCCACTCTTTCTGGGACGACAAGTATCTGACTTACTTCGAGCCATGTGACGAGATATGGCACGCCGGCGACATCTGCTCCCCATTCCTTGCGGAGCGCCTCGCCGAGTTCAGACCTCTGCGCGCCGTCTGCGGCAACTGCGACGGCGGCGACCTCCGTATGATGTATCCCGAAGTGCTGCGCTTCAAGTGTGAGGACGTGGACGTTCTGATGAAGCACATCGGAGGATACCCCGGCAAGTACGATGCAAGCATCAGAAAACAGATTTACGAACGTCCGCCCAAACTCTTCATAAGCGGACATTCACATATTCTGAAGATCATGAACGACAAGGAGCAGGGACTCCTTCACATCAATCCCGGAGCGGCAGGACTGCAGGGATGGCAGAAAGAACGTACCATCGTCAGACTGACCATCGACGGCGACAAATTCAAGGACTGCGAAGTGATAACACTCGCCGATCCGCGCAAAAACAAATAATAGAAAAACACTTTTAACACGCTAAAGAGCTATAAAGACATTATGAAAATCGGATTGTTTATTCCATGTTACGTCGATGCTTTGTATCCGGAAGTGGGAGTGGCTACCTACAAACTCCTGACAAGCCTCGGACTCGACGTAACCTACCCTCTCAAGCAGACTTGCTGCAGACAGCCAATGGCAAACGCCGGCTTTGAGAAGATGGCTACGGACATCTCACGCCACTTCGACGATCTCTTCAAGGAGTTCGACTATGTGGTGGCACCGTCGGCATCGTGCGCAGCCTTTGTCAAGCTTTATCATCCACGACTTGCCAAAGGCAATCACGAATGCCTCACGTCAAAGAAGATTATGGACGTGGTGGAGTTTCTGCATGACGTCGTGAAACCGACAAGCCTCAAGGCTCACTTCCCACACATCGTCAGCGTACATAACTCGTGTCACGGCGTGCGCGAACTGGGACTGTCGTCGCCGTCAGAAAGACAGGTGCCGCAGTTCAACAAGATTATCGACCTCCTCCAACTCGTTGACGGCATCACCATCCGTGAGCCGGAGCGTAAGGACGAGTGCTGCGGCTTCGGAGGAATGTTCTCCGTGGAGGAGCCGGACGTGTCGAAGCGCATGGGAGAGGACAAGATTGAACGTCACATGGCTACGGGAGCGGAATACATCACCGGCCCTGACTCGTCATGCCTTATGCACATGCAGGGCATTGCAAAGAAGGAGAACAAGCCTATTAAGTTCATACACGTGGTAGAGATATTAGCAGCAGGACTATGAGCACACTACATTCCGAAGCGGCACGACGCTTCAACGAAAACAGAGAAAAGACCTCTTGGCACGACGCCACCTTCTGGTCATTAAGACAAAAACGCGACAACACGGCGTCAGGGTTGCCAGAATGGGAGGAGCTGCGCGAACATGCCAGCCAGATAAAGCAGCACACCGTAACTCACTTGGCTGACTACCTGGAGGAGTTCAGCACGCAGCTGGAGAGCCGTGGCGTCATTGTGCATTGGGCTAAGGACGCAGCCGACTTCAATAACATCGTGCTCGACATACTGCAGAGTCACGGCGTAAAGAAGATGGTAAAGAGCAAGTCGATGCTTACCGAGGAGTGTGCCATGAACCCGTTCCTCGAGAGTCATGGCATCGACGTGGTGGAAACCGACCTCGGCGAACGCATCCTACAACTCCTCCATCAGAAGCCGAGCCACATCGTCATGCCTGCCATACACCTCAAGAGAGAAGAGGTGGGAGAGATGTTCGAGGAGAAGGGCATAAGCAAGGAGAAAGGCAATTATGACCCGACCTATCTGACAAGATGCGCACGCGAGCATCTGCGCAACCAGTTTATGGAAGCAGGAGCAGGAATGACGGGATGTAACTTCGGTGTGGCTAAGACAGGCGACATCGTAGTTTGCACCAATGAGGGCAACGCCGACATGTCAACGTCAATGCCTAAGCTGCATCTCGTGGCAATGGGAATAGAGAAGATTGTGCCCGACTATAAGTCGCTCGCCGTATTCCAGCGTCTGCTCTGCCGTTCTGCTACGGGACAGCCCACAACGGCCTACACCTCACACTTCCGTCAAGCAAGGCAGGGAGCGGAGATGCACGTCATCCTCGTGGACAACGGACGAAGCGACATCCTTGCCAACGACGAGCATTGGGAGACGCTGAAGTGCATTCGCTGCGGAGCCTGCATGAACACGTGCCCTGTATATCGCCGCTCGGGAGGCTACTCATACACTTACTTCATCCCCGGTCCCATCGGCATCAATCTCGGCATGCTGCACGATGCACCACGCTATACCGACAACGTCAGCGCTTGCACGCTCTGCCTGTCGTGCGACAATGTATGCCCGGCAAAGGTCAATCCCGGTTCGCAGGTTTATCTGTGGAGACAGAAGCTCGACTCGCTGCATAAGGCGAATACGATGAAGAAATTCATGTCTAAGGGAATGGAAGAGCTCTTCGATCATCCCCTACTCTATTCTTCAGCCTTGCGTATGGCTCCTCTTGCCAATATCATACCGGACAGCCTGACGCACATCCGCTCACTCAATCCTTGGGGCGTGGGACACGCAATGCCGAAATTTGCGAAGGAATCGTTCCAGACTATGTGGAAGAAAGGAAAACTGAACCCTAACGAACAGAAAGAACAATGACATACAAAGACGAACTATTGGAGAAGTTGCGACGCAACACACACGAACAATATCCGATGCCTGACACACCTATAGACGGCATATCGTATGACGACACGGTAAAGCAGTTTGTGGATATTAGCATGTCGGTGGGCAGCAAGGTGGTGATGGCTAAGCCGGGCGAAAAGCTCGACGACATCGTAAGAAGCGCCTATCCGGAAGCAAAGACCATAGCCTCAAACATAGCCGAACTGACCATCGCCACCATCAATCCCGACACCGTGGTAGAGGCGCAGGACCTCAACGGCACCGACGTAGGCGTGGTGTACGGTCAGATTGGAGAAGAACTTGCTAGTCCTGAGATTATATCAGATATTAAGAAAATGACTCTTCTTTCTAAAGAAAGAACTGGGTTAGAGAAGACTGTTGAAGTATATAAAGAATATAAAAAAGTGTTAGATGATATTGAAGAGGCTAAGGAATTATTAAAAGATAAGGATATGGCTGAGTTTGCTAAAGAAGAACTTGCTAATGCTGAGGAAAAGAAAAGTAAATTAGAAGGTGAACTTGAAATACTTCTTATACCACATGATCCTAATGATGATAAGAATGTTATTGTAGAAATTAGGGGTGCTGCTGGTGGAGATGAGGCTAATATTTTTGCTGGTGATTTGTTTGATATGTATAGTAAATATGCTTCTAATGAGGGATGGAAAATAGAAATACTTAACGCTGTTGAAGGTACTGCTGGTGGATATTCACAAATTGAATTTATGGTTAAGGGCGATTGTGTTTATTCTAAACTAAAATATGAAAGTGGTGCTCATAGGGTACAAAGAGTACCTGCTACTGAAAGTCAGGGTAGAGTGCATACTAGTACTGCTACTGTTCTTGTTATGCCTGAGGCTGAAGAATTTGATTTTGAACTTGATGAATCAGAAGTTAGAATTGATATAACAAGAAGTAGTGGATGTGGTGGACAAGGTGTTAATACTACGGATAGTGCTGTTAGACTTACACATATTCCTACTGGTATTATTGTTTATTCACAAACTGAAAGAAGTCAGATTAAAAATAAAGAACTTGCTTTTAAAATACTTAAAACTAGACTTTATGATATGAAACTTAGAGAACAGGAGGAAAAAGAGGCGGCAGAGAGAAAGGTTAAGATTGGTACTGGGGATAGAAGTGAGAAGATAAGAACTTATAATTATCCACAAAATAGAATTACTGATCATAGAATTGGATATACTTCAATGAACTTAGATAGAGTTATGGATGGAGATATGGAAAATTTAATTATGATTGGGAAAAAGAAAAAGTATGGCAATATAAAAAATTAGAAAAAGCAAATAATGAAGATGTATTTCAATGGTCAATAATATTAAAATCAGAAAATAAATGTATTGGTCAGGCTAGTAGGTCTTAAAAGTAACCTATCTGTTTCTAACACTTTAGATCCTAAATATTTCATTTTTCTCCTCTTTTCTTTATTTATTAATTTTTTATTTTGACAGCATTATCTATTATTTTCAGTTACTGTTATTACTTGCATATTACCATTATTAAATACTATATATTCTTTATCTCCTATTAATTCTATATCATTACTATCTATAAAGATAGTATCTTCTTCAGGTAAATAAATTACTTTTTTCTATAGAATACTTTTTTAAATAATTTATATTATTTTCTCTTAAATACTCTTTAAGTTTAGGAATAGGTATTTCACCAAAATGAAATAGTGATGCTGCAAGAACTGCATCAGCTTTACCTTTTTCAAAAGCATCAAGGAAGTGCTCATATGCACCTGCACCGCCGGAAGCAATAACAGGAATATTTACCTTTTCAGAAATTGCTCTTGTAAGTCCCAGGTCATAGCCTTGCTTTTGACCATCTTCATCCATACTGGTTACAAGTAATTCACCTGCACCTCTTTTTTCTGCTTCAATAGCCCATTCTACTGCATCAATACCTGTAGGTGTTCTGCCACCGGCAGTATAAACTTCCCATGAGTCACCTTTTCTCTTAGCATCAATAGCAACAACAACACATTGTGCCCCAAATTTATAAGATGCCTCGTTAATAAGTTCAGGTCTGTATACAGCAGCAGAGTTAACAGAAACCTTGTTGATGCCGGTAATCCCGTAGAAGCTGCTATTCAGTACGACAAAGAAGGTGCTGATGAACTTGTACTACTAGATATTACTGCTACAAGTGATGGCAGAGATACTATGGTTGATATTGTTGAAAAGGTTTACAAAACTCATACCTTTAACTACTCTACCGTTTTTTACATCAAGACAAGGAATTATTCTCTTAGCATACATTACTTAACCATCTCTACAAAGTTCTTTAACATTTTTAGTCCAACTTCACCACTTTTTTCAGGGTGGAATTGTGTGGCAATAATATTGCCTTTTTGTACA
>OLWU01000229.1_pt1 | contig 13933 bp, 14 predicted proteins | sample 1673351 | NCBI WGS metagenome assembly OLWU01 (sample SAMEA103958109, study PRJEB25191) | human gut metagenome | biome: human-associated habitat [ENVO:00009003]; feature: intestine environment [ENVO:2100002]; material: feces | place: Germany | collected 2013/2015
TCAATGACACCCGAAGAAAGAAGTCATCCGCACATTATGAACCCGTCAAGAAAGCGCAGAATTGCGGCAGGTTCGGGCAGAAGCATTGAAGAGGTCAACCGACTTATCAAGCAGATTGACCAGATGCAGAAGATGATGCGTCAGATGACAAAGGGCGGAAAAGGCTCTAAGAAAAGAAGAAAATGTACAAATATTAACTAATACAACAGCTAAAAGAATAATTACTGATGCCGAGAAAAATGTTTTAGGTGTAGAATTAGATGATGGAAAAGAAATAAAGGCAGACAAAATAATTCTTGCAACAGGAGGTAAAAGTTATCCGGTAACAGGTTCAATAGGTGATGGATATAGAATAGCAAAAGATTTAGGTCATACTATTACAAAAATAGAGCCATCATTAGTACCACTTATATCTCATGATGAGGTTTGCAAAAAATTACAAGGATTGTCTTTAAGAAATGTTGCAATTCAATTACAAATTTGCGATAAAGTAGTATATAAAGATTTTGGAGAAATGTTATTTACTCATTTTGGCGTGTCAGGTCCAATAGTATTGTCAGCTTCATCATATTTGGTAAAAACAAAAAACATAGAACAAATTCTAAAAGAAGACAAAGTAGAATTAGAAATAGATTTAAAACCAGCCTTGTCAGAAGAAAAACTTGACGCGAGAATATTACGTGATTTTGAGGAGCAAAAAAACAAACAATTTAAAAATAGTTTAGATAAATTGTTGCCACAAAAGTTAATACCAGTCATAATAGAGAAAACAAATATAAATGAAAGCAAAAAAATCACTGTTGACCGCAAGCTGCCCAAAAGACCAGCTGGACAGCACCTTGCCCTCGGCAATGGCATCGTCCAGCCGCTCCACGATGCTGTCGGCCTGATTGGTAAGCTGGGTCTCGATGTGTTTGGTGTACAAGGGCTCCAACAGCTGGGTGGACAGCAGCCAGAACAACCCCAGCAGAAACAGGCAGATGAAGCACAAAAACCACATCAGCTGCCCGCGGATGCCAAGGGTATGCCGCGCTTTGGTGGTTTGCCGCATGCTCCGCACGCTCCTTCAGTCAACGGGCGGCATCGGGGTCGAACTTATAGCCGATGCCCCATACCGTAGCAATGTAGCTGCGGCATTTGCCCAGATGGCCGCGCAGCATCTTCACATGGGTGTCCACGGTGCGGTCCTCGCCGAAGTAGTCGTAGTTCCACACCTTCTGCAAAATCTTTTCCCGGCTCAGGGCAATGCCCTTGTTGGAGGCCAGAAATACCAGCAGGTCAAACTCCTTGGGGGTCAGGGCGACTTCCTCGCCGGACACCCGCACGGTATGGCTGGCGGTGTCGATGGTCAATTCGCCAAAGGTCATGGTATCGGCGGCCTCGGTGGGGCGGGGCATGGTGCGGTTCAGCACTGCGCGCACCCGCGCCACAAGCTCCCGGGGGGAGAAGGGCTTTACCACATAGTCGTCCGCGCCGCTTTCCAGCCCGGCAAGCTTGTCGTATTCCTCGCCCCGGGCGGTCAGGATGATGACCGGGGTGTTGATGTGGCGGGCGCGCATCTCCCGCAGGCAGGTCATGCCGTCCATAAAGGGCATCATCAGGTCTAAGATCACCAGATCAAACCCGCCGCCGGACAGCTGTGCCAGCGCCGCAGAGCCGTCCCCGGCTTCCTCGCAGATGTAACCGGCATATTGCAGATGCTCGTGGATCAGCTCCCGGATGCGGGGCTCATCATCAACGATCAGGATCTTTGCCATAAAACAGGACTCCCCCTATCATAGTTCAATATACAACTCTATTCTAAAGCAAGAATTGGAAAAAGCTGTGAATTTTAAGTGAATGCTTTGGAAAAACAAAACCGTCTGCACCCAGTATACCACACCGGGCGGCGGGGCGGCAATCTTTTTGCGGGAATACGCGGCAAAATGCGCTGGGGAAACTTGACAAGAAAACAAGGCCTTTTGTAAAATAAGGTCGTGGAGAGCAGAGCACTTGCGACAAAACAGGAGAAACAGCCATGAGCATCCCCAAGATCATCCACTACTGCTGGTTCGGCGGCGGGCCCATCAGCCCGGAGAGCCGGAAATGTATCGAAAGCTGGAAAAAATACTGCCCGGATTACAAGATCATCGAATGGAACGAGCAGAACTTTGAGATCAGCCAAAACCGCTACGCGCAGCAGGCCTACGAGGCAAAAAAATATGCCTTTGTATCGGACTATGTGCGGCTGGCAGTGCTGTATGAGTACGGCGGCATCTATCTGGACACGGACGTGGAGCTGGTGCGCCCGCTGGACGAACTGCTGGAGCACAAGGGATTTATCGGCATGGAGCACAGTGCGCCCTCGCCCTACGGCCGCACGCTGCTGGTGAATACCGGCTCCGGCGTAGGCGCAGAGCCGGGCTGCGAGATGATCGGCAAAATGCTGGCGGCCTACCGCAATGCCGCCTTTGTTCAGGAGACCGGCGAGCCGGATCTGCGCACCTGCACCCAGCGGGATACCCCGCTGTTTACCAAGGCCGGTTTGCAGCAGAAAAACGAGCAGCAGGAACTGGACGGCTTTCTGGTGCTGCCCACCGACTGCTTTTCCCCCTTTGATTATGTGACCGAGCGGATGCACCGGACCCCGCGCACCTTCGGCATCCACTATTACAGTGGCAGCTGGCAAAGCGGCAACAAGGTAAACCGCTGGTGCAAGCGCTTCAAGTGCACCAAAGTCGGGCGCTGGTGTATGTGGCTGCGGCAGTGTTCGCCCCGCTGGCTGCGGGAAAAACGGCGCAGCCTGCATAACCGCTGCCGCCTGCAATGGAAAAAATGGTTCGGCTGCCGGGGACTGCAATTTGGCAGCAGCATCCTGCTGGACAGGGAACTCCGGCTGCGGCTGAACAGCGGCTCCCGGGTGACGCTGGGCGACCGGGTGGAGAGCGACGGCAGAGTGTTTATCACCACCGGCTATTCCAGCCAGCTGAACATCGGCAGCGGGGTCTACTTCAACGACGGCGCGGTCATCAGCTGCCTTGGAAAGATAACCATCGGCGAACACACCCTTTTCGGCCCCGGGGTGAAGATCTTTGATAACAACCACCGCTTCAGCCGGGAGGAAGGGGTCAGCCGGGAATGCACGGCGGGCTGCATCACCGTGGGGCGCAGCTGCTGGATCGCCTCGGACGTGGTGCTGCTCAAGGGCACGGACATCGGGGACAACTGCGTCATCGGCGCGGGCTGCGTTATCCGGGGCGCAGTGCCCGCCGGTTCCCTCGTGACCCGCAGCGGGGAGCAGACCACCCGGCCAATTGAGACAAGATAAGGCATCCCCTCTCGTAAAGATGTGTTCATCGCGGCCCGCAGGCCGCGATGAACACTCAAATTTAAAAAAATCATTCCGCTGCGCATGGCCAGAGCAACGCGGAGGCCATTTGAAATCGTTGTTCTTAGAAGAACTGCTGCACAACGCTGTGCGGCAGTTCTTTTTTGTCCCGCTTGCCCTTTTTGCGCAGGAATGCTATACTTTAGCGATAAAGGACAGTGCGCTGTCCGCAGGTTTTTCGGAGATAAGGAAAAGCGCTTATGCGAATCGGACTGATCGAATTTTTGCTCATACTGGCCATTGCGTCCCTCACGGTTGGGCCGCGGGTGGCCTTGTTCGTGGACCGGTGGATGCGGCGTGCCAACCGCGCCAACGCCATGGCAGCGCGCCGCCGGGCAGAGTATGCCGCCCAGATGGCCGCAGAACGGGACGCCATGCTCAAGCGGTTCCGCACCGCCAGCACCGTGTTCGGGGTGGGTATTCTGCTGGTGCTGGTGTACGCGCTGGGCTTCCGCCCCATCGACACCCCGCCGCAGACCTATAAAGCCCCCGACCTCCGGCAGGAGACGGGCGCGATGCAGACGGCCGTTTCCACCGACCGCAAGACCCAGCTGGAGCTGGGGGAGTATCAAGGCGTGGACTGCATCCGCGCCAAGGACGGCCTGTTATATGCCGCTACGTGGAACGGTGCTGCATTGAAAAAGCGCACCAGCGATCTTGTGCGCACCGATGGCGGGCACGCTGCCGCCATCCTGAGCGTGGAGGGCGAGCTGACCGGCTTTGCCTTTGATGCCGCCGGGGATGTGTGGCTGACCCAGCTGACCACCGCCGGGGGCACCTTGTGCCGCGCTAAGCACGACAGCTGGGGCGCAGCGGTGGAACAGGTGGTCACCCAGTTGGACGGTGCGCCGCTGGGGGCGGTATCTGCCGTGGAGGTAAGCCCGGCGGGTAAGGTGTACTTTGCTGTGGCAGCGGCGGCAGGCGCGGAGAACGGGCTGGAAAGCGCCCTGCGCACCGAGCTGCTGGCGCACACCGCCACCGGCTGTGTGTATGTGTACGATCCCGCCGCCCGCACGGTGGAAAAAGTGCTGGGCGGGGTGGCAGGCGCTGCCGGTCTGGCGCTCAGCCCGGACGGCAGCACCCTGTATGTCTCCGACCTTGGCAGCCGCTGCATTTGGGCGGTGGACGCCGCTGCCCGGGAGCTGACCGCCGGGGGACGGGGCTGCACCGCTGCCTTTGCCGGTCTGCCGGGCTATCCCGGAGCGCTGGCTGCGGACACGGACGGTACGCTGTACATCAGCTACCGCTGGGCGCGCAGCGGCTGGCTGGAAAAGAACGCGGACAGCACCCTGCTGCGGGGCATTGCCCTGCGGGCGGGGCAGAATACGCAGGAGCGGCTGTTCCGGTGCACCGCAGACGCCCCCTGCGCCGGGGCGGTAAGCCTTGCCACCGGGGCTTGGGAGCAGACCTTTACCGGCCTTGCACAGGACAGCTGCGCGGCGGTGTGTCCGGTGGAAAGTAAAGTATATTTCGGTGCGGCAGGGGCAGACAGCCTGCTGGCTGCAAACCGATAAGTGAGGTGTTTTTTGTATGACCGAAGCATTTGCAAAACAGATCGAGACCGAGGCACGGCAGGCTATGACCGAGCTGGTGGCTGCGGCAAAGCTGAAAAAGGGAGATGTGCTCGTGGTGGGCTGCTCTTCCAGTGAGATGGTGGGCGGTCACATCGGCAAGGATTCCAGCATAGAAGCCGCCCGGGCACTGTACGCGGGCGCTGCGCCGGTGCTGGCGGAAAAAGGCATCTGGCTGGCAGCGCAGTGCTGCGAGCACCTGAACCGCGCCCTTATCCTTGAGCGGGAAGCCGCAGAAAAGTACGGCTGGGAGGAAGTGTGCGTCGTGCCCCGTCCCCATGCGGGCGGCAGCTGGGCGACCACCTGCTGGAAAAACTTCAAAGACCCGGTGGCGGTGGAGGAGATCCGCGCCAACGCGGGCATGGATATCGGCGGCACCCTGATCGGAATGCATCTGAAGCGGGTGGCAGTGCCGGTGCGGCTGAGCCTTAATAAGATCGGCGAAGCAAACATTTTGTGTGCCTACACCCGCCCGAAGCTGATCGGCGGCGAGCGTGCCCGCTATACCGAGGAGGATTGAGCCAGATGGCAGAAAAAACGTTGGAAGAGATGCGGCAGGCCGTGACCGAGATCCGGGAAAAGATGGCCGCCGCCGCCCGGGAAGCCGGGCGCGACCCGGCAGCGGTGCAGCTGTGCGCCGCCTGCAAGACCCGCACGGCGCAGACCATTGCAGCCAGTGCGGCTTTGCCCATTGATGTGTTTGGCGAAAACCATGTGCAGGAGCTGTGTGCAAACTACGATGCCGGTGCCTACTGCGGCAAGCCCAGCCATTTTATCGGCCATTTGCAGACCAATAAGATCAAAAAGGTGCTGGGGCGGGCAAGCCTGATCCAAAGCGTGGACAGCGAGCATCTGCTGCTGGCTATCGAGAAGGAAGCCGCCAAGGCCGGCATCGTGCAGGATATCCTGCTGGAGGTGAACATCGGCGGGGAAGAGAGCAAGACCGGTGCCGCGCCGGAATTGCTCTGGCCGCTGCTGGATACCGCCGCTGCACAACAGCATATCCGGGTCAAGGGTCTGATGGCAATCCCGCCCGTGAACGATGACGATGCCCAGAACCGCCGGTATCTGGCGCAGGTGTATCAGCTGTTCGTCCGGGCAGGGGAGCGGGGCTACCGCAACGTGGAGATGCAGACCCTTTCCATGGGCATGAGCGGCGATTTTGAGAACGCCATCCGCGAGGGCGCTACCCTTGTGCGCATCGGCACCGCCATCTACGGCGCGCGGGATTACAGTAAAAAGTAACGATAAAAACGGAGGAACCATGTCGAAAACTAAGACCAATGACCCCGGGGCGCACCACGCAAGCAGCGGTGCGCTGATCCGGCGTTTTCTGCCGTATCTGGCAAACTATAAGATGGTGCTGTGCCTTGATCTGTTCTGCGCAGCACTGACGACTCTGTGCGATATCGTGCTGCCCAAGATCATGAGCACCATCACCAACTCCGCCATGGGGGTGGGCATCACCCTGACGGCGGGCATCGTGCTGAAGCTGGCGGCGCTCTACTTTGTGCTGCGCATCATCGACGGCGCAGCCAGCTACTATATGTCCAGCATCGGTCATATCATGGGCGTGCATATTGAAACGGATATGCGCCGGGATGCCTTTGACCATCTTTTGCAGCTGGACCACACCTACTACAACAACACCAAGGTGGGTACCATCATGGGGCGCATCACCAACGATTTGTTTGATGTGACCGAGTTCGCCCACCACTGCCCGGAGGAGTTTTTCATCGCGGGCATCAAGATCGTGGCGTCCTTTGTCATTTTGTGCCGCGCCAGCATCCCGCTGACCTTGGCAGTGTTTGCCTGTGTGCCGCTGATGGGCGTGGTGTCGGTGTACCTGAACGGCCGTCTGCGGGCGCGGTTTCGCCAGCAGCGCGTCCAGATCGGCGAGCTGAACTCCACCATCGAGGACAGCCTGCTGGGACAGGGCGTGGTCAAGGCCTTTGCCGCCGAGGACGAGGAGCGGGAAAAGTTTGCCAAGGGCAACCGCGCCTTTGAGCAGATCAAGACCCTTGGCTACTACGCCATGGGCGCCTTCAACACCTCCACCCGCCTGTTTGACGGGTTGATGTATCTGGTGGTCATTCTGGCGGGCGGTCTGTCGCTGGTGTACGGCAAGATCACCGCTGGCGACCTTGTGGCCTATATGCTCTACGTCACCACTCTTATCGCCACCATCCGGCGCATCGTGGAGTTTGCCGAGCAGTTCCAGCGCGGCATGACCGGCATCGAGCGCTTTGCCGAGATCATGGACACCCCGGTTGCCATCAAGGACGCCCCGGACGCCGTGCCATTGCAGCCCGGCCCCGGCGAGATACGGTTCGAGAAGGTATGCTTTGAGTACCCGGACGACCACAACAAGGTGCTGCACGACGTCAGCTTGGACATCCGCGCCGGGGAGCGTCTGGCGCTGGTGGGTGCCTCCGGCGGCGGCAAAACTACCCTGTGCAACCTGATCCCCCGCTTTTACGAGGTGACCAGCGGCCGCATCCTCATTGACGGGCAGGACATCCGCCGGGTCACCCTGAAGAGCCTGCGGCAGGATATCGGTATCGTACAGCAGGACGTGTACCTGTTCAGCGGCACGGTGGCGCAGAACATCGCCTACGGCAAGCCCGGCGCTACCCGGCAGGAGATCGAAGCCGCCGCCCGTCTGGCGGGCGCGGAAAAGTTCATCCTTGCGCTGAAGGACGGCTACGACACCTATGTGGGCGAGCGCGGCGTCAAGCTGTCCGGCGGACAGAAGCAGCGCATCGCCATTGCCCGGGTATTTTTGAAGAACCCGCCCATCTTGATTCTGGACGAAGCCACCAGCGCACTGGATAACGAGAGCGAAATCCTTGTGGGACAGAGCCTTGAAAAGCTGGCTCATGGCCGCACCACCCTGACCATCGCCCACCGCCTGACCACCATCAAGGACTACGACCGCATCCTTGTGCTGGGCGAGGATGGAATCGTGGAAGAGGGCACCCACGCCCAGCTGCTGGAAAAGCAGGGCGTCTACTACCGTCTGTGGAACCAGCTGCCCGCAGAGGATGGGGAATAAAAGCGCCTGAAATACAAAAAAGACACCCGAAAGGGTGTCTTTTTGTCTCTTGTCAAGGGAAGTGAACGGGTTTCATCTCTAGGTGCCCACCGATTCATCTTGTTTGGTGTTTTGCATCCACCGCACCAGCGCTTCGGCGTCCTGTTTGCCTTTGGCGTACATTTTTTCAAGGCCGGCGCGGTTCTTGGTCAGGGTGGACATTCCCTCGGTGCTGTCCGGGGCGATGATGCAGACAAGGCCCTGTCGCTCCAGCTCCCGCGCCCGCTGGACAGCCGTGTTGTACCGCCATGCCCGGCGGCGCAGCCCCTCGGCTGCAGCGGGGTAATGCGACTGCAGCAGGTGTGCCAGATGCTTGTCCCGGGCATCACTACTCGCCAGCCCGATGGGCTTGGTCAGGATGAGAGCCACCCGGTCGCAGCCGTGGGCAAAGGCCCATTCCAGCGGGACGGGGTCGGCCAGGCCGCCATCAAAATAAGGCACGCCGTCGATGACGCAGGGCTGGTCGATGACCGGGATGCAGCAGGACGCCATGAGGACGCGGTAGTCGTCCGGGTGGAGGTCTGCCTTGGTGAAATACTGCGCCTCGCCGTTCTGTGCATTAGCGGCCACCACGCAGAGCTCTGCCGGGCTGCGGGCAAGCGCCGCGTAATCCAGCGGATTCTCGCCGCCTGCATTGCTGAGGGTGCCGTAGACATAGCCCAGATCGAGATAGGAGTGCTTGCGGATGAGGTTGTGCACGCTCATGTACTCCCTGCGGAAGGAGTATTCATCGTAAAAGGGCTTGTTCCGCCCATGCTGGCCTGCCAGATAGGACGCCATATTGGCGCTGCCCGCCGAAACGCCGATGCAGAGATCGAAGCGGAGGTCCTCCTCCAGGCAGCGGTCCAGCACGCCAGCGCCGTAAATGCCCCGCAGGCCGCCACCCACATCGATGACACCGTATTTCATGGTCTGTTCCTCCATCGTTTCATTCCATTTCCTTCCCAGTATAACGGGACGGCGGGAAATACTCATTGAGCAAACGGCGGGATCTGATGCAATTTGCGGCAGAAAGCAGGATCTGCCGCAATGGGGGCAAGCAAAAACGGCCAGCGTATCATGTGCTCTGTGATATGTACCCCGCCTGTGGAACCAGCTGCCCGCAGAGGATGGGGAATAAAAGCCCTTGAAATACAAAAAAGACACCCGAAAGGGTGTCTTTTTTCGTATGGGCCAGGCAGGACTTGAACCCGCGACCAAGCGGTTATGAGCCGCCAGCTCTGACCAGCTGAGCTACTGGCCCGCAGGGGTGCTGCATTGCTGCAACACGCACTAGTATAACAAAAACCGCGCAAAAAGGAAAGCATTTTCCGCAAAAATCATTTGGTGCGGTGGGCATCCAGCTTTTGCAGCATAAATTCGTCCAGCATGGCGGGCGGGAACAGCGGCTCCTTGTAGCCAAAAGCCTCCCGGATAAAGATCAAAGTTACCACAGTCTGGCGGCCGGGGTCCAGCCGCAGGGTGTACAAAGTGTCCAGCGGCTGCTGGCTGGGCTGGTGCAGCGTCAGGTGCAGCAGAAAGCTGCCGTCGTTCTCCCGGCGGCACTCGTAGGCAAAGAGGTCGGTGTCGCTGCGGGAGTCCAGACGGTCAAAGCACTCGTCCAGCGCAAGGCCGGTGCGGAACTCGGACAGGCCGGCGGGGCCGTACTGGCTGCGGCGGGTTGTCTCCCGCCGGGAGAGCAGGTACACGATGATGCCCAGCGCACAGGCCAAAAGACAGACGGAAACGACAGCGTTCATGGAAAGACCCTCCCCAAAAGAGTTTTCCTTATTGTAACACAACCTGCGGGGGTTTGTGCTATAATATTTACAATTCTTTTTTAAATTTTTCTGCAAGCCGGGCGCAAACGCCCGGGGGAGGGCTTCATGAAGCTTAAATTTACACGCAAGACCTGGTATTTCTTTTTGCTGGCTGCGGCGGCAGTGTCCATGCTGGGCGGCTTTGCCGTGCTGGGCGGGATGGATTTTTCCGGGCTGGAAATGATCGTATTCTGCCTTACCGGCATCGCGGTGCTGTTTCTGGCGGCGCAGAAGGGTGCACCGGCAAGGGAAAAGCGCAACTACACCGGCGTGTTCGTGGTGCTGATGCTCAGCAAGCTGGGTGCCAGCGGCTGGGCGGGGGATATCTGCTCGGCGCTGGTGTGGCCTGCGCTGCTTGCCACCGAGTACGAGCGCGGCAAGCCCATCCAGCGGCAGCTGCAGCTGGTGAGCGCCGCCGAGGTGCTGCGGCTGGTGTTCTGGATGCTGACCAAGTACGCGGGCATGAGCGGCCTTGCCTTCTGGACGAATATCATGTTTGTGCTGCTGACCTGCGCCCGGGGCTGGGCGGGGCTTACCCTGTATAAGACGCAGGAGGAGACCCTGTGACCCAGCGCCGCAGGACGTCTAAAGCCAAGGCAAAACGCCGCTTTGGCCGCAGAGCCTTTCTGACCGGGGCGGGTGTTGCCGCCTGTGCTGCGGCGGGATGGTGCCTGCGGCAGAAAAGCGATGCAGACCACACTGCCGCCTCCGGGCAGGATACGCCCACGGCACCCAACCCCGCCCTGCCCGCCGGGGAGTGGCGGGCGGTGTGGGTGAGCTATCTGGACTGGGCGCTGCTGGATTTTTCCACCGCGGACACCTTCCGCGCCGGGGCGGCGCAGCTGCTGGACAACTGCGCCGGGCTGGGGCTGAACACCGTACTGGCACAGGTGCGCCCCTTCGGGGATGCACTGTACCGCAGCAGTTTGTTCCCGTGGAGCCATCTGTGCACCGGGGTGCAGGGCAAGGACCCCGGCTTTGACCCGCTGGATGTCTTTCTGACCGAGGCGCACCGCCGGGGCATCGGGGTGGAAGCGTGGGTCAACCCCTACCGCCTGCGCTCCTCGGCGGCGATGCCGCCGAATCTGGCAGAGAATAATCTGGCAAACACCCACCCGGACTGGCTGTGCACCGCCGGGGAGGGGCTGTACCTGAACCCCGCTGTGCCTGCCGCCGCAGACTATGTGGTGCAGGGGGTGGCAGAGCTTGTGCAGAACTACCCGGTGGACGGCATCCACTTTGACGATTACTTTTACCCCACCACCGATGCCGCCGTGGACGCGGCGCAGTTTGCGGCAAGCGGCGCAGCCGACCTTGCCGCGTGGCGGCGGCAAAATGTTACCGCGCTGGTGGCGAAAGTGTACCGCACCGTAAAGGCGGCAGACCCCACCTTGCGGTTCGGCATCAGTCCGCAGGGCAACCCGGACAACGACCTTGACCAGCAGTACAGCGATGTGACCGCATGGCTGGCGGCGGGCGGGGAAGAAAAGGTCATCGACTACCTCTGCCCGCAGGTGTACTGGGGCTACGGCTTTACCTTGCAATCCGGAAGCACCCGCTTTGCCTTTGAAAACATCGTCCCGGCGTGGCTTGCCTACCCCCGGGCGGGGGATGTGGCGCTGTACTTTGGGCTGGGCGCGTACCGGGTGGGCACCGGGGACGGCGGCGCGAACCCGGACAGCGTATCCGGCTGGAGCACCGGCAGTGCGCTGGCGGCGCAGGTAAAGGACTTACGGCAGCAGGCGGCGGGCGGCTGGGCACTGTACCGCTACGGCAGTCTGTTCGGGGCGGAGGCACCCGCGCTGGCCGAGGCCGAGTGCGCAGCGCTGCGGGCGCTGAATACGTGAAAATTGTGCAGAAACAGGCGGCAAACCGCACAAAATAAATACAGGTATCTTGTGCAGAGCGGCAAAATGCGGTATACTTACCCTGTATCTGTCCGTTGGCAGAGACGCACGAAAAAGAAAAGTTTCTTTGTTTCTATGAGGAAAGCTATGAAGATGAAAAAACAGCTTTTGGCATTGCTGCTGGCGGCGGTGATGGTGCTTAGCCTGACCGGCTGCAAGGAGACCCTGAAAAAGGTGGCGCAGAAGGTGACAGGCCACTCCGAGGAAGTGCAGGAGGAGGACACCACCCGCTGGGCGGAAGCCACCACCGACCCGCTGATCATTCAGGGCATTGCGGATGCCTCGGCAAAGTATGCCAACGCCACCGCAGACGGCTGCCTGTACGCAGTGTTCAACGGCATCTGGAGCCGCAACACCGGCTACTTTACCGTGCCGGGCGGCAGTTTGAACATTATGGCCTGCGGCACCGCCGAGGGCACCCAGAAGTTCAAGGTTGCACTGTGGAAAAAGGTGGACGGCGGCGCAGAGTATGTGCCGGACAGCACCTACTATATCAAGACCGATGGCACCGACTACCGCTGCACCATTTCCGGGCTGGACCCGGCGGCGCAGTACCGCGTGACCATCTCGTATGATTCCAGCCGGTACTACCTGTACGGCCTGATGAAGGTGGAGGGCATTGCCGGATGACGAACCAGACGAAAAATTCAATGCTGCTGATGCTGTGCGCCCTGATCTGGGGCACAGCTTTTGTGGCGCAGAGCGCCGGCTCCGGCATGGGCGCGTTCTCCTTTCTGGCAGGGCGCAGCTGGATGGCGGTTCTGGTGCTGATCCCCACGGTCAAGGCGTTTGACGCCTTGCACCACCGGCAGGGCAGGCCGGACGGCAAGCCCAAAACGGCGGCAGAGCGCAAGCTGCTGCTGAAAGCCGGGCTTGTGTGCGGCACGCTGCTGTTTCTGGCAAGCGCGGCGCAGCAGCTGGGTATCACGCTGGACCCCTCCACCGCAAAGGCGGGCTTCCTGACCGCCATGTATGTGGTGCTGGTGCCGGTGTTCGGCCTGTTTCTGGGGCGCAAGGGCAGCGCGCAGCTGTGGGTGAGCATGGCCATTGCCGTGGTGGGGCTGTATCTGCTGTGCATGAAGGATGGCTTTGGCAGCATCCAGAGCAGCGACTGGCTGCTGCTTTTGTGCGCGGTGCTGTTCAGCTTCCAGATCATGGCGGTGGATCATTTCTCCCCGCAGATGGACGGCGTGCGCCTGAGCCTTGTGGAGTTTTTTGTGGTGTCGGTGGAAAGCACCGTGGCGGCGCTGCTGTTCGAGCAGCCTGCCATGGCAGAGTTTGTCACCTACGCCGGGCCTATCCTGTACTGCGGCGTGATGTCCAGCGGCGTGGCCTACACCCTGCAGATTCTGGGTCAGCGGGACCTGAATCCCGCCGTGGCCAGCCTGATCATGTGTTTGGAAAGCGTATTCAGCGCCCTGGGCGGCTGGCTGCTGCTGCACCAGAACCTCTCCTTCCGGGAATCTACCGGCTGCGTGCTGCTGTTTGCCGCCGTGGTGCTGGCGCAGCTGCCCCTTGGCCGCCTGATGCGGAGCAAGGCCTGAGATGTCGGCAAAGCCGTGCGCCCAGCTGCGCAGCGTGGAGGGCATTCAGTACGAACTGGTGCGCAAAAAGGTAAAGCAGCTGCATCTGCGGGTGCGCAGCAACGGCACCGTGATGGTAAGCATCCCTTTGACGGCCAGTCTGGAGCAGGCTGACCGTTTTGTGCTGCAAAACGCCCAGTGGATCCGGGATACCCGGGTGAAGAATATCACGAAGCTCAACAAGGACAACGCCGACCTGCCGGACAAGGCCACGGTGCTGGCCTACTTTACCGCCATGAGCGATAAGGTCTACCCGGCCTTTGCCGGGGTACTTGGCGGGCAGAAGCCTATTCTGAAGGTGCGCAGCATGACAAGCTGCTGGGGCGTGTGCTGCCCGGCTAAGCGGCAGATCACCTTTGCCTTGCAGCTGTATAACCAGCCTCCTGCGGCGCAGATCTATGTGGTAGTACACGAGTACTGCCACTTTTTGCAGTTGAACCACAGCCCGGCCTTCTGGGCAGAAGTGGAAAAGCTGCTGCCGGACTGGAAGGCCCGGCGGGAGCTGCTGAAAAGATAATCTATCGTAAAAACGGAGGGAAATTCCCTTGGAAAACGAAAAAAAGACCGGCGATAAATATTCCAAGCTTGCCGGCAATACTTTGATCTTTGCAA